>Ga0209157_1000053_pt1 | contig 95994 bp, 82 predicted proteins | sample GraSoiAngelo_135_FD_185892 | JGI IMG/M metagenome (GOLD analysis project Ga0209157, IMG submission 185892) | Grasslands soil microbial communities from the Angelo Coastal Reserve, California, USA - 14_0929_05_40cm (SPAdes) (version 2) | ecosystem: Environmental > Terrestrial > Soil > Grasslands ... | reverse complement strand
ACGAAAAATTGAGGTAAGAATATTGACAGCCGAGACTTTCTTACTGTGCGATTTCGTGGAACGAGAGAATCCTGTACCCGGCGGTGGGCATCGTAGCTTGGATCCAGCAATTGCTGTAGTAAACGCCGTTGCTTCCGGACGACGACGTGAAATCGAAGTTAGGAGTTCCCGGTGGAGAGGATGGCGGTAAAGGATTGCCTGAGGAATCGAGAGTTCTCGCCAGGAACACCGCTCCATTCAATTGACCAGTACCACTCTGATGCGAGTAAATCTTGCCGTTCCCAATGACCAGGACAATCCCATTCCACGTTGCATCCGGGTCGAACGTAAATGTCCCAGTTACGAGAAGAAGCCCATAGCCTGTGCTATGCCAGCCATTGAACGTCAAATCGCCGTTAATAACAATCGTCATCGGATTAGAAGCTGACATGGCGGCCGGCATATTCGACTGAGTCGCATTGCCGTTAACCACCACGTCCGCATTTTGCGAGATGGTCTGCACCAGAGCGTTCAGACCTCCTACAGTCTGCAAGTTCCCAGATACGGTCACAGGGACCACGTCTAGGGTCGGAGCCACGCCAGTATAGTTGCCTCGGCGGTCTTGACTCGCAGGGGCTGCCTGAATAGCGGAGGTGATGGTCGAGTCGGAAGGGTCGGTGTATCCGACGGCGTCCACGACGCCCGGCCCAGGATTGCAGCTCCCTGCGCTATATTGATCATTTCCTCTGACCGAAAAGTTGCTCGAATTAGGCACGGTGAACTGCGCATTAGGCTGCATATTCTTGCCGTCCAGCGTTAGCGCCGCGTTGAAATTCAAATTCAGGGGCGTGGGAGCAACCAGATACTGGAGCAACTTTTGGCTGCCGTTGGGAAGAACAGCCAGTGAGGTAATCTCCAGAACCTGCGAGCCGGAGCCGGTGTCATTTAGATTTGCTCCGTCATAGTAGACCGGCGTGGGGTCCCTAGTCCCATCGTACGGGGCGACATCTAGTCCGAGCGATTGCTCCGAAACCGCATTGATGCGGACCCACTTGTAAAGCGCGCCTGGGAGATTCAGCGCCTGTAGTGGATTCCTGTTCCAAACCGAAAGGGCTGTACGAGAAGGATTCGTAGGCGAAAAAAAACCGCTGGGCCCGAACTCGACCCCGAATTGGTTGTCCGGATAGGTGGAAGTCGAATCCCACGGTGTGATAGCCTCGCCGCCTACGGGATTGATTAGGTAGTAGGTGTCCCCCATGTTGAGAGGGGTTCCCGGCGGCGGGAGGAAGTTCGCCGGGTCGGTTGTCTTGAAGGCGTCCGGATTCTTCGGGACGAGGCGTCCCCGTGCCTCTTCAAGGCCAGAGAGCGCCGCATAGTACACCCCTGTCGAAGAACGATAGTTACCCGCTAGTGCGCTTTCGGTGCCGGAAGAAACGATCAGGGAAATGGCCACCACGCTGATAAGCAGCAGTACGAAAATCGAAATGAGCAAAGCAATTCCTTCTTCGGTTCGTCGCCTTAGATTGCTGCGTCGCGCTCTCATTTCGATTGCCATTGCTTCATTGATTCGGATTGATTCGGCGGCCGCGCCCGGTCAATTGCACAAGGCGCGGCTGGCCAGTTGTCGCGTCCGGGACCGGGGTGGCAACGATCAGCGTGATAATGACGTCGCGGATGTTTTTTGGCGAATTGTCCACTCCTGCACCGGAACAGAGAACCGTAGCCGGAGGCGGAGATGAATTTTCGCAAAGGTACGTAAAGATCGGCACAGGATTGCCCGATGGAAACATACCGGGATAAAACGCCTGGTACTGAGCTATTTGTGCGGCTGAAGAATTATTCACCACGTTTTGCACAAGGGGAACGAGGAAAGCGGCGGTGTCCATGGCAGGATCGCGACCGACCTGCTTGAGAGCCGCTCCACGCATGAGAGTAGTTCCCTGAAGCTGGTAACGAATCCACTGAACCTGGCTTGTAGGATCCTGGGGCGTGGGGTTTGTCTCGATAATGATATCGAAATCACTGGGGGTGATGCATGAACCCCCAATCGTGCAGGCGGTTGGGACGGTGTAGCCGGGACTCCAAGCAAACGGAGTATTTGTGAATTTCGTAAAGTCAATCCCCACGAAAGTCGGCGGCGGATAGCCGGCGTCGTTGACGTCGCGTACCATCTGGTCCAGCGCCAGCCGCGATTCCTGGAAAGAGGTCAGCACTTGTGACTCGGTCTGGTACCGTGTTTGCGAGGAGCCCAGCAGAGTGAATGCCGCCCCGGTGACAAGGAGAAAAATGCCCAGAGCGACCAGCAATTCGATAAGCGTGAACCCGCCTTGGCACTTGTGATTTGAGGCCAGATTCATTTTGCCACCATTGTGTCAAGGGTGATGGGCTGGAAATATCCGTTGCCGCCCGCTTGTCGGACCCCAAGAATAAAACGCTTCGAGGAAGCTGTGCCGCCGTTTCCGGTAATGATCACCGCCCAGCGCAGGTCAAAGGTAGTGCCACTGGGATCATTGGGGTCCTGGTAAGTGAAGCCGTAGCCGCTGGTCGGTGCAGCCGAGGGAGGGGGCGATGTGAATACGATGATTGCCTGATTGTTGAAAGTCGTCATGGTACTGCCCTGCACGGAATTGGTGACCGCCGGATTGCCAAGCTGGCACGTGTTCCCGAGCGTATCGGTAAACGAACTTGAACTGAGCGGCTGATCCAAGAACTGATCCAATTCACGTTGCGCAAAAACCAGAGCCGAAGAGTCCGTGCGATTCTGGGAGTTCAAGAAGATCGAAGCCGGCACGAGCTGCGCAATCGCCACGAGGCCTACCAATAAAATGATGGTGGCAAACATCATCTCGAGGAGGCTGAAACCCTTTTCCCCACGGCGGCGTTTTGTGAATATGAAATGCATTAGCGTTCGTGCGCCCGCTTGTCTCAGCTAGCCGGTTCGCCGCCAAGGACCACCAGCAGGAGCGGTCCATATCTGTGTCGCTCCAGAGGGAAGCAAAATCACGGCGCGATAGCCGAAATCGGGTCCACTTGGGCTGCCCAAGTAAAACACGTACGCCGCCAGCGGAGATACCGCGCCTCGCGCGTCAAATGTGACGCTGCCAGCGGCGCCCGAAATTGAGGCGTCCAGGGACGAAGTAGCGCCCAATTTCGCTAGGATGGACCCCGGACTAGGAGCCACCCCAGATGGCAATAGAGTTATAACTCCGCTGATCCGAGTCTGCTTCTCGATAAGATCAATGGTCCCATTGTTATTTGAATCGGTTCCCGCGATCCAATCGTTTCCGGACGCCGCAATGAGAAAATTGATTTGTTTATTCCGGCGAACCGCTTCGAATCGCGTGAATTTCAGCATGTCGGACAAGCGCGCAGCGGTATCATTGAGCTGGTAGGTTCGAAACGAGTGCATGAGCGAGGGAATGGCGATCGCCGTCAGAACCATCAGTACAGTCAGCGAAACGGCCAATTCCACCATGCTGAAGCCGCCAATGCGGCTGCGACGAGTGCGGAAGGGTGTAGCACTCCTGAACAAGCTTATTCCTCATTCAAAGGCGAGACCAGCGATCCAACCTGTAAGGATCATCTAACGACCATTTTGATGCAGTTGCCGTACCAGGGACGACCGGACGCAACTGCTGCCAAACATAGCGCTTACTCGCAGTAGACCATTACATTCTATTCTATGCGTCAAGGAATGGGTGGAAATGTAACAATTTGAAACGGAATGATGGAAGTCTAGTTATCTTTAACGGCTTATCTTCCTGGTAAAGGCTTTTTCCCTGACCGTCTACCTGGCTAGTTCTTGCCTTTCTTCGCGAGGGATTGCGCGCCCTGCTTGGAGAGGGACGATTTATCGAAGAGCTCGTCCGGAAAACCCGGATTGTATTTGCAAGTCTCATAGAAGATTTGGACGGCGCGCCGTCCGTTGTGCTCGCGGGAGACTTGCAGCGGGGTCCAAACGCTATCCTTCAATTGATAATTTGAATAGATGGAGACGTCTTCGTTGATCTGTTGGGTTTCCTCGTCCTTGGTCGTTACCGAGCTGCGAACCAGGAGGTGAGTGGAACGGTCAACGGCAAGGCGGAACGTGCGTTCCTGGCTGTCGGTAATTTCGACCCAATCCACTTGCTTCAGGTCCACAGTGTCGTTGCCCCCGAAGCGAATGGCGATACCCGGCTCTTTGAGCCGCAGCCGCAAAAGATTGTCGACGTTGCGCTTGACTTGTTCCTGGAAATCGCTGATGGAGGTCGCTGGCAATTCATTGACCCCGCTGCGATCAAAAGACCAGCCGTGGTCGCCGTTATAGAGCGTGATGACAATGCCGCCATGCGACCAGTCCAGACCGTCGATGCCGATCAGATACGGAAGAATGGAGTGACGGCCCTTGCCGATATATTCCACGCGATCCTTTTCGGGATATCGGCGGTAGTCGACAAATCCGATGTTCCCGACCGGCTCGCCATTGTGGCCGAAAAGGACGCGGCGCCCCTCGCACTGGCTTTCGCGGACTTCCGTGTAGCCTGGCCCGCCCAGCGCATTGATCAGGTCGGAGAGGATCTGCTTACCCTTGGCGATGCTCTGCTCCGGCATCAAGGTATCGGGTCGCTGCGCCGATGGGCCGGAAGCAAACACGAGGATCGCAGCTAAAATTATTGGCGTGACCGGGAGAAACCTTATCCGCACAAGACCGAACCCCCATTTACATTGATGATCTCTCCGGTCATGAAGTTGGCCAAGTCCGATGCCACAAAGAGGATTGGGCCGGCGATTTCTTCGGCCGTGGCGGCGCGACCGAGAGGGATGACGGTGGAAGCCATCTTCTGGCCCGCTTTTGTTTCTAGGACAGGAATGGACATGTCTGTAGACACCCACCCGGGAGCCACGGAGTTGACAAGGATATTGTGCCGCGCGAGTTCTGTGGCGAGGCCCTTGGTGAGGCTGATGATGCCGCCTTTGGAAGCTCCGTAGTGCGTGTGGAAGGATTCACCGCGCTGCCCCGCGGTGGAACTGATGGGAATGATTTTTCCGGACTTCTGCTTGATCATGTGTGGAACGGTGAAATGAATGATGGAGTAGACGCTCTTGAGGTTGATGCGCATCATGTCGTCCCATTGTTTTTCAGTCATCTTTTCGATGGGGAGATCTTCGAGGTTCCAAACGCCCGCGTTGGCGACGAGAATGTCCAGACGGCCGAGCCGCGAGATAGTGTGTTCGACGAGCTTCTGGTTGTCGGCATGTTTTCCGACGTCCGCTTTGAACGCTTCCACGCGAGTACCGTGCTTCCCGGCTTCTTGCTGGACCTGCAACGCGGCGTCCTTGGCTTTAACGTAATTGAAGACCACGTCGGCGCCGGCCTGCGCGAAGAGTTTGACGGCCGCCGCACCGATTCCTCGTGAACCGCCCGTGATGAGTGCCGCCTTGCCTGCGAGTGAAATCATCAACCCCCCAAGTAGTGAATTGTTGATAGTCGAAACTCGAAAACCCAACTCCGGAAACCCTTCCCCATTGCTTCACTTTCCAAGACGAAGAGAGATTCCTTCCGACAGGGCCGGAATCTTCGATCGCGTCGCTAGGTTATGACAGGCCTGCTGGCCGGGCTGCGCACTTCAGCGGTGCGCAGCAGCGGCTCGCGTGGCTTGCACCAGCGCGCGGAAAAGAGCCGAGGAAAGCGCGTGGTCCCTCATGCGCTCGGGGTGCCACTGCACTCCGACGACCCAATGTTTATGCGGTTCATGTTCGACAGCTTCGATCACACCGTCTGGAGCAACAGCCGCAACACGCAAACCGTGGCCTAGATCTCGGACGGACTGGTGGTGCGACGTATTGATTTGGACTTCGAACCCGCCGCCGCGATTCGCTAGACCGGAAGCGGCCGCGAGTTGCGCGATTTCACCGGCCGGCTCGATCCGCGCGGGATGGACGGGATCGGGCGCATCCGGCGCAAGACCTTCCTTGCTGTGCTCGATATTGGTGTGGAGTTCGCTGGCGATGTCCTGGTAGAGCGAACCACCGAGGCAGACGTTGAGGCTCTGGCAGCCGTAGCAGATGGCCAAAACGGGTTTGCTGGAGGCGAAAGCGTGCTCCAGGATTGCGAAATCGGTTTTTTCTCGGTTCGCATCGTCGTCGTGAGTCTTTTCGCGGCGTGGGGCACGGTAGAGCGCTGGATTCACGTCGGTCGGTGCGCCAGGGAGGACGAAGGCGTCGAGATCTTTGATTTGGGAGGCGAGATCGCTCAGCGACAGTTGGAGAGACACGTGAACAGGTTCGCCTTCGGCGGCAGTGACAGCTGCGAAGTAATATTGAAGCTTATTCGTAATCCTACTGACTTCTTCTTGGGAAGTTCGCCAGGGAATGCCCACACGGGGGCGGTTGGCGGCGCTCGGTTGGGGATTAGCAGGGGTCATGGAACACCAAATCGTAGCATTCGAGCGAGAAGGCGGCAACCAGGAGCTGGGAGCCGGCTCCGTTACCCAATCCGCCTCATTTCTGATTACCGTTCTTGAGCGCGGCATAGACCGCGTGCACAAACTGGTCGGGTTGCAGGCGTCCCTTTCCCCAGCGCGCGTCAAAATCCGCAGTTGGATGTTCGGCAAGAATCTGAGCCTCGGTGCGACCCTCGTCCATCCGATGTTTCACGCGATCGCGAACGGCCACGATCATATCGCGGAAGGCTTTTACGCTCGCGCCGTTGGTCACCTCGCCGCGCGCCGGCACAAAGCGAAACGTACTGCCCGCCCAGGCGTCAAGTGTACTCAACAGGCCGGCGAGCGTGCCGCCTTGCGCGGGATCGATTGCCGGATAACCATCGCCGGCAAACACTTCCCCAAGATAGATCAGCTTGGCCACGTGAAAATGCACGATGGCATCGGCGTCGCTGTAGCCCGGCTTCTGATGAACAATGTGGATCGAGTCCTCATTGATGTCCAAGGCTAATACTCGGAGAATGCTACCCGCGGGCGGTCGACCCCTAGTTCGGTAAACCGTTGCGACATCGCCGAGGGCGCACCCATTGCGTTGCCCCCTAGACGCCGGAGCGCGTTCTCGTGCATGGCAACGAAAGCCCCGAGCCGCCCCCATCCGGCGTCACCTTCGGAATGGGCCGAGTCCTGCGGTCATACATGGTCACGGCGATGGGCTCCGACGAAGCAATACGTGAAGGGCAGATTATAAGCCACGACGACACTGCCAAGCCTGTCTTCAAACATGGTTATAGACCTCCCTTGCCAAGAGCCCAGGTAATTGCCTGGGCCATCCGTAGGGGTGCTTGGGAGCAAAATTCCAGAGTACAATCCGTCATGGAAGGCAATCGATCCCATGGACACTCAGATCAAGGGCTTCGCCGATTCAATGTACGAGCGATCTTTCGTGGAATCTGCGGTCTCAACACGAGCCGACACGACGAACTTGATGAAACAGCGCTCCACGAAGCGAACCGCCAAGAACCCTTTGGGGGACAGCGAGATCAATACCATCATCAGATTTCAGGTGAAGCATATAGAGCGCTGTATGGCTGCGCGATTGGAGTCCTACCAACGAGCCTACGAGGAAACCGGAAAGGTTCCAACAGAGGAAGAATTGGAGGAGATCTTGGAGGAACTCCGAACCGTCGGGGGTCTCCAGGTCAAGCATTCCAGTTCCTTCATCGAAAATTTCTTGCGGGCCAAGCGCGCGCCGGTGCAATGCGATCCAGAGCAGGGCTTGATGGAAGGCTGCGCCAACGCACACGATCGGGTGTTCCAGACCTGGAAGATATGGGGGGACAAAGTGCGGATTAAGGAAGCAGCTCCGGCCAAAGTGAGAGCTACGGCAAAGGCGGAAGCTCCGACAAAGACTTCGCCAAAGGTCGCGGCTCAAACTATCGTTGGCACTGAACCGGAACAAGCCGAGGCCAAACCTCGGGACAAAGGGCGCCCACACCGGACGTTGCTTTCCTACTATTGGGACTTCTTCAAGCGGCTTGGCAACGAGTGCCACCACACCTGGAGGGGGGAATTGGCAGCTGCAGCGCTCACGGGTACGGGTTCGTACCTTCTGATCCACCGTGTGAATGCCGTCGGATGGACGAACTTTAAGAGCGCAGGGTTGTCCATGGTGATCGCCATAGCCAGCATCGCGGTATGGCACGTCCTGCGCACGCCCTGGCTGCTCCATAAGGAAGGCATCAGCGCTGGTGGCGTAACCCGCAAGATACATTGGGCTCACGGCTTGTTTGGGATTGCTGTGCTTGCGGGAGTCCTCGGGGGTAGCGGGTTGTACGCAAGGAAGCAGCTCGCCAAGCCCATTGCTCCCGTCATGGCGGCACCTTACCTAGAGCCTAAGAATTCGCTACGAAAAAGAACGCTGGGGTTAGCAAACGATCTGAATGTGTTTCTGGGAGAGAGGTGGGCAAAGCGTCCTCCCGGCCATGGCGCGGACACCATGAAATACGACCAGGCGACTCTCGATCTGTATATGAAACTCTATAAAAGCCGAACGGTGGGGATTCTGCAAGAGCTGCAGGACAAGGGTTTGGACACTGGTCTGCTCGCCGCTCCCGGTGGTGCATCGTCGCGATTCCTTCTGCCGGATGAGATTCGGCAACTGCGCGACCTTGCTTATCATTTGGATGAGAGGGGCAATGTGGTGCGGTTCTAGCGAGTGCAGATCGAAATCAGGCGCGGAGGGAGGCCGAGTGGACGAGGGCGGCGTCAAGGCAGAAGTCCGGACGGTGGAAAAAGGCAGGTAATTCGGAAAGGCGGAGGGCCAGGCGTTCGGGTGACGCGGCGCGAACAGTGATATGGCCGAGTTTGCGGCCGGGACGCGGAGACTTGCCGTAGAGGTGGAGGTGGGCATCTGGGAGGGCGAGGACTTCTGAGGATTCGGGGAGGTCGCCTATCAGATTAAGCATGGCGCAGTGACCGACCGGTCCCGTGGAGCCGAGCGGGAGGCCGAGTACGGCGCGAAGATGATTCTCAAATTGGCTGGTCACGGCGCCTTCGATCGTCCAGTGGCCGGAATTGTGGACGCGGGGCGCCATTTCGTTGACCAGAAGCTCGCCCTGATGCTCAAAAAATTCAAGGGCAAGCACGCCGACGTATTTCAAGGATTCGAGAACGCGGCGGGCGGCGTTTTCGGCGGCGCGCTGGATGGATTCTTGAAGACGAGGCGCGGGGGCGATGGAGAGCCGGAGAATGCCGCTGCGGTGGTGATTCTCCGCGAGTGGATAGAAGGCAGATTCCCCATTTCGCGAACGAACGGCGAGAACAGAAAGTTCTCGGGTGAAGGGGACGAAACGCTCGAGGATCATTTGTACGGGAGGCACCTCGGACTTGGCGGTCGCGACGTCCTCTGCGGTGCGTAGTATCCACTGGCCTTTGCCGTCGTACCCCATGCGCGAAGTTTTCAGGACGGCAGGAAAGCCGAGTAATTTTATGGCGGCGTCGAGTTCGCTGGGATTCGAAACGGCGGCGAATTCGGTAGTGGCAATGCCAAGTTTGCGAAAGAGATTCTTTTCGGCAAGGCGATCCTGGGCGGCTTCAAGAGCCGCTGGCGGAGGATATACGGGAACGCGCTCGGCTAGAAAATCAGCGGCTTCGACGGGGACATTTTCGAATTCGTAGGTGACCAGTTCGAGGCCGCTTGAGAATTTCTCAAGCGCGGCGTGATCGGTGTAATCGGCGGTGACGCGCTGTGCGATGCGGCCTACGGGGGCTTCGGGAGAAGGGTCAAGAAAACGGAAATGCAGGCCGAGCGGATAGCCCGCGAGTGCCAACATGTAGCCAAGCTGCCCACCGCCAAGGATGCCGATGGTCATACGCGCTTTCCTTTTTTCTTTTGCGCCGAAGCGGCTGCGGCGGGGTCGGGGTTGGCGAGCACCCGGCCAGTTTGTTCGGTGCGGAACTTTCGAACAGCTTCCCGGAAGGAGCGGTGCTTGGTGCCAAGGATGGAGGCCGCAAGAAGGGCGGCATTGACCGCGCCGGATCTGCCGATGGCGAGAGTGCCGACAGGGACGCCCCCCGGCATTTGGGCGATGGAGAGGAGCGCATCGAGGCCTTTGAGGGCTTTTGATTCGACCGGAACGCCGAGGACCGGGAGAACGGTTTTTGAAGCGGTCATGCCGGGAAGATGAGCGGCGCCACCTGCGCCGGCGATGATGACTTCGATGCCGCGTTTTTCGGCGTGCGAAGCGTATTCGAAGAGGTGATCCGGCGTACGGTGGGCGGAGACTACGCGCGTTTCATGTGGAACACCGAGGGCCTTAAGAGTCTTGGAGGCAAATTTCATGGTATCCCAGTCGGAGCCGGAGCCCATGATGATGCCGACTAGAGGGTGTTCGCGTTCGCCGAGATGATCGCTCCCGGCATTAACGAATCCATTTGGCTTCTTCCGCACTGTAACCATCCATGATGCTAAAGAAAGAATGCCGGCTGCGAAGCCGGCGCAACAAAGACACCGTATAACCCGAGGCGATATTCTACGGTTTTTTTCAGCGCGTGGCGACTTGCGCGCGACGCTTCCAATAGTGACGAAGTTGACCGACCAAATAGAGCGAGCCGGTGATGAAAATGGCGTCTTCCGGGGCGGCTTCCGCAAGAATGTGTTCGAGGGCCCGCTCGGCGTCGGGGATCACGGAAAAACGCGCGGCATGATGGCCGGCAATTTCGGCGAGTTGCGCGGCGGAGACGGCGCGCACGGTGCGCGGCACGGTGAAGATAACTTCCGCGGCGTAGGGGAAAAGAAGGCCGGCGACTTCGTCCACGGCTTTGTCGCGAAGGGCAGCGTAGAGCAACCATATTTTGCGGCCTGAGAAGTTTTGCTCGAGGAAATAAGCGATTTCGCGGGCGGCGCCGGGATTGTGAGCGCCATCGAGATAAATGTCGGGCGAGGATTGCAATTTTTCGAGGCGTCCTGGCCAGACGGTGTTGGCGATCCCTTGCGTGATCGCCTCATCAGGAATGCGAAAGCCACAGTTTTGAAGTTGCCTCGCGGCAGCGACGGCGTTCAGGGCATTCTGCAACTGGAAGCGGCCCGGAAGGCTCGGGGCGATTTCAAAGACTGTCCGGGAGCTCGCTTCGATGACTGGGCAGCCGAGACTCTGGGCGCGAGCGAGAACCACTTCGCGGGCTTCCGGCCGCTGTTCGGCGAGGACGACAGGGACATCGGGTTTCAAGATCCCGGCTTTTTCAGAAGCGATTTCCCTTAGCGAATGGCCGAGGAAGTTTTCGTGGTCGAAATCGATGCGCGTGATGATGGTGACCAGGGGCGAAAGAATGTTGGTGGCATCGAGGCGGCCGCCGAGTCCGACTTCGAACACTCCAAACTCAACGCGGTCGCGGGCGAAGGATTCAAATGCCATGGCGGTAACACATTCGAAATAGGTGGGATGCGCGCGCAGTTTGCCGGTGGCAAGCAGTTCTTCGATCAGCGCTTGAATACGCGTAAAGGTTTCTGCAAACGATGCATCGCTGATTTCCTCGCCGTTAATGCGGATGCGCTCGTTGATTTTTTCGAGGTGTGGCGAAGTATTCAGGCCAGTGCGCAAACCAGCGTGGCGAAGGATGGATTCGAGGAACGCAGCGGTAGAACCCTTGCCGTTGGTGCCTGCGATATGGGCACTTGGATAGGCGCGGTCAGGGCGGCCGAGGCGCTCGGAGAGGGCGGCGATATTTTCAAGATCGAACTTTGCGGTGGCAGCCTGCGTCGGCGCGGCCAATTCGCGGCCAAGGGAAAGCAAATAGCGGACCGCGGCCTCGTAATTCATGTTAGGTCAAGAGCAAGTCGAGGGAGCTGGCGATAAACGACTTGAGCTCCTTGCGGTGGACCACGGCGTCGAGGAAGCCGTGTTCGAGCAGGAATTCGGAACGCTGAAAGCCTTCGGGGAGTTTCTGGCGGATGGTCTGCTCAATGACGCGCGGGCCGGCAAAACCAATGAGCGCGCCCGGTTCGCCGATGTTGAGGTCGCCGAGCATGGCAAAGCTGGCGGTGACGCCGCCCGTGGTGGGATCAGTGAGGACGGAGATATAGGGCAGCTTTTCGTCATCGAGGCGCGCGAGGGCGGCGGAAACTTTGGCGAGCTGCATCAGGCTGATGGTGCCTTCCATCATGCGCGCGCCGCCGGAACAGGAAATGGCGATGAATGGCTGACGTGTTTCGATGGCCAGCTCGATGCCGCGCGTGACTTTTTCGCCGACCACTGCGCCCATCGAGCCGCCGATGAAACCAAATTCCATGGCGCACATAACGACGGGCCGGCCGTTGAGCTGACCCTCGGCGGTGATGACGGCGTCGTTCATCCCGAGCTTTTTCTTGGCTTCCCGCAGGCGCGCGGCGTAGGGCTTGGTGTCCACGAACTTGAGCGGGTCGGTGGAGGTCATGCCGGCGTCGTGCTCGGTCCAGCGGCCGTCGAGGAGCATTTCCAGGCGCTGCTTGGAATTCATTTTGAAGTGGAACTGGCACTTGGGGCAGACAAAGAGATTCGCTTCGAGGTCCTTGCGGAAGACGATCGTGCGGCAAGACTCGCACTTGACCCACAAGCCTTCGGTGCGCACACGGCGCTCTTCGGGCGGCGTAGTTTGTTCGATCGATTTTTTGTCGCGCTTGAACCAGGCCATGGAAGAAGTTGACAGCCGAATGTTTAAAGTCGAAAGTCCTCAAACCTTGAATTGATGCCAAGCCGCAGCGCTTGAGATCCTTCAGCGAACCTTATCGGTTCGTCACAGGAGGAGAGCGCCGGGAGGCTCAATCACGGTGTTAATAGTCGATTCCCCGCTGAGCCAGTATACCCTTGGTATAGGGGTGTTTCACCTCGCGCATCTCGGTGACGAGGTCGGCGAGCTCGACGAGCTTGGGATGGGCGTTGCGGCCCGTGCAGATGACGTGGACGCGCTCGGGGCGATTCTTCAGCGCTTCCACAACTTCGTCGGGATCAAGCATTTTGTAGCTGATGGTGTAGTTGATTTCGTCGAGGACGACCAGGTCGTACTTGCCGCCGTAGATAGCGTCGTGCCCGGCTTGCCAGCATTCCTGCGCGAGCTTGATGTCTGCGGGATCGGTTTCGGCGCCGCCGATTTTCACGAAGCCGCGTCCCATGGGACGAATTTCAAATTTGTCATCGCCCAACATTTTGGCGGCGTCGAGCTCACCGTAATGCCAGGAACCCTTGATGAACTGCACCATCAGCACCCGCAAGCCCTGCCCTACGGCGCGAAAGGCAGTGCCCAGGGCGCAGGTCGTCTTGCCCTTGCCCGGCCCGGTGTAAACGATGAGGAGCCCTTTTTCTTCCGACATAGTTTGGCGATTCGGTGAACTCTTTCAAAGCGCGTCGAAAAGATTAGAGTTTGCGGAGTCCGATAGCAAAGGTCAAGTTGGTCAAGGAAAGTCTAGGCGAGTTGCAGGCGTTTCACGAGTTCTTCAGCGGTCGCGGAGATACGCGTTCGTGAACCGGACGAGAGCTCGCGGCCCTGGACGGAATTTTTGTCGCGGAGGACGATCCAGAGGCCCGGGCGATAGGTTTCGTCATCGCCCGGGCAGATGGCGCCGGTGAATTGGGCGAGTTCGAGGCTCGTACCGCTTAGCAGTTCGGTAAGGATGCCACGGGCGTCGTCGACGAGGTCGCGAAAACCCTGAGAGACAAGAATGGCATCCACATTGCGCGGAGTGGGGTGTTCAAGCTGGTTGAGATCGTAATCGGGCAAGGGCTTTTCCAGCGGGATTTCGATAGTGGCAGAAGGTTGCTCTTTGTCTGCTGTGACTCGAATGGCCATGGTGGATATGGTTTTACACTACGCGGGCTATTTCGGATAGGGGCTGCCGGAGAGAATGGCGAAGGCGCGGTAGAGTTGCTCGGCGAGCATCACGCGGGCGAGCTCGTGGGAAAATGTCATGGCGCTGAGAGAAAGCTTCTGATGGGCGCGCTGCCGGAGCGCCTCCGGAAAACCGTCTGCATCGCCGCAAAGGAAGACGAGCTCGCGAGTGCCGCGATCGCGGAGTTCGCCGAGCCATTGGGCAAGCACGTTAGAATCGAGGTTCTTACCGGCGGCGTCCAGAAGGACGACGGTCGCGGCTCGGTCGGCATCGAGTTTCTTAAGGGCGGCATGGGCATCACGGACTTCGGCAATTTCGATAGGGCATGACCGGCTGATGCGTTTTATATAGTCATCGAAGACGGCGCGCATTTCCGGGCGGCGAGTTTTTCCGAGCATGAGCAGACGGAGCTTCACTTCAAACCGTATTTCTTGCGCTTCTCGAGAAGAGTCTTGCGGCTGATGCCAAGGGCTTCAGCGCAGCGGCTGATCTGGTAACGCGTTGCTTCGAGGGTGGCGGTGATGACTTCGCGTTCAACTTCCTCGAGGGACCGGAGCCCGGCGAGCGGGCTGGCAGCGCCAGACGCGGCGGCGCGCAAATTTTCAGGAAAATTTTCAGGCTCGAGGATGTCGCGCTCGGCAGCAGCAGCTCCGCCGGCAGGACGTGAGAAAACCAGTGCACGCTCGAGAGCGTTGCGGAGTTCGCGCACATTGCCGGGCCAGGCGTACGCAGCAAGCATCCGCCGGGCCGAATCGCTCAATTGCGCATTCGGGCGCGCGTGAATGGAACGAAGGATCGCAAGAAGATGTTCCGCGAGAGGGAGGATATCGACGCGGCGCTCACGAAGCGGCGGAACCTCAAGAGTGAGGACGTTCAGCCGGAAATAAAGGTCTTCGCGAAAGCCGCCGGATTTCACCGCGGCGGGAAGATCGACATTGGTAAGAGCAATCAGGCGCGCTTCGATGTGCAGGGTTTCTGTGCCGCCGAGTCGCTCGAATGCTCGTTCCTGCAAGACCCGCAGAAGTTTCCCCTGCGCTGCGGGCGAGAGCGCGGCGACTTCATCGAGAACTATCGTGCCATTGCCGCCTAGTTCGAGGCGGCCCAGCTTGCGTTCGACCGCGCCTGTAAACGCACCTCGTTCGTGGCCGAAAAGTTCGCTCTCGACAAGCTGCGGTGGAAGGCTGGCGCAATCGATTTTCAGGAACGGGGCGTCCCGGCGCGGGCCGAGCTCATGAACGAGACGCGCGAGGTGATCCTTGCCGCTGCCGCTTTCGCCGCTAATCAAGAGCGTGGCGGGAGCAATCGCGACTTTCTGTGCGAGTTCAAGAAGCCGTTGCGATGCGGGATCCGCGGAGATCCACGGCAATCGTTCCGCGGTCATTGCCGCGAACGGCCGCTTTGCGGCCGGCCAGAAACGGCTTCGCCGGAAAAGTGTTCCTGCCTGAAGGCTGAATCAGACAGGTCTCGTTCGCCAGAAGGGCCGTCAGGCTGGTCGCGGATCTCAAGCTTGGGAGCCATACGCCAGAGACGTTCGAGATCGTAGTAGCGCCGGGCCTGTTCACTGAAAACATGTACGACGAAGCCGCCGAAATCCAGCAGCGCCCATTCGGCGGAGCGATGCCCCTCGCGATGCTCGGGCGAGCGGCCGAGATTTTTATGGAGCTGGGCTTCGATTTCGGTGCAGATGGCCTGGACCTGCGGCGTGCTGAAGCCGGTGCAGATCACAAAATATTCGGTGAAGGCGCCGGCCGCCGTAAGGTCCAGCACAGTGATGCCTGCGGCTTTCTTTTCTTGTGCGGCTTCGACGGCCAGGCGGACGCCCTGTGGCAAAGATTCGAATTTCACCGGTATAAGCCCTGTTTGAGAATGTATTCCTCGACGCGCGCGGAAACAAGCCCATGGATGGACTGGCCGCGGTGCGCCTGGCGCCGAACGTCCGTGGCGGAAACTTCGCTGGACACGTTTTCGAGCAGATAGATAGTGGACTTGTGAAGGTGCGCGATAACCTGGGAAGGCTGATCGGCTTCCTTTTTTGCGTCCGGCCTGGCGATCAAGTCTGGTGGAATGACCAGGCGCAGCGCTTCCGGGCGGATACCCGGGCGATTGGCAATGATGAAGTCGCAAAGCGTAAGCAGCGTTTCATATTCCTTCCACATGGGGATGTCCAGGAAGGCGTCGGCGCCAATAATAAAAAAAAACCGATCGCCATGGTAAACGTGGCGGAAATAGCGCACGGTGTCCACGGAATAGTGGAGCTGCGTGCCGCTGAAGTCCTCGCCGGCTTCGGCAAGCGAGGGAACAAAATGCGGATGCTCAGTGCATGCGAGCGAGACCATCGCAAAGCGGTGCGGGAACGGCGCGAGGTGCTGCTTCAGCTTGTGCGGCGGCCGGCTCGCGGGAATGAAGTGAAGCTCGTCGAAATTGAACCGCCGGTCGGCAGCTCGCGCAACGGAAAGATGGCCGTTGTGGATGGGGTCGAAGGAACCGCCGAAAATCGCGATGCGGCGAGGATGATGCTTTGCAGCAGTGCGATGCGCTTGCGCTGTGGTCAATGAGGCTCCCAAAAAAAGTGCCGCCAGCCAGGACTACACCAAGGCCGCGTGTGACACAGGTAATTCTCTCACGAATCTTGTTCCTTCTTTGTGGCCACCGTGGGACGTTCAACCGAAGCGGTTAACGGTTGCTCGTCCCCAGTCGCAGCAGGCAGCGTGTTGATAGAGGAATCGTGAGTAGGGCGAGGTATTTTATCCAAGGCATCGGCGATGGAGCGAACTAAATCTTTCACACCGTCGCCCGCAACCGCGGAAATGGAGTGGAATTCGAGGTTGCGCCTCTTGCAGAAATCACGAAGCGCTTCGAGACGCGCGCGATCGGTCGTGGCATCCAGTTTGGTGGCGACAACAATCATCGGTTTTTCGATGAGAGATGCGCTAAAGGCTTCCAGTTCGCCGTTGATGATCTCAAACGAACGGACCGGATCGTCGGCGTTGGAGTCGCTCGTGTCGATGAGATGGACGAGCAGTCGCGTGCGTTCGACGTGGCGGAGAAAACGGATACCCAGGCCCGCCCCCAGGTGTGCGCCATCAATAAGACCGGGGAGGTCGGCGACGACGAAGGTGCGGCCAAGTTCGGTGCCGTGTCCGCCGGTGCCTCCGTCGGCGTTGACGACGCCGAGATTCGGCTCGAGCGTGGTGAATGGATAGTTCGCAATCTTGGGACGCGCAGCGGAAATCACAGAAATCAAAGTGGACTTGCCCGCATTGGGGTAACCGACCAGGCCGACGTCGGCCAGAAGTTTCAGCTCCAGGCGAAGATGCCGCTCTTCGCCGGGAAATCCGTCCTCATGTTCGCGCGGAGCCTGATGCCAAGGCTTGGCAAAGTGTTGATTGCCGCGCCCGCCGCGTCCGCCGTGTGCGATCAGGACGCGTTGGCCCGGGTTGGCGAGATCAGCGATGGTCGCGCCTTGTTCGTCAAATACCAGCGTGCCTACAGGAACTTGCAGGATCATGTCCTGGCCGGAGTGGCCAGTGCAGTTGGAGCCTTCGCCGTGGCGGCCCCGCTCGGCCTTGAATTCGCGATTGTAGCGGTAGCGCAGCAGCGTGTTGTCGTTTGGATTGGCTTCCAGATAGATGTTGCCGCCGTGGCCGCCATCGCCGCCGGAGGGACCTCCGCGTGGAACGTATTTCTCGCGCCGGAAGGCCACGCAACCGTTGCCGCCGCCACCGGCCTTCACGAAAATTTTGGCTTCATCAACGAACACAGGAACAAAACTCCCTAAGAGCCGACTGGCCCGGCGGCGTTATCGGCCAGTAGCCGCATGGAAAAGAAAAACGCGGTCCAATGGCCGGACCGCGGAAGCGAAAACGGGCGGACTAAATTCTCCGCAAAATGCAGCCAGGAACGCAACTAATTCGCTGCGGTCTTGGCTTGCTCTGCGGGCGTGACGCTGATAAAGCGGCCGTGACGGCCCTTGTCTTCAAACTTCACGAATCCGGTGACCATGGCGAAGAGCGTGTCGTCTTTCCCCTGACCGACGTTTTCTCCCGCTTGATGTTTCGTGCCGCGCTGCCGCACCAGAATGGTGCCCGCGTTGACGAGCTGCCCGCCAAACCGCTTGACGCCCAGCCTCTGTCCGTGTGAATCGCGGCCGTTTGTCGAGGAGCCGCCGCCTTTCTTATGTGCCATGAGCTAATCCTTTTTCGAGAAACTGCCGGGTAGAGGCCCAGCGGAATGTGAAGAGCTACAGCTTGATATCGCTGACTTGCACGGCCGTATAATTCTGCCGATGGCCGCGCGAAATCTTGTACTGATTGCCCTTTTTGAACTTGAGCACGGTGAGCTTCTTGCCACGGCCCTGCGAGACGATTTTCCCGCTCACGGAAGCTTTGCCGGCATCGGCGCCCAGTACCATCTTCTTGTCGTCCGTGTGGACGGCCAGGACGGAGCCAAAATTCACTTTTTCCCCTACTTTGCCATCGACCCGCTCGATGCGGATGGTGTCGCCGGGCGCGACGCGATACTGCTTTCCCCCGGTCTGAATAACGGCGTACATCGATCCTCCAAGAGCTAAAGACAAACTCTGATTATAGAGGTTCCTGGCTAGGGTGGTCAATGGAATTACCGGTGTTACGAACACGCAAATTCAGGCGACGATAGAGACCATTGCGAGCACGTGAAGGCCAAGTGTGGTGTCGCCCGTGACCCTGACTTGGGCCCGCGCGGATTCTGTATCAATGCCCTTGGTGCAGATCCGCCAGGCTATCTCTTGAGGAATAGTGACTTCGCAAACGGCCCGGCTGAATGGCTCCCCGATGAGCTGCCACGAATCCTCGGAGCGATAGAGGTGCCAGATGCCGCCGCATTCGCCGACAACGCTAATTTCCACCAGTGTTCCCGGCTTGGCAGGCACGTTGCGATACGTGAACGGCAAAGCCTGCAGGAAGCAATCGAGAACGGGATGATAGAGCTCGCAGGTCATGATTCCGGACCGGCTCACCGCCAGGCGGATCTGCTGTTGATGGTGCCAGCGCTCGGTGAATTCCCGCGCAGTGTCAAACCAGTTTGGAGATTTTTGTTCGCCGGCCCAGCTCACGCCATACGAAGCAATCGCATACGGATCGCGCGAGGCGTGGTATTCCGCCAATGATTTGGTAGCGGCTTCCAGTAGTCCAATTAAGACTACTGGACTTAACCGACGATATACGGTAACGCCTTCGCAATTCAAGCGGTTGATGAACGCCGCCAAATCAGCCGTGGAAGGGCTTGCCGGGCTTTCCGCCACGTACCGATCTCGACCGACGGAAACTCCGCGTAGCGCGGTGTCCAAGAGATGTGCCGCGACCTCTTTGACTCTCCATTTGGGCGATACAGTCTGTTTTTCCCAGTCGCCCGGAGCAAGTGAACGAAGAAGCTCGATCAGCTTTCCGTCGAGTTTTGGAAAGAGGTGCGCGGTCAGAATCGGCGGTAAAAGTCTTAGCTTGGTTTTCGAGGACGGTTCGGGCACGGAAGAAATCCTCACATTGACCTCAGCGAAAAGCAACCCTCGCGGGGATTAAGGCGATGCTCTGCCCTCGCCGAACCAGGGAGGCTTGGCTCGAACGTCTTGCAACTTTCCGCGCGCTCAGGTGTTAAGTGAGTAGGGATTTCAGCATCAGCTGGGAAACCTGAACGAGTTACGGTCGTTTGCGGTCGAAGTGATGGACTTCAGAAGGGTCCAAACATGGGTTATCTAAGAATTCTTGCTTTGCTCGGTATCTGTTTAGGTTCGGCATCTTTCGCCCATGCCCAGAGAGTGATCGTCGGCGTTGGAGTTGGCCCGGCGTATGTAGGGCCGGCCCCGGTCTGCGCTTATGGCTACTATGGTTATTACCCGTATGCCTGCGCGCCGTATGGCTATTACGGCCCTGACTATTTCGTCGGCGGCGTTTTCATCGGGGCGGGCCCTTGGTTCCACGGCTACTACGGACATCGCGGTTACTACGGTCGCGGTTTCTATGGGCGCCCAGGCTTTCACGAACACGTCTTCCTAGACCGGGGATTCGGTTCTCGCGGCCGTGGGTTTGAGCACGAAGGCTTCCGCGGTGATCGTGGTTTCCACGGTGGTGGCGGCTTCCATGGGAGTGACCGAGGATTCCACGGAGGAGGCGGTTTCCATGGCGGGGGTGGCCACGGAGGCGGGCGTCGCTAGTAACGAATTTGTCTCATTCCCACCAAGAAACTTGCACGGCCGGCAGGAATCCCCGCCGGCCGTTTCGTTTTGGTGCTCCCCTAAACGCGAATTCCCTACGCGCAGACACCTTCGTCCGTGGGCTGGGGAAACTGCTGCGAAAACCAAAAAGAATATTGCGTGGCGCCATGCGTTTGATAATGCTCCAGCCGCTCGCGGCCCTCGGCAACAGAAGGAACGTGGCCGACCGGAATCCACCACAGGCAGTAGGTAGGCTTGTCCGCTTTTTCAAACCACTTGGCGCGATCGCGCAAGACCTTCATGTGATTTGATTTGTAAGCAAAGTCGCGCAACGCCTCGGCGGACTCCCAAACAGACATATTTACGATCACAAAAGGGTCATCGTTGTAGGCAATGTCGGTGGCGTTGCCGGACTCTGACTGGAGCCGCCACACGAATCCCGGAGCCTTGTCCGCGAGCGCATTGATAGGGTCGAGGTGGGCAACGAATTCGGCGATCTTTGGGTCGTCTAGCGGTGCGATCAGACGTCCGATATTGATTTGCGCGAGGTGATCGTTCATGGCGGGCTCCTGGAGTTTCCCTCCGAAAGACGCTTCAGAAATCGAAACGGTAGCCGAGAATCATTTTCGCGAGAAGGTGATCCGTCGCGCGCGTCACGCCCACTCCCACCCCAAAATTGACTTCCCACTTGGGCGATAAATTCAGGTCAATGGCAGGAAGAATTTGCTGTTGCTGCTGGCTGATCGGGTCGAAGCCTGTGACCGGACCCAGCGAGCCGTAATACTCAATGCCCCCCGCGATTCTCTTGGTGAAATCGTAGCTGAACTTGAAATTGGGCGAGAACACCTGCCCCTGATTTACGCCCGGGCCATGAAACGACCGGTCAAACGTGGGATTGAAGGACAGATACCACCTGCCGATCTGCTTGTCCACGATGGGCCGAATCTCCCACGTCCAAGTATCGGCAGAATATCGGCGGCTCTGCCAGCCGATTTCGTTCGAGAGGCTGATTCCTACGGGCCAGTGCCACTTCGGAGGAACGCGCACGCGGGGACGGATGTGGCTGCCGACATAATCCCAGCCCTGACCGTTCTTAGCGGAAGTAAAAATGTAAAACCCGGTCTCGAACCAGTCATTGAAGCCATGAGTGATCTCGATGGTTTCGTGCAGCTGGTGGTTCGTGGGAAGCGTGCCGTCATCGGTGGATTTGGAACCCTGAAACGTGAAATTGGAATGCAGCTCCACCATAGTGTGGCGAGGCTCCACGGTTTCGTACGGGTACACCTGGATTTCGTAGTTCCCCTGCGCGTTGGCAGGCAACGGCAAGGCCGCGCACACAAGCAAACAAAATGTGATCCAGATTGCAATCCACCAGCGCATATTCAATTCCCGTAAGCTGGCCAGCGTAACTCAGCCTTGTCGCAGGGCAAACCGGAATAGATGCCGGAATCAGGCGTGGGGGTGCGCCTTGTCATAGATATCCATCAACTGGCGGATGGAAGCGTGGGTGTATTTCTGGGTCGTGGAGAGTGACTGGTGGCCGAGAAGTTCCTGGATGGCGCGGAGATCGGCCCCATCGGCAAGCAAATGGGTCGCGAACGCGTGACGCAACGAATGAGGATGCAGATCCCAGTTAACGTTGGCGATGCGCACGTATTTTTTCACAATGCGTCCAACAGAACGCTGCGTAAGGCGCCGGCCTGAATAATTTAGAAAGACGGCTTCCACATTCGGCCCCTGCTTATTGCTCGCCCGACCCGTTTGCTCCAGGAGGAGCCGGCGCACCGGCCAGTATTTTTCCAGGGCTTCCTGAGCCTTGGCTCCGTAAGGAACAATGCGTTCCTTGCTGCCCTTGCCGCGCACGCGGAGAATGCGCTCTTTTTGGTCCATGTCGGTCAGATTGAGGCCAGTCAGTTCGCTCACGCGTAGGCCGGCGGCGTAGAGAAGTTCCAGGAGCGCCCGGTCGCGACGAAGGAGCAGGCCCTCCCCAGCCTTCGCGGAATTAGTTTGCTTACGTTCCGCCTTAGCGTCAGACGCCGGTGTAAGCAACATGGCCTTCTTAGGCATTGTCCGGCCGATAGGTGCGCCATGTCCCGATCCGCCCAGTTGATTGAGGAATCCGTTCATCTCTTCGGCAGAAAGCACCGAAGGGATGCGTTTCGGCAGCTTTGGCGTCGGAACGAGCCGGGCGGGATTCTCCTTCAGATGGCCTTCACGAACGCAATACTTGAAGAACGAGCGCAGGGCCGCAAGCTTCCGTGCGATGGAACTTTTCCTGAGCCCGTAATCGTGAAGATGTGCGACGAATTCACGAATGATCAAGTGCGTGACGCCGGTGAGTCCGGGCGGCCGGGTCCCAGGAGGCGAAAGATAGGCCACAAATTGTTCGAGGTCCTTGCGGTAGTTCAGAACCGTATGCGGCGAGGAATTCTTCACCGACTGAAGGTATTCAAGATATTTCGCAATCGCCTCAATCATTCGTCACAACAGCTCCCGGGGAAAGGCCCAGCAACAGTATAGACGCGGATAAACCCGCGGAAAACAAAATCAAGGCACTGTTTCTTCAGATGCAGGTGGGTCAGGACTTCACCGCTACGGGCACGGGGGCCTCTTCAGGTTGCACTTGTGGCTGGGCTTCAGGAACCAGCTTCTCCCAATCACAGCCTTCTTTGAGGCACGCATGGACGGTGCCAATCTTGGAGCGCTTCTCGACGATGAACGGTGCTCCGCACTTCGGGCATGGCTCGGCAATGGGCATATGGGGTGAGGTGAAATCGCAATCCGGGTAACGCGAGCAGCCGTAAAAAATGCGCGCGCGTCCACGTCCGCCTTTGCCGGCGCTTCCGCGGCGCACGAATTCGCCTTCCTTGCACTTCGGGCATTTAATGCCCAGGGTGATCGGCCGCGTGTACTTGCACTTCGGGTATCCCGAGCACCCGATGAATTCGCCGAAGCGGCCGTGTTTTTTCACCAGGCCGTTACCGCAGAGCGTACATTTCTCATCGAGTGGCTCGTCCGGCTGGTGCGCGATGCGGGTGCCCTGGACAAGGCGGCGCGTGGTCTTGCAGTCCGGATAACCGGTGCAGGCAAGAAACGTGCCGAAGCGGCCGCGTTTTATCGCCATCTCCTTGCCGCAATTGTCGCAATACTCGATCTTGGGTTCTCCGCTGGTTTCTTCAGGAGTCTCAGGTGACAGGTCCTGAATGAAATCGCATTCCGGGTAACGCGAGCAGCCCAGGAAAAAACCGTGGCGGCTGATGCGTTCGAGCAGTTCGCCTTGCCCGCACTTCTCGCACTTTTTCCCGGTGGGGATGCCGGCCTTGTAGGAAAGCATCTCGTCATCGGCCTTGTCGAGGTCGATGACGAATTTTTCCCAGAACTCTCTGACGGCTTCGCGCCACGGCAACTTGCCTTCTTCAATTTCGTCCAGCTCCTCTTCGAGCCGCGCCGTAAATGTCACGTCAAAAATGTCCTCGAAACTCTTGATCAGCAGCGTGCTAACTCGCTCGCCGAGCATGGTCGGTGAAAACCGTCCCTGGTTCTTGGTGACGTATTCGCGCTCGACAAGAGTGGAAATAATCGAAGCGTAAGTCGAAGGACGCCCGATGCCGTCTTCTTCGAGCTCTTTCACCAGTGTTGCATCGTTGTACCGCGGCGGCGGTTCGGTAAAGTGCTGGTCCGGGCGAATCTTGTCGAGCCGCAGGGTTTGCCCTTCCGCAACCTGGGGAAGCGCTCGGCCTTCGCCTTCGTCATCCTTCTCGTCATCCTCGCGATCCGCGATCGACGCGGGCATTTGATAGACGCGAAGGTAGCCGTCGAATTTCTGGACGGAACCCGTGGCGCGGAAGGTGTAATCTCCGGCGTTGATGTCGATAGTGGTCTGATCGAAAATTGCCGGGAGCATTTGCGACGCAACAAAGCGCTGCCAGATCAACTGGTACAACTTGAAAAGGTCTTCGTCGAGATACTTCCGCACGTCTTCCGGCGCGCGCATGGCATCCGTCGGACGCACCGCCTCGTGGGCTTCCTGCGCATCTTTCTTCGATTTGTAGTAGTTCGGCTTTTCCGGAAGGTAATTGCTCCCGAACCGCTCGGGAATCAACTCGCGGACCTGCGCCAGCGCATCGTTCGAGACGTGCACGGAATCTGTGCGCATGTACGTGATCAGCGCGACCGAGCCTTCCTCGCCCAATTCGACGCCTTCGTAGAGTTTCTGTGCCAGCGACATCGTGCGTTTGGCCGTGTACCGCAGCCGGTTGTAAGCCGCTTGCTGCAATTTGGACGTCGTGAAGGGCGGCGGCGGATTGCGCTTCTTTTCTTTTTGCGTGACGCTGGCTACCAGCCACTTCGCTTTACTTACTGCGGCCACAATCTTTTCCGCGGCTTCCTGATTCTTTACTTCAATGTCCTCGCCGTTGTGTTTGAATAGCTTGGCCTCAAACAGCGGCGGCGGCCCCGCATCCAGCATCGCGTGAATCGTCCAGTACTCCTGCGGGAGGAACGCACGAATTTGCTGCTCGCGTTCGACGATCAGCCGCAGCGCCACCGTCTGCACCCGTCCGGCGGAAAGCCCGCGGCGCACTTTATCCCAGAGAATCGGGGAAACCTTATAGCCCACGATGCGATCGAGCACGCGGCGCGCCTGCTGCGCATCCACCAGATTGGTGTCCACTTGCCGGGGGCTATCGAAGGCTGCGCGAATGGCCTTGGGCGTAATCTCGTTAAACGTAACCCGAAAGATTTTCTTTGGGTCGATGGCGACAACTTCTTTCTTCGCCCCGTTTTCTTCTTCCTTCTTGACAGGCTCTTCGGGTGCGGCCTCTTTCTTCTTGAATCTCGAAACGCTAGGCTCCTGCTCGATGAACTTGGCGGGTTTGGAAAGAACCATGGCGAGGTGCGCGGAGATGGCTTCTCCCTCGCGGTCGGGGTCGCCCGCCAGATACACTGCCTCGGCGGAGTGCGCTGCTTTCCTCAGATCGTTGATGACCTTGCCCTTGCCGGCGATGATTTGCAGGGTAGGCTCGAAAATCTTATCGTCGTCGATGCTGATCAACTTCGCAGCCAGCTTTTCCGGCGCCTTCGCTTTCTTGCTTCCTTTGCTGGCTTTCTTTCGCCGTTTCTTTTTGCCGCCCTCTTCTTCGCCGGGCAGACGAATGCCGATCGTTTTCTTGGGAAGGTCCATGACGTGGCCGATGGACGCCTTGACGGTGAAATTCCGCCCCAAATATTTGTTAATCGTTTTCGCCTTTGCGGGCGATTCCACAATAACCAGCGAACGAGCCATATTGCCTTTGTAACTCCGTAATGCTTTTGCGGAGAGGGCGGACCGCGCGGTGTGTGTCCTTCTCGCTACCTTAAGCGCTCTGCCCGAATCCCAAGGGGGTCTACTCTTAGATGCCGTGGTTGCCTTTGTGGATGCGATTCACGCTTGGATGGCGGCCTCGGCTTAACGGCGCGATCCCCTATCTGCTTCTACAGCAAGACTTTGCTGAACTGCTTCCCGGGCAACTGCCGGATGATGCCTTTCATCTCCAGAGTAAAGAGGGTAGCCAGAACTTCGGAAGAGTTCAAGCCGGAGCGCTCCACGATGTCGTCAATGACCAGCGGTTCCTCGGTATTGAGTAGCTCGTAGAGTTTCTTCTCTGAGCCGTTCAACGCGGCAGCCACCAATAGATTCCGCTGCTCGGCTTCCGGCTTCTCGGCCTGCACCAGGGCGGCACGAACCGGCGTGGGAAGCTCTTCGATGACGTCTGCGGCGCAGGTGACCAGCTTGGCGCCTTGTTGGATGAGCGGTAGTTAGCGTTTGACGTTGAGCGGGCAGGCGAGCCCGGAACTCCTAAGTGCTATCCAGAGGGTTGCGCCGGGTCTTCTTGCAGAATGCCATCGAGTGTCTTCACGAAAAGATCCGCATCGGCTTCCGAGAAAACCAGCGGCGGGCGCAGCTTGATGACGTTGTGATGTGGTCCGTCCGTGCCGGCAAGAATGCCGCAGTCGCGAAGTCGATTGACCACATACGATGCCTGCAACGGCGCTGCCTCGCGCGATTCGCGGTCCAGCACCAAATCGATCCCCAGGAACAGTCCGGAACCGCGCACGTCGCCGATCAATGCATGGCGAGTCTGCAACGCTCTCAAACTCTCGGTCAGATGCTCGCCGACACGCAGCGCATGTTGCTGCAAATTCTCTTCTTCGAGAACATCCAGCACCGCGAGCCCCGCGGCGCAGGCAACAGGATTGCCGCCGAACGTGCTGAAAAACTCCATTCCATTGTTAAAGGAGTCGGCGATCTCCGGGGTTGTAATCACCGCCGCAAGTGGAAACGCATTGCCGATCGGCTTCCCCAGAACGACGATGTCTGGAACAACGCCTTGGGTCTCGAATCCCCAAGAGTGGGTCCCCAGCCGACCGAATCCAACTTGCACTTCGTCCGCGATGCAAACGGCACCCGCCGCACGCACGTGGCGATACACTTCCGCGAGGTATCCCGGCGGAAAAACAATTTGCCCGCCGACGCTTGGCAACGTTTCCGCGACGTACGCGGCGACACTACGGCCTTCGGTTCGCGTGCGCTCCAGGATTTCTGCAACATGCCCCGCATATTTTGCGCCCGCTTGCTTGTCGCTACGGCGATACGGGCCGCGGTAATCGTCCGCAAGCGGCGCAACGTGCACCCACGGCTTTCTGCCACGGCCCCCGGGACCGTCAAATTTGTAGGGGCTGATGTCAATGAGCGTGTTGGTGTGGCCGTGATAGGCGTGTTCCAGCACGATCACGTCTTCTCGTCCGGTATGTGCACGTGCGAGCCGCAAAGCCAGTTCATTGGCCTCGCTGCCAGAATTCACAAAAAAACAAACGCCTAGCGGTTCGGGAAGCAGCCGCGTCAGCCGCTCGGCATAACGGTTGACGTTGTCATGAAGGTAGCGCGTGTTGGTGTTGAGCAGCGCGAGCTGCGCCTGCGCCGCCTGGACCACGCGCGGGTGGCTGTGCCCTACGAGCGGCACGTTGTTGTAAACGTCGAGGTACGCGCGTCCCGTGTTGTCATACAAATACTGCATCCATCCGCGAACGATTTTCAGCGGACGCTCATAAGAGACGCTGAGATTTTCCCCCAGCAAAGCGCGGCGCGCGGCAAGCGTTTCGCTGAGTGCAGGTTCTTTCACTGGAAAGCGGTCGGCCGGAATTCCAAGCAGAAGATTTGGGTCCGGCGATAGGCTCGTCCAGACAGCCCGCTGCGAAGCGTAGGCAACGCCTGGGAAATCTGCGCCAAGTTCAAGCAGATCCAGAATGATTTGGAAATGAACGTGTGGCGTCCACCCGCCGTTTTCATCTGTCGCGCCTACTCGCGCAAACTCTTCTCCGCGTCCGACACGCTGGCCTGGTTTCAGAGCAGTAAGCGTTTCTTTCGTCAAGTGGCCGTACAAGGTGAAAAACTGCTCGCCGCCGCTCATTTCGTGCCTCAAAATGACGAGCGGTCCATAATCCTGCGGCGCTGAATTATTTGCGACGGTGTGTGCAATTCCATCGAGCGGCGCGCGCAACCGTGTCCCTTGCTCGAGGAATAAATCCATTCCCAAGTGTACGGTGCGCCGTTCATCTGTGGGGTTACTGCTCGCGCCGAACAACGAGGAGGTGTAAACCAGTCGCGGCTCGTCGTAACGGCCCACGCCGAAGGCCGCGCCCGCACGCTTCACTGCGACTGACAGCCTCTCCCGCACCTCTGGATCATTGGCCCCGCCGGGCTTGGCGCCCAGAAACGTGCTGCCAACGCTTAAATCGAAAACAAGGCTCGGCGCCGTCCGCGTGTCAACATCCAGAATAGAAGCCGCGGAACCGCCACTTGCTTCCAGCCACTTCGTGATCTCTTCAATTTGCGGAACCGCTGGAAGCCCGCAAGCCGCGCGAAACGTGTAGTGGGCAAATCGCGGATGGATTTTTGCCAGCCGCTCCAAGGCTTCCCACGCGGGCGCTTCACTGACAGTGACGTACGGGTCTTCCGGCTTGACGGTTTTGCGGTGCGCGGAATTGGTGACGCTGACAGCCAGCCGCGCGCCAATCAACGCAAAAAGAACCGAAAGCTCCATCTCATCGAGTGGAAACGCCCGGTGATATCCCGCCACGATCGCCGCCGCAGCCGGCAACGGATCTTCCTTGCCAAGAATGGCGTAAGCGGCGGCAATTGCCGGTTCCGACGTGGTCAGCCCGTGGTGCATGTCGCCAAAATCAATCAAGCCCGCGATCTTTCGCGGCTGCGGCCACGGCTCGCTGACCAGCACGTTGTGGTCATTCGCATCGCCGTAAATCACGCTGCGGCGCAAGCGCGGCAAATTAGGAACCACTTCCGCCTCGTACAGCGCGAGAAATCTTTCGACCAGCGCGCGCCGCTTCGAATCCGCGATGTGCTTGACGTACTCCTTGATCCAAGCCGCGCGCGAAGAATCCCACTTCAGTTCACGATGCGCGGCCGGGTGCGCAAAGGATTGCAGCGCCGCGTCCATCTTGCCCAGAAACCGGCCAAGATCGCCAAGCAACTCCGTCGTATGTGGACGAACCTTCGCCAAAACTGTTCCATTCACAAAGGTGAGTAGCCAGACGAGCCGCGCTGCGCCGTCCGCCACGACAGTCGAAGAAAATAGTTCATCCTGCCGATTGGGAATCACGCGAGGCAAAGGCAATTGAGGTGCACACTGCGCCAGATGCCGCAGCGCCCGGCATTGCATATCGATGAAGGATTGCTCCCGCGCCGGATGCATCACTTTGAGGACGAACCCACGTGCGTCCCCGCATGTCAGGCGGAAATTGTCGTCGTATTCGCCGGGCAGCGCCCGCGCGGCAGCCTCGAGTCCGTAGAATTCGCGCGCCAGGCGAACCGCCTCTGCTTCCGTCACCGAATGAGCTACGCGCGCTTCCAGCAGCATGCGCCAAATCTTATCTGCAACAGCTGGACCGCGTCCATCCCGCAAGGCTCAACCATTTCGCCGAGCTGTCCTGAACGCAAAACCCTCGCTTCTCAGAGCTTCTCTCTCGACTCCTGCACGGAGACCGGTCCATTCACCGTGGACAGCCGGATCGTCGCCGGCCCGTTGCCATATTCGATGCGGCGGTGCTCGTCGTCCCAGGTCTTGTGGGCGTTATCGCAAATGCTCGCTTTGCAACTCACCGGCGCGTGGTTCGTTGATTCCACCACGAAGCTGGACTGATACCCGTTCGGGACTGTCAGCGTCAGGGGCCCGTTTTTTGCATCCGCCGTCAAACCGGCGCCGGTCCATGTCTTCCCGGCCAGTGCCACGGCGATCGGTCCGTTTTCCGTATGAATGCGCACGCTGCCATTGCTGCCGTCCAAACTGATCGGTCCATTCACCGCCGTAATTTCCGCGTCCCCGGAAAAATTCTTCAAGCTGATGGGACCGTTCTTGGCGCGAGCCGTAAGCTTTCCGTCCACGTCGTACAAGGAAATTGGCCCGTTCATCGTGTCCATGTCGATGGTTGCGGATTTCGGCGCGCGAATCAGCAGTTCGACCGTCCATGTCTCCTCGTCCCCGGGCCCTTTCGTCGAGATCCTGCCGTTTTCGATCGACATACTGATTTGCGACAGGATTCGCTCCGCATCGACACTCGAACCCGCCGCCGCTTTGCACGCCGTCACGGAATAGTTCTCTTTATCCCAGCCCACCACCTGCACCCCGCCGTTGGTGTGTGGGTGAACCTGCAGCACGGGCGCCTCGGCCTTCGTCAAGGTGCGCTCTTCGGAACGCACCACGGCGTCCTGGTCGTCAAAGCGGATGCGCAGATCGGAGCAATCCGTCGCCGGCTGTCTGTGCCCGCCGGAAATGCTTACGGAATGGTGATGCCGGTTCGCACGCGCGCTCGTAAAGCCCAGCGCGAGCAGAGCCGAAAACGAAATCAGAAAAAAGAAGGTGCGTCGAGGCATGTGGCCCTCCCCTCGAAGCTATAGACGACCAGGGAGCCCGATTGTCACGAGCCATCCAGCCGAAATCTTCAGCCCCAGCCATCCCCATCGTCGTCCGTACCAATGGGCGGGCCATCGGGCGGTTCGGCCGGTGGCGCCACGCTGACTTGCTTCGGATCTTTCTGAAACTGAACGATTTGCGACATCGCCGCAAAGAGATGCGCGCGCTCTTCCGCATCCTTGGCGGCACTTTGGCTGGCCGCCAGCCACTCGCGCAGCTCCTCCAATTTCAATGCGGCGATGGCCCGCACCTGATCGGAGGCGTGCTCGCTGGCGCTCAAGGTCATCAAGTCATAAAGGGCAACCCGATCAACCGTCCGCGCGATTTCTGCCGGGTACCCCGAGCCATGCGGAGATTTCCAAGTCGCGGCCAAGACGGCGTCGATGATCTCTTCCAGCCCCGGGTTTTCCCCGTTGCGCGCATGAAATTCCACCAGCCGCGCCGCCCGCTCCGGGTTGAACAGAAACTGCAGCGTGTTTTGCGCCGCAGCTTCCGCGGGGACCAGCGCATCGAACGCCGGGCCGGTGCGAATCTTGAAGTGCTCGCGCCCCCGTTCGTATTCCGGCGGACGCGGTGGAATCATCTTCAGCAGCGGCTCGGGCAGAGCCAACGCCTCCGGCTTCAGCGTCGCCAGGACCGCCGCAAGTGCGCGCCGCTGTTCCGCCGGCCCTACAATTTGCGTCGGCGCTTGCCCGTCGCCCCGCAGCGCAAACGTGTAATCCATCCCTCCAACGAGTTTGCTCGCCGCCTCCACCTGGTAGCGATGCAGCATGTACACCGGCACGAGCACATCCTCGAGTGTGGCCAGCGGCGCGCCCTCGCGAATATTGTTCTCGCCAAAGCGCTTCAGCGCCGTCCCGCGAACCTGCATGAGGCGATTCAGTTCATCAACCGCGTTCGCGCCCGAATCCCACAAATGCGCCAAGCTGCTCGATGAACCCGCAGGCCGCGCATCCTGATCCGTCAGGTAGCGCAGGCCTCGCCCGTACGCCTCCAACAGAATTTTGTTCAACGCCGCTTGCTCATTCGCCCCCGGCGCAAAGTCCTGATAACCAAACGCAATCGACACCTTATCCCAATCCCCGATTCCCGTCGCATAAGCCGCGGACAAATCTGGCACGCCGTCTGCGGAGAGCTTCACGTACGGCGGCGGATAATCCATCACCGAAGCGCGGTTCACCGTGCTTGCCGAATAATTGTGCATCAGGCCCAGGGTGTGCCCCACTTCATGCGCCGCCAGCTGCCGCAGCCGCGCCAGCGCCATCTCCTGCATCTTCGGCGAAACCGGTTTGCCTTTTTCGTAAGGCGCCAGCAGAGCTTCCGCAATCAGGAAATCCTGCCGCACGCGCAGCGACCCCAACGTCACGTGCCCCTTGATGATTTCTCCCGTGCGCGGATCGATCACCGCCGCGCCGTACGACCATCCTCGCGTCGCGCGATGCACCCACTGGATCACGTTGTAGCGCAGGTCCATCAAGTCGGCGCCTTCCGGCAGCATCTCGACGCGGAACGCGTTCTTGTAGCCCGCGGCCTCAAACGCCTGATTCCACCACCGCGCTCCTTCCAGCAGCGCCGAACGAATCGGCTCCGGCGCCCCGCGGTCTAGGTAATACACGATCGGCCGCACCGCTTCGCTGACTGCCGCCTTCGGATCTTTTTTCTCCAGGCGATGCCGCGCAATAAAGCGCTTCACGATTGGCTCGCTGATCGGCGTCGCATAATCCATATAGCCAATGCCGAAAAAACTTCCGCGTGGATCGTACGCCCGCGGCTTGTACCCGGGCGGAGGCAGCTGCACGAACGAATGATGCTCGCGCACAGTGATCGATTCCGGAGAAGGTGTCACGTCGCGAACCCACCGCCCCGGCTCCTCTCCCGCAAACGTGAGCGTGCTCTCCACTTCCGTATTCAGCGGAAAATTTTTCGTCTGTGGCAGATAAATGGCGCACCGCGCCGCATCCAGGTGATAAGCACCCTGCTTCGTCCGCCGCAGCGCCGCTGGAATTCCGTGCGCATCGCGCAGGAAAAACTCCGTCGCGTCCACCAGCGCGTGATCCTTTTCTTCGGCTTCCACCTTGAAGCCCCACAGCGCGGACTCCGCGAAGGAATCGCGCACGGCGCGCCGTTCATCGGGATCGTTGCTGACCGCTCGGTATTCGAGGTTTTCCTGGATGAGCAGGACCTTCGGCCCGCTCCGCTCGAAGCGCACGATACGTGTCGCGCCCAGCTGCCCGCGATCCAGCCCGATGTCATTCGAGCCGATGCCCGCCGGCAGCCCGCTCTGGTACAGAAATTCGCTGCTCCATGTATCGATTTCCAGCCACAATTTTCCCAGCTTCGCATCCCAGTAAAGGTTGAAATAACCGGGCAGCTTCTGCGCGCCGGCAGTCTTCTCCGCAATCGTAGGCGTTTGCGGCGTTTCCGCACGCGCCTGAACGCGCGTCGGCCCCGTAAGCGCCGCCGTCATCAACAAAACGCCGATCCAAACCTTCGACATATCCCATCCTCCAAACTTGCCGAATGGTTTTACAACAGAAGTAGCTCCACGGCGAACTGATATCGCCTTAGCCAGATTGACCAGGGTTGCTGCCGTTGTAAGTGCGCAGCACTGCTGCGCTCCTTTTGACCACCTTCATCGCGTGACAAACGCATTTTTCCAGCGTCAATAATGCAGCGCCACGCCGAACCTCGGCCAAGGCCGTAGTTCCCCGGTTTGCTGGATTCGGGAACTCTTGGCCTCGGCCTTCGTACTGTACGAAGAGGTGTTTATGCCAAGCCTGTCAGGCAATTTTCGCTACGCCCTTCGCCAGTTTCGGCTATCGCCTGTATTTACAGCGGCTGCGGTACTGACCTTGGCATTGGGCATCGGCGGCACAACCGCGATTTTCACCCTGATTCACGCCGTAATGCTCCGTTCCTTGCCTGTTTCTGACCCCGGCAGGCTCTATCGCGTCGGCGAAGGCGACGAGTGCTGCGTCGAAGGTGGTCCCCAGGACCGTTGGGGCATGGTTTCCTTCCCTTTGTACGAACGCCTTAAGACCGAAACTCCTGAATTCGAAGAGGTTACCGCCTTTCAGGCTGGGCGTTGGCGCGTGGGCGTTCGCCGCCAAGGTATGGAATCCGTTGCCCGTCCGCTGCGTTCGGAGTATGTCAGCGGCACCTATTTCTCAACCCTCGGGGTTCGCGCCTTCGGCGGCCGAGTGTTTACGCCGGAGGACGACAAGCCCTCCGCTCCACCTGTCGCCGTGCTCAGCCACCGTATCTGGCAAACCGCCTATGCCTCCGATCCTTCCGTCGTCGGTTCCACATTCATCATGGAGGGGCATCCCGTGACCGTAATCGGCGTCGCTCCTCCCGGATTCTTCGGCGAAACTCTCGAAAGCGATCCCCCTGACATCTGGGTTCCTCTTCAGCAGGAACCCATGATCAACGCCAGCGGCAGCCTGCTGCGCCAGCCCGTTTCGGCGTGGCTTCGCATGATTGGCCGTTTGCGCCCCGGAGCTTCGATTGACGGAATGTCTCCGCGCCTCACGGCAGTTCTCCGCCAGTGGCTGCAACACGATTCGGGCTATCCCGCCAACTGGATGCAGGACATGATCAGCTTGCTTCCCAAGCAGGTCCTCAACGTGGTGCCTGCTGGAGCGGGCGTTGCCGTAATGAAAGAGGAATATGGCCGCAGCCTGCAGATCCTCCTGTACGTGTGCGGCTTGGTGCTTCTGATCGCCTGCTCCAACGTCGCGAATCTGCTGCTCGCTCGCGGCGTCGCCCGTCGTGGCCAAACTGCTGTGCGGCTAGCCGTTGGCGCCACTCCCCGGCAAATCGTCGCGCAAGCCCTTACGGAAAGCGTCCTGCTCGCCATTGGCGGCGGCATTGTCGGACTTCTGGTGGCCATGGCTGCGGCCCGTTTGCTGCTTGCCCTCGCCTTCCACAGCTCGAATTTTCTTCCCATCAGCACTACGCCATCGCTCATGGTCTTGGCGTTTGCCTTTGCCTTGGCTCTCATCACCGGAATTATTTTCGGCGCGGCTCCCGCGTGGCTAGCCACGCGCACCGATCCCGCCGAAGCCTTGCGCGGCTCGGGTCGCGGCACGCAGGACCGTTCTTCGTTCGCTCGCAAAGCGCTCCTGGTCGTCCAGGCTACTTTGTCTGTCGTCCTCGTTGCTGGCGCGACCATGCTCGCCCGCAGCCTTAACAAGCTCGAACATCAAGACTTCGGCTTCCAGGTGCAAAACCGCGTGGAAGTGAACATGAACCGGCCTCCCGCAACCTACACCCAACCGCAGTTGGCTTCGCTCTATCGCCAGCTCGAAGATCATCTCAACCGTCTCCCCGGCGTTCAAGGCGCCGGCTTGGCCCTCTACAACCCGCTCACCGACAACTGGGGCGAACTCATCATGGTCGCCGGCCATCCTCCCGCCAAGCTCAACGAGCAATCGGGCGCCTCTTGGGACCGCGTAAGCGCCAACTATCTTCAGAATCTTGGCATGCCAATTCTGCGCGGGCGCTCGTTCATCGCGGCGGACAATGAAACCACCGCGCCCGTGGCCATCGTCAACGAAGCCTTCGTGAAGCGCTTTTTCAAAAGCACAGAAGACCCGCTCGATCAGCACTTTGGCCTTGATGTCCCCGACTATTCCGGCACCTTCCGCATCGTCGGCGTCGTACGCGATGCCAAGTTTGCGGGCTGGGGCCTTCGCAGGCCCGCGCGTCCCATGTTCTACGTCCCGCTGGCGCAAACCGTGAATTATCCCGATAACCTGCTGAAGATGGTCGAGTTGAACTCCCACTTCATCGGTGGAATTTTGCTCGTCACCAATTTGACTCCCGGCGCCATCGAAGCGCAGCTGACCAGGATCTTGGCGGAATTGGATCCGAACCTCACCATCAACAGCGTCCGCACCATGCAGCAGCAGATTGAGCTTACCTTTGACCAGGAACGCGCTGTAGCCAGTCTCGCCGGCCTCTTTGGCATCGTCGCGCTCGTCCTTGCCGCCATCGGCCTGTACGGCGTCACAGCCTATTCCGTTGCCCAGAAAACCAACGAAATCGGCATTCGCATGGCGCTCGGAGCCGATCGCCCGAAAGTGCTTCGCCTCATCCTCGGCGGAGCATTCAAGCGCGTGGCTATCGGACTCATCCTTGGGTTGCCGCTGGCCGTCGGTGCCGGCCGCTTGCTCTCCGCCCAGCTCTACGGCGTCTCCTCGTGGGACCCCTTCGCCCTCACCGTCGCCGCCGGCGCGCTTGGCATCTGCTCCTTCTTCGCAGCCATCATCCCCGCCAACCGCGCCGCCTCCATCTCTCCCATGAACGCTCTGCGCATCGAGTGAAGGCAGCCCACTCTTGGCGGCGTCTACCACAATGTGAGCGCGAAATACTTGCAAACCTACTTGGATGAGTATTGCTTTCGGTTCAATCGGCGGGATCAGGGTAATTTGCTGTTCAAGCGGATCTTGGAGCAGGTTTCGTCGAAGGCGTCTTAATCGCTTTATTTACGATTGCCAAGAATGCAGGCCGCGTGATGGTCAGCATTTTCACTTTTGTTTCCGTTCGTGGTTCTCTCTTCTGCGTGCGCTTCATAGAAGCTCCCAGTAATTCTTTTTCTGTCCCCATAATAGTCCATCATGGAACTACTACTACTTGTTCACAGGGGATAATTGCCCGTGCGAATTGGTGGGGGTGGGTGGGGGGCCCCGGCGTTCTTTGTTTTTCAATCGATTCCGACATTCCGAAATCGCTGGACCATTCCTCGCGAAAGAAGCTTGCCGCCTGGAAAAACTCGCTTTGTTATACTGGACCTCGAACGTGAGCCCTCGAACCGTGACCAAACTTCGCATCTCCATCGTTCAATACCTCAATACCGCGCCGCTCGTTTGGGGTTTCACCAACGGCCCGCTGCGCGGCAAATACGATTTGTCTTTCACCGTTCCCTCGCAGTGCGCGGATGATTTGCGCTCCGGCAAAGCGGATATCGCCATCATTCCGGCCATCGAATACCAGCGCATCGAGGATTTAGTGATTCTGCCGGACATGGCCATCGCCTCGAAACGGCAGGTCCGCAGCCTGCTGATCATTGCCAAGAAGCCCATCGAACAGGTGAGGCGCTTTGCGTTGGACGCTAGTTCGTGCAGCACGCAGACGCTCACGCGCATTCTCTGCGCGGAAAAGTGGAAGATCGCGCCGCAATTCTTTGAGGCGCCGCCGGACTTGCCCGCGATGTTGAATCAGGCAGAGGCAGTGCTCCTAATTGGCGATCCGGCTTTGCGAATCGCCGTGGGAATCGAAAGGGAAAGCTGGCCTGGCGCCGAAGGCCAAATCATTTGCCAGGCGGCTGCTCTCGGAATCACCAGCGTGGAGACGCTTTACGTTTATGACGTGGTGGGCGAATGGCGAAGTCTGACGGGATTGCCTGCAGTGCTTGCAATGTGGACGGCCAGGCGAGACGTCGCCACTCCGGAAGTGGCCGCGGATTTCCTCGCCTCGCGGGATTTCGGTTTGTCGCGCGTCACCGAGATTTGTTTCGACGCCGCGCGCGAGCTGGAATTACCGCAGCGAACTCTCGAATCGTACTTGCGGCATAATATTGACTTTTCGCTTGATGAAGAAAATCGCCGCGGCCTGGAACTGTATTTCACGCACGCAGCGAAACTCGGCTTGATCCCGCAATCCAAGCCCGTCGAGTGGGCCGCAACGAAAGCGGAGGCAGTGAAATTGTAGGGGCGCGCTTTAGCGCGTCCCCAGTAGTGTCACGAACCATGATTACAGGTAAGAGTAAGGATAGACCTTGGGGCTGACCAAACAACAAGCTCTGGACATGCTCGAATCCGATGACCTTGTGGGCCTCGGCATGGCCGCGCATCAGATGCGCCTGAAGAAAAACGATCCCCGTGTCGTCACTTACCAGATCGACCGCAACATCAACTACACGAATTTCTGCACTGAATATTGTTCCTTCTGCGCGTTCTACCGCCCGCTCGGCGCCAGGGACGGCTACATCCTTCCATTCGAGGAAATCTACAAGAAAATCGACGAAATGCTAGAACTCAGCGGCACAGGCATTTTGCTCCAGGGCGGCCTGCACCCGGACTTGCAAATCGGCTACTACGAAAATCTGTTGCGCTCCCTGAAGGCACGCTATCCGCAAGTCCATCTGCATTGTTTTTCGGCGCCGGAAATCTTGTGCATCGCGGAAGTCAGCGAAATCAGCATTCGCGAAACGATACAGCGCCTGATGGACGCCGGGTTGCAATCCATTCCCGGCGGTGGTGCGGAAATTCTCGACGATGAAGTTCGCGCGAAAATTGCGCGCCTGAAGTGCACCAGCGACGACTGGGAAGAAATGCATCGCGTGGCCCATTCGCTGGGGCTGCGCACCACCGCCACCATGATGTTCGGTTGCGGCGAAGAGCTTCGCCACCGCGTCAACCATCTCGAACGGTTGCGGCGCATTCAGGAAGATACCGGCGGGTTCACCGCCTTCATTCCCTGGATGTTTGCTGCGGAAAATACCGCGCTCGGAAAAAAAGTGCAGGAGACCACCGCGGTCGATTACCTGAAAACGCTGGCTGTCAGCCGTCTGTATCTCGACAACATCGATCACATCCAGTCCAGTTGGCTCACACCGGGAATCAAAGTTTGCCAGATCGGTTTGCAGTTTGGCGCCGACGATGTCGGCAGCATCTTGATTGAAGAAAATGTCGTCTTCGCCGCCGGTGTAAAAAACCGCACGAACGAAAGCGAACTCCGCCGCGTCATCTCTGACGCCGGTTTCATTCCGGCCCAGCGCGACACGCTTTATAGAAGTTATGTTTTGAAATGATTCCAGCTGCTGCGAAAAAAATCGCGGCAGCAAGGCGCTTACACGGGTTTTGGACGCAGGTGAATGGAAACATCGACGACCATGCCGTCGGGCAACTCCACGTCTTCCAGGAGATAAAGAACGCCGCCGCGGAAACGCGCCTGAATCTTTCGCGGCTCCGGTTTGGAGCTAACGGCTTCAGCCTTGGATCTGGCAGGTTCAGCCTTGGAGCTGGCTGCTTCAGTTTTTTTCGTAGTCGCCGAACCGGAGACTTTCCCCTCCGTTTCGTCCAGCGCCTCGTTGGCGAGCGCATCGGCTTCGCGATTCTGCTCGCGATAAACGTGCTCGATGCGGAAAGAATCGAGGGCCTTGGACATTTTTTGAGCGCGCTCGAAAAGCGGGCGCAAATCTTCGCTTTTCACTTTGTACTGCCCGCGCATTTGTTTGACGAGAAGTTCGGAATCGCTCTCGATGCGCAGCGCGCGGATGCTGTGCGATTGCGCATAGTCCATCGCCGCAATCAAGCCGTAATATTCGGCAACGTTGTTGGTCGTCCGGCCGATATATTTTTTCAGCTTGGCGACGATTTCCCCTCGCCCGTCGCGGATCACCACGCCGTAAGCAGCCGGTCCGGGGTTGCCGCGCGAGCCGCCGTCAATATTTGCGCGATGCACCGCGGCAGCCGGCTTGGGCTCCGACGGAGCGTCAGCGAACAAATCTTTTCCACGGGAAGTTGGCGGGCGGCGCGGCATCAGGAATTTGTCGACGCCGCCGAGGAAGTATTTGCGGAGCCAGCCGCCGAATTCGCGACCGGAATGGGTTCCAGGGTGTACAGGATGAGGCCGCAACTTTCGCAGCGGAAAACTTCTTCGTTGGTTTCCGTAGCCAGTTCCTGAAGAATGTGCGGCAGGACGCGCATGCCGCAGCCGCGACACTGCCCGTCGCGGGCTTCGGCCATGGCCGTGCCGTTGTGGCGCTTGGCGATGCGCGCGTACAGTTCGCGCAAATCTTCCGGCACGGGTGCGATGATTTTTTCGCGTTCGGCCAAGGCGGCGTCGAGTTGTTTCTTTTTCTCCGTACCCTGCGCTTGAATTTCTTTTCGCTCCGCGGCGACGGCCTGCTCGGCTTCTTTCAATCTCGACTCCGCGATTTTCACGCGGCGTTCGGCCTCTTCCGCAGACATCATCACTTCGAGCTGGCGGTCTTCGGCTTTGGCAACTTCGGCTTCGGCGTTGGCGATTTCGTGTTGCAATGCCTTGAAAGCTTCGTTGGTTTTTACCGCGCCACTCTGATCGCGGTACTTCCGCGCCCGATCTTTCCACTGCTGCACGTCGAACTCGAATTTCTTGCGTTCCGCAATGATCTGCGCGTGCGCTTCTTTTGCGGACGCCACATCGGCGCGTGCGTCGCCAAGCTTGGTTTCTGCTTCGCGGATGCGCTTCGGAAAGGCTTCCAGTTCCGCGCGCAGAACGGCAATCTGGTGGTCAACGCGCTGCAGTTCGATCAAGAGAGGAATGGCGGGATGCATAAGCAGATAATTCTAGCACAGGGTCGCGGCGGACTTTGCAGGAACCGCGGCGGCGGATAGAATGCCTGAGATTTGCATGCAAGATGATGAGGAGTTGCGCGTTCGAAGGAGGAAGAGACATGCCGCACGTGCAGATTACCTGGGTGGAAGGCCGGACGCCGGAGCAAAAGCGGAAAATCGCGGAGCGCGTCACAACTGTGTTGATCGAAGATGGCAAAGCCAAACGCGAAAATATTCACGTTTCGTTTCACGATGTGCCAGCAACGAACTACGCCGAAGCCGGTGTGCTGGTGGTGGACCAGAAGCGCACGCCGTGAGCAAGTAGCACGCCGTATGATGGGCACCATTCCCGTTCGAATGGCATGGATCTACCGCCACATTGGCGATGAGTAGCTGGCGAGAGGAGGGCCTCGCATGGCCGACACGCTGCAGAAACGGCTGGAGAGATGGATTTCGGCCGGAGTGGTGGATGCAAGCACGGCGTCGCGCATTCGAACGTTTGAGGAGTCCCAAGGTTCGGGCGAGCGATTGCGCTGGCCGGTCCTGCTGGCTGTTGCATTGGGCGGCGTACTGCTGTGCGCGGGGATCTTGCTGTTCGTGGCCGCGCATTGGGACGAGCTTTCGCCCGCGTGGCGTTTCACGCTGGTCCTTATTCTCGTGGGAGTATTTCCTCTTGCGGCGGCCCTGATTGAGGAAAGATTCCCGGCGCTCTCAACGACGTTCTATGCGATCGGAACGGTTTGCGTCGGCGCGGGAATTTTTCTGACCGCGCAAATCTTCAATCTGGAGGAGCACTGGCCGAGCGGGATTCTGATGTGGGCCGTCGGTGCGCTTGCCGGATGGCTGCTGCTGCGGCATTGGACGCAGGCGGCGCTGCTGGCATTGCTGGTGCCGGGGTGGCTTGTAGGCGAGTGGGAAGTGCGGACTCAGGGATTTGCTGTGAGCAACCGATTGATCACCGAAGGGCTGGTGCTGATTGCCATTACCTACCTGGGCGCGAGAACGAGCCAGGAGGACTCCGCCACTCGCCGCGCGCTCGCGTGGATCGGCGGACTGGCTGTGTTGCCGCTGAGCGTGTGGGCGTTTGCCGACGGCCGGGGATACTGGGGGTGGTGGTCGCAGAACCGGACGCCAGTTTCAGCTCTATTCCAAATCACAAGCTGGGCCATCGCGATCTGCGCCCCGCTGGCGCTGGCCTTTGCGCTGCGCAAAGGCGCGGCGTGGACAACTGCGGTGGCCGCGGCCTGGGTTCTGGTGATCGGAACGTTTAGCACCAGGGATGAGGGCGCAAACCTCCCCATCTATGCATGGAATAAGTTGGGACCGTATTTTTGGGCGGGAGTTGGCGCCCTGGCCATGGTGGCCTGGGGACTGGCGGAGCGGCGGCGCGAACGCATCAACCTGGGAGTCGCGGGTTTTGCTTTGACGGTGATTATTTTCTATTTCTCGAACGTCATGGATAAGCTCGGCCGTTCCGTGAGCCTGATCGGGCTCGGCGTACTGTTCCTGTTTGGTGGATGGGTGTTGGAGCGAACGCGGCGGCAACTGGTCGCGCGAGTCGTGGGAGGAAGGCCATGAAACTGTCGCGGAAGGGCATCATCCTGGCCGCGCTGCAATTGGCGATTGTGGCAAGCCTGGCGGCGAAATATGCAATCGATCGCGCGCGGTTTCCACGAGTCTGGGCGCAGACCGTGGCTTACGATCCCGATCTGCCGATTCGCGGACGGTACTTGAGCGTACGATTGCGCGTGGATGCAGATCGTGTCTACGGCGTTTCACCCCTGCCAAGAGCAATTCAAGGTAATTTCTGGGGCGACATGCGGGATGTCTATTTGCACGCCGAGAACGGACACCTGGTGGCAAGTCCCGCGCCCCGGCCGACGGGGCTGAGCGTGACGCGATGGAAGACGCGCAGCGGAGATGTAGCGGCCGCTCTCAGCGAGCCGGTGGATTTCTTTTTGCCGGAACACGCAGTCGATCCATCGCGGCGCCAGGCCGGCGAAGAATTATGGGTGGAGGTAACGGTTCCGAAGAAAGGCCCGCCGCGGCCAATCCGGCTGGCCGTGAAGAAGGGAAACACCTTTACGCCCCTCGAAATCAAATGAAAAGCGGACCACCCTTCCACGGAGACTGTGAAAGCGATCCGCGTGTTTCATTCGAACGCTGGCTGAATTTCTCTGTCCTCAGACGCGAGCGTCTCGGCGAATCATGGACCAGTCGACGAAGTAGCCTAGTCCAACTGCAAGAGGAATGATGCCGAACGCGGCAATCGTCCAAATGTCGCGGTCCGCCTGGATGCCGGCAATCAATCCGAAAGTGGCGATGTAGCCGAGCGCCGCGCTGACAAGCAGGATGCCGGAGCGGCGGGAACGCGCCGCCTGGTTCAATTCCGGCTCCATGGGAATGTCCACTCCGCGGGCAATCGCCGCGAGGCGCTCTTCGCTGCGCAGCTTGCGGACCCGGTAATAGGTGTACAGCGCGCCGAGGGGAACGCCCATCCCCAGTGTCACGGCCACCAATCCAATCAATTCTCCGCCCATAGTGTGATCCTTCTTTCGTTTATGCGCCTGTTAGGCGCGTTTTGTTGGGGGAACTGCCTTCACTAAGAGGTACGCGGAGCGTGCAGGAAAAGTTCCCCGGGGTTTAGGGGAGTGGGTCAATTCCCGATAACCCGTGCGGGTTCAATGGGTGGGCGCAACACTAGCTCAGGGAATGCTCTATTTCGAGAAATAGATAATCGCGATACCAATAATTATGAATGTTCCTACCAGCAGGTCAGTTGATTTCGTGGACTCCCATAGTGGCCTCAATGGACAGATTGGGATAGCGAATGGGGGAGCCGGCCGGAGCGGGTGCGTGGCGCGCGGCGGCGGTGAATTCGCCCCCGGAACACTCGACGGTATAGGAATAGCCATCACGCTCGGAGCGGGTCATGGAGAGAGAATTGGAGGAGATGAGTTCTTCAAACGAAGCGCACTGGCCGTTAATGGCGATGTAGGCGCGCTCCGCCTGGGCGATTTGCAGGAGGTCGCTTCGGACACCGGTCAAGGTGATGGCTTGCGTCGGAGCCGTGCCTTCGTCGGTCGTAGGCATTCTCTTCAGGGAGAAATGATACACAACGAAGAACAGGGCGGCGCAGGCCAGAAGTCCGACAAGAGAGCGCACAAGGAAATTGTGGCTTGATGCGCCGCGCACTGCAAGCGCAGCACAAGGCCAGTTGCGTTAGGAAACAACGCCGTTCAAGGAGGTGCAACCGCAAGCGCGGCGCAGCCATCCAACGAGTGTCGTTTGGATCAGCGGCGCTTTCTTTCCCTGCTTTGTGCGACCCGCAACGGTAGCGTACACTGAATGTTTCGCGGTCTCGTCTAATTCCGAGTGAGGCATCCTTTGAGCACATCGATTCGTAGTCGCGTGATTCCGTTCCTTTGCGCGCTTGGTCTGGTAGTCAGCATGGCGCATTCAGCGCAGGCCGCGCCGCCGGACACGCAGGCAAAGCGTTCGCCGCTGCTCGCGGCGCTGCAGGCGGAGCTGGAACGCTCGATGAAAACCCTGGGCACGCTGGATCCGCCGGCCTACTACCTGGGGTACACGGTAACGGAGACACAGCGCGCGGATGTGTCCGGTTCGAACGGAGCGCTGCTCAACAGCAACGAAGCGCGCAACCGGTGGCTGGAAGTTGCGGTTCGAACCGGCAGCTACAATCTGGATAATTCGCACAAGGTTGGCGAGCGGCAGCAGGCCAGCGGAGGGCCAGGTACTTCCGTGCCGATCGACGATGACGCCGAAGTGCTGCGCCGGGCGATCTGGCTGGAGACCGACAGGCAGTACCGCGCGGCTTCCGAAGCGCTGATCAAGATCAAGACGGGCAAAGAAGTAAAAGTAGAGACAGCGGAAGGGCGCGCGCCGGACTTTTCGCGCGAAGAGCCACACACCTACATTGGCCCGCAAGTTTCCATCGCCGTGGACCGCAAGCCCTGGGAAGAAAAAGTCCGCGCTTACACAAAGGCTTTTCGCGATTCGCCGTCGATTATCAATTCCATCGTGACGTTCTCGGCGCAAGCGCAAAACGCCTATCAGGTGACCAGCGAAGGGACGCAACTGCAATTCGGGCAGATTCGCTACCGGCTCGAGCTATTCATCCAGGGCAAAGCGCCGGACGGAATGGACATCGACCGTTACTACAATTTCGATTGGGTCGACGCCAAGGACGCGCCAGACGATAAAGAGGTGGACGCGGCGGAAGCGACGATGCGCAAGGAACTAGAAGGACTGGTCGCCGCGCCCATCAATGATCCGACCGTGGGGCCGGCTTTGCTGACAGGACGCGCAGCGGCGGTATTTTTTCACGAGGTCTTCGGGCATCGCGCTGAAGGCCATCGACAAAAAGATGTGACCGAGGGGCAAACGTTTTCGAAAAAAGTGGGCGAGCAAATCCTTCCGGAATTTCTGAGCATTACCGACGACACGACGATGAGAAAACTCGGCAAGCAGGACCTGCTGGGCTACTACCAGTTCGATGATGAGGGCGTGCCGGCGCAGCGCGTGGCGCTGGTGGAGCACGGCGTTCTGAAGAATTTCGAAATGTCGCGATCCCCGCTGGTTGGGTTTCCGCATTCGAACGGACATGGCAGGCGGCAGCTCGGCGCCACACCGGTTTCGCGCCAGGGCAACCTGATCGTGCAGAGCAGCAAGACGGTAACGAACGCGCAGCTTCGCGCCAAGCTGATCGAATTGATTAAGGCACAGGGCAAGGCCTTTGGATTGTTGATCGATGACATCGCCGGCGGATTTACATTCACGGGACGCGGGCAGCCGCAGGCGTTCCAGGTGCTGCCGCTGGTGGTCTACAAAGTTTTTCCCGACGGCCGGCCCGACGAGTTGGTGCGCGGAGTGGATATTGTAGGCACGCCGCTGGCGGCGCTGACGAAAATTGTCGCGACGGGCAATACGCCGGAGGTTTTCAATGGTTATTGTGGCGCGGAATCTGGCTCCGTTCCCGTCGCTGCGGCATCTCCCGCGATTTTGACTTCGGAATTGGAAGTGCAGAAAAAAGAGACTTCCACGGACCGGCCGCCGATCCTGCCGCCGCCCGCGCACGACGTGATCAAGACGGGAGGCCAGCAGTGAGGCGCGCAGAGGCAACAGCAGGACTGATTTTGTTTTTAATTGCGCTGGGCTCCGGGGCCGCCGCGGGCGCGCAGGTTCCGCAGGATAACGACCACACGCTGCAAGCCATGCGCGATGAAATGACGCGCGCGAAGACTCGCCTGGAATTAAAAATTCCGAACATCGAGCAGCCGGTGCGGCCGTACTTCGTGCAGTACCGTTTGCTCGATTTGGAAGTGCGCGAAGTCGTCGCGGAATTCGGCACGCTACTTTCCAGCACGCACACGCGGAACCGCTTCATGGATGTGGATGCGCGAGTGGGCAGTTACAAGCTGGACAGTTCAAACTTTGTGAGCGACGAAGGCTTTCGCGGCTTTATCGGACCTACCGGCGAGGTGGGAGTCGACCGCGATTACGATTCGCTGCGGCAGGACTTGTGGATTGCCACTGATCAGGCCTTCAAGGAAGCGGTCGAGACGTATTCGCGAAAGCAGGCGTATCTCAGCAGTCTGGCGCGGCAATCGGACATCGACGACTTTGCGAAAGGCGAGCCCGTGCAGCTCGTTGAAGCGCTGGAGACCCCGGATTGGACTAGCCGCAACTGGGACCAGGAAGCGCGCGAGACTTCCGCAACGCTGCGGGCGTTTTCCGAGATTCACGAGTCGCGCGTGACGTATTACCTCGTTTACGCGACGGAGTACCTGCTTACCAGCGAAGGAACGGAGATTCGCCAGAACCGGCATTTTGCGGCGATTGAAGCCGGGGTGAGCACATTTGCGAACGATGGTGTGCCGCTGAATGACTTTTATGCCACCTACGCGACGCGTCCGGCCGACTTGCCCGGGGTCGAAACGGTGCGCAAAGGGCTAAATGTCGCGGGCACTGAACTCATGACCCTGCGAGCCGCGCCTCCCGCGCAGGACTATACCGGGCCGGTCCTTTTCGAAGCGCGCGCCGCTGCGCCGATGCTGGCGCAGGTGCTTGGACCCGCGGTGAATGGAGCGAGGCCTCCGATTTCGTTTAGCCCGGTGATGGAGCAGATGCTCGGTAACCTGGGCGGCAAGAGCGATTGGGTGGGGCGGCTAGGCGCACGAGTTCTGCCAGCGGGCGTGTCCCTGGTGGATGATCCGAGCGCAAGAGATTTCCGGGGCACGCCGCTGATCGGCAGCTATGCCGTAGACAATGAAGGCGTGCGCGCTCAGAAAGTCACGCTGGTGGATAGTGGCAACCTGAAGAACGAGCTGATGTCCCGCCGGCCCGGCCCAGATTTCAACGAGTCCAATGGACACGGCCGCGCCGCGTTTTTGAACGACGCCAAGCCGACCATGAGCAATCTGTTTTTTTCTTCGGCGCAAACACTTTCTGCGGCAGACTTGAAGAAGAAATTTCTAGATAGTTGCCGCGCGGAAAAACTGAATTATTGCCTGGTCGTGCGCGAAATGGACAATCCCGTGCTCAGCTTGCTGCACCAGGAGGATTTCTCGGAGCTTCTGGCCAGCTATGGCGGAGGCGCGGGGAACGGCGACCGCTTGCCGCTGGTTGTTTACCGCGTCTATCCGGAAACCGGCCGGGAGGAGATGATCCGTGGGTCGCGCATCATCGGACTGAACACACGCGCGCTGCGGAACCTCGCCGGCATCGGGAACGACAATTTTGTGTACAACTACATGCAGAGCCAGAACAACGGGTTTGCCGGAACGGCGCTGGGGGCGTTTGGCTCGGCGCAAGTTGGGTTACCAGCTGCGGTGGTGGCGCCGTCGCTGCTGTTCGACGAACTGGAAATGCGCGGAGCGCGCGGAGAAGCCAAGCGGCTCCCGCTCTTGCCGCCGCCGCCGATGAGCCCAGCAAAGTAAGTTCGTTTCAGGAACTGCTTCCATGAATGAATTCACACGACGCGGACTGATCTTCGGAGCAGCCACGGCCGGAGCGTACGGATTGCTGGCGGGTGTGGAACGTGTTTGCCTCTCCGCCTTCGCCGATAACGACGAGACGGATGGCGACGTGGGCCCGATCCAGATTGTAAAATTCTCGGACGCGGGTGCACGGCTGGGGGTTTATACGCTGGCGAAGGTGCGGAAGAACAAATCCGAATGGAAGAAGCAGCTCACGCCGCTGCAATACGATGTAACGCGGCGCGCCGCGACCGAGTTGGCCTTTTTCGGTGCGCTCTACGATCAGCATGCGCCGGGGTTGTACCGCTGCGTCGATTGCGGCAATGCGCTCTTCGATTCGAAATCGAAATTCGACTCCGGCACGGGTTGGCCGAGCTTCTGGGAAGCCATCGCCGGGGAGAACGTCTTCGAGAAAAAAGATTTCAGCATGGGCGCGCTGCGAACAGAGGTAAAATGCGCGCTCTGCGACGCGCATGTGGGGCACGTTTTCACGGACGGCCCCGAACCGACAGGACTTCGCTACTGCATGAATTCCGCCGCGTTGCATTTCATCCCGCGAAAAAGCTAGCTTCTGGCGTAATGCCCTGGAAATCGAAACTGGTCCGCCACCGGCGTGCGCATCAGAACGGCACTCCTCGGTGTTTCGGCGAGGGCGTGAATCTGAGGTAGTCTAAGCGGACCATGGTTGTTCCGTATTCCGTGGAAGAAGGACGGGAGAAAAAGCGGGCGGCGCTCTTGAGTGTCGGCTCGGCATTGCTGCTGGTTTCGCTGAAGACGTTTTTGGTGGTCCGCACCGGAAGCTTGGGAGTGCTTTCGGAGGCATTGCACTCCGGTCTCGACCTGCTTGCGGCGATCATCACGTTTCTCTCGGTGCGCATGTCCGATCAGCCGGCTGATGAAAAGCATCCTTACGGGCACGGCAAATTTGAGAACTTCTCCGCATTCGTCGAGACGGGGCTGCTCGCACTAACGGCTCTTTACATTGTTTATGAGGCGTTTGACCGGCTGTTCTTCCGCAGCGTGCACATTCAGCCAAGCGTTACGGCGATTCTGGTGCTCTTGCTCGCGTTGTCCATCGATCTAACGCGGGCGCGGGCCCTCGGGTACGTCTCTCGCAAATATTCCAGCGACGCTCTGGAGGCCGACGCGCTGCATTTTTCGACCGACGTGTGGAGCACTATCGTGGTGATCACCGGCATCGGGCTCGTGTGGGCCGGTGAAACCTGGAACATGCCTTGGCTGAATTACGCGGATGCTCTGGCGGGACTGACGGTGGCAGCCGTCATTTTGTGGGTGGGCGCGCAACTAGGCAGACGCACGCTGGATGCCTTGCTGGACGCGGCACCCCAAGGCTTGCAGCAGGAGATCGCCAAGGCCGTAGCGCGCATGGACGGCGTGCTGGACGTCGATCGCGTGCGCGTGCGGCGGGCGGGCAACCGCCACTTTGTGGATGCAACGGTGAGCGTGGCAAGAACGGCGAGCCTCGAGCAGGTCCATGCCCTGAGCGACGCCATCGAAAAACGCATCGGCGAAATCGTTCCGGCGGATGTCATGGTGCACGCGGAACCGCGCGCGCCCCAGGGCGAACACTTGTTCGAAGCGATTCGCGCGGTCGCGCAGAAGTTGGGCCTCGCGGTTCATGACCTGACCGCCGTGCAACAGGATGGGCAACTTTTCATCGAGCTGCACCTGGAAGTGGACGAAAATTTAAGCTTGGGCGATGCGCACCGCCAAGCCACGGAGCTGGAAGAAAAAATTCGCGAACTGCGCGACGGGCAGGTGGAAGTCAACATTCACATCGAACCGCTGGGCAGGCACATTGCCACGCCGGACGCAGGCGCAGGGCAGATGAAGCAGCTTTCGCGCGCGATTGAGGAGTTTTTAAACAAGCTGCCGCTGGAGTTCGATGAACTCGTGAATTGCCACGATGTGCGCGTGCGGCAGGTGGAGCACCACATCCTGGTTTCGTGCCATTGCACGATGAGGAGCGAGCTGCCCATCACGCAAATCCACGACGTGACCGCAGCGCTGGAAGACCGCGTGAAAGAAAAGTTTCCGCAAATATACCGCCTCACCATTCACCCTGAACCATTCGAAGAAAAATAACGGCGCTAAATTTTATCCTGTGCCGGGGGGGTCTTGCCGGTCACCGGGCAAGCGGAAGCTTGCGCAAGCGCACGTCGGAAGGGCGGGCAACAACCTGCGCACCCAGCGCGATCAAGGCGGGGAAGCAAACAAGAACATACCGCGGCTCGGGTGTCTCCAGGGTGGTCAGAAAGACCGTTCGGATCACGAGGAATAGGGCCAGAAAGGCAACCACTGGCCGTGCTGAAGGATTTGAACGCCAATTCCCCGCGCCCCAGACGCCCAGTCCTACGTAGAACAAGTTCAGGACAAAAAGCAGGCTGGTGACTTCCTGATCGACAGGGTCATCCTCGCGCATTTGCGCCAGCGGAAAAACGTGCCCGGAAACGGGCAGCAATTCAATGCGCGGCGTAAACCAGATGGCGGCGGCACGCGCGGCAGGCAGCCAGAGGTACGTTCGCAAAGGGTGGCGCGACGTGCGCTCGCGCGCCAGTTGCGCGAACGCCGCATCTTCTTCCGGCGTGAGCGTCAAATCATTGTTGTATTGTTCGAGAATGGCGGCAACGCGCTGCTTCTCTTCCACCGTATCAAAAGCGCGCGCGGGAATCTCTTCGATGTTGATGGCTTCTTCGTTTAGCTTCCACGGCACCAGATAACAATCCCGGACGCGATAGAGCCACGTCTTTTCCCAAGCCATAAAGCCGTACGGCACGAGTTCGCCCGGCAGATTCGAGTTCTTTGGTGCGAGGAATTGCGGTTCGCCGAGCGTTATCATGTTCCGAATCGCCCAGGGAGAAAGAATCATCAGGCAGCCGAGCGCCATGGCCAGGCAAGCCCAGAACCAGCGCCGGTAATTTCCCCGCTGAAAAAATAACCCGCCAAAAGTGACGGCAGCGGCAACAAGCAACAGCGGTGTTTCAGGACGAAGAAGCGTCCCCAAACCGACAACCAATCCTGCACCCAGCGCCGAGTACTCCACGCTTTTCCCCAAGGGGAGATGGGTACTCTTCAACAGAAAATCAGGTTTCTGCACTCGTCTCAACGCGACCAGGAGAGCAACGCTAGCCAGCGCTATCCAGAAAGTAGCGAACACCTCGGTCAGCGGCACAGCCGTATAGTTCGCCGTAAAGGGACACAAAGCCGCGAGCCAAAGCGCCACAGCGTAGGCGCGCTTGTTCGGCGTTGGGTCTCCCGAGGTGCAGGCTAAGAGCGCCGCCAGCCGCGCAATCACCAGGCAGGAAAGCAGATCCACGCCAACCTGCGCCAGCATGACCCAAAGACGAGCGTCGTCGCCTGTGCGGCCCGTGAGCGCATAGAGAATGGCAAGAAACGCCGGATAACCCGGCATGCGCAGATCAACCGGAGTGATGGCGCCGCCGACGGTCATTGCATAGACGTGGTGCTTCAGCCAGTTGGTGGCGATTTGCTCGTAAAGGACTGTGTCGCCGGAGTTGGCGGGGAACTTCAGCACGAAATAGAGCCGCAGGCACAGACCTGCAACTAACGCCACAAGGGGATTCGAGAAAACTCGCTTCATCAATGCTACGCATCTTACAATAGAGCAGACGGAATCGCGCAGACGGACTCAGCCCTAGCCCTGATGTATCTTTGCCTGCCGTGCCGCCGGGTTGAAAAGTGACATGAAGGAACGCGGTCCCATATTTTATGATGCGGAGCGTGTACGCTGGCGCCGCACGCGTCGAGTAATGGAAATTACTGGCGTCCTGCTGACCATATTGCTCGCCTATTTTTTTGTGACCATCGCCGTCAGCGTGGAATTACCCGCGGGTCTCCTGCCGGATACCAAGCCCGGATATCGCGCCGTCAAGTCGAAGAAGAAACCGGCTACTCGCGAAGGCCGGCGCCGCCGAGTGGCGAACATCGGAAAGCTCCCGGCAACTTATGATCCTGTGCGAGCCGCATTTTTCGTAAGCTGGGATCCCAACAGCCTCGCTTCTCTGAAGAAGCACTACAAAGATATCGACCTGCTGATTCCCGAGCAGCTCCATGCCGTCTCTGCCGATGGAGCGCTGACCATCGTGGACTACGAGCGCGGCCAATACACCGCCAAAGCTGCACCCGCCGAAGCCATCTCGATTTTGAAAGAAGACAAGCTGCATCAGTGGATGAAATCACTGAATCCTCCTGTCGAGCTGCCCATCATGGGCCTCGTCAATAACTACGACGGCGTCGAGTGGCGCATCAAGGAAATGGCGCAGATGCTCGCGAGTCCTGCTGCGCGGCAGAATCTCGCGCGGGAGATCGCCGAATACGCCGCCGAATCGCATGAGGCCGGCATCGTTGTCGATTTTGAAGAGGTCCCCGATGCCAGCCAGGCGCACTTCCGTCAATTCATCGCCGCGCTCGCGCCCGCGCTTCACTCCGCTGGATTGAAACTCATGATCGCTCTGCCGGCGCGCGACGACGCGTACGATTATGAGTTTTTCGGCAAGGAGTGCGACGCCATCGTGGTGATGAACTACGACCAGCACTGGCTGACTTCCCCTCCGGGCCCCATCGCCGCCCAGGACTGGTTCGTCGAAAACCTGCGCCAGATTATCGATGTCGTTCCTCCGCAAAAAATCATCGTGGGAATTGCGAACTATGCTTACGATTGGCCCGTTGCTCCAGAAAAGAACAATGAGGCCGCCGCAGAGTACAGCATCCAGGAAGCCTTGCTGCACGTCGAGGAATCGGATACCGACGTCGAATTCGACAGCAATTCGCTGAACCCACACTATTCGTACTACGACGAGCACAACCACCTGCACCAGGTGTGGATGCTCGACGCCGTCACCGCGTACAACGAGCTTCGGGCCAGCGAGCGATTAGGCGTGCAAGGTACGGCGCTCTGGCGGCTAGGTTCTTCAGACACTTCTTTGTGGCCGATTTGGGATGCGACTCACGCCGACGATACAGCCCGGCAAAAGCTTGCCGACCTGCCGCCAGGTCCGGACTTAATCCTCGAAGGCGACGGCGACATCTGGCACTTTACGGATACGCCGAAGCACGGCAAACGCTCCTTTGAGTACGACCCAGCCAGCGATCTCTTCACCGATGAATCCTACGACGCCATCCCGCTTTCCTATAACATCGACCGCATCGGCGGCGCGAACAAGAAAATTGCCATCTCCTTCGACGATGGCCCCGACCCTCAATGGACACCCAAAATCCTCGACATTCTAAAGGAGAAGAAGGCCCCTGGCGTTTTCTTCATCATCGGTGACCAGGCAAATAAGAGGCCGGACATTCTAAAGCGCGAATTCGCCGAAGGCCACGAAATCGGGAATCACACTTTTACACATCCGAAGTTCGACGAGATTTCACACACGCAAATCCGCTGGGAATTGAATCTGACCCAGCGGCTGATTGAAAGCACGCTCGACGTCAAAACCATTCTTTTCCGCCCTCCGTACGGCATCGATCATCAGCCGGAGTACGCGGAGGAAGTGGCCCAACTCCCTCTCGCACAGGAGATGGGCTATTTGATCGTGGGCCAGCGCATCGATCCGGACGACTGGAGCCTGCGCAATGGCAAGCCCATCCCTGCAAAAGAGATTGTCGAGAGCGTGCTGAGGCAAGCCGGAAACGGCAATATCATCCTGCTGCACGACGGCGGCGGCGACCGCACTCAGACCATTGAGGCTCTTCCGCAAATCATCGACGCCCTGCGCAACAAGGGATACCAGCTTGTCTCCGTCTCGGATCTGATTAGGAAAACGCGCGCCGAAGTAATGCCTCTCCTCTCTCCCGAAGAGCGCTTCGAAGCTCGCGCCGACGGATTTATCTTCACGCTGTTTCAATGGTCGCGGTTCTTCATTGGCACCATCTTCTTCCTTGGCATTGTGATGGTCAGCGGGCGCGCCGTGATTATTGGCTTGCTCGCCCTGATCGAAAAGCTTCGCCCCGACCATGCCGCGATGCCCAACCCTCCTCCGACCGTGACCGTGCTGATCCCCGCGCACAACGAAGAAAGTGTGATCGTGCAGACCGTCACGTCCGTACTTGCTTCTGATCTGAAGGATTTGCGCATCATCGTGGTTAATGACGGCTCCGCGGATCGAACCGGCGAGCTGCTGGACGAGAATTTCTCGCGCCAGCCGCGCGTGCGCATCATTCACCAGGTGAATCGCGGAAAAGCTGCGGCGCTGAATCTTGCCATGTCCCTGGCGGACACCGACATTGTGGTGACCATCGACGCTGACACCGAAATCGAACCGGACGCCGTCAGCAAACTCGTCCGGCATTTTTCCGATCCCAAGGTTGGCGCCGTCGCCGGCAACGTGAAGGTCGGCAACCGTTCGCGCTGGCTTACACGCTGGCAAGCGCTTGAGTACATCACCAGTCAGAATATGGAGAAGCGCGCCTTCGACCTCTTGAACTGCATCACCGTCGTGCCCGGCGCGCTCGGCGCCTGGCGAAAGAAAGCCATCGAAGCCGCGGGCGGCATCACGGCGGATACCGTCGCCGAAGACGCCGATTTGACCATTGCCATCCGGCGCCTGGGCTGGCGCATCAGCTATGATGAAGAGGCCATTGCCTGGACCGAAGCTCCGGAGACGGCCGGCCAACTGATCCGCCAGCGCTTCCGCTGGACCTTCGGCACACTGCAATCCTTCTGGAAGCACGGCGACACTTTGTTGCGGCCAAAATACGGAACCCTCGGCTGGATAGCGCTGCCGAACATCTTTGTATTCCAACTCATATTGCCGCTCGTCTCCCCAATCATCGACCTGATGTTCTTTGGCTCCTTGTTGCTCTGGGGACTCGCGCAGTTCCGCGTCACGCGGCTGCCGCAACTCTGGACCTCCGCCGACGTGGAAAAATCCCTTCTCTTCTTTCTCGGATTCCTGCTCATCGACATACTGACGTGCATGGTCGCGTTCGTGCTGGAACGCAAGGAAGATTGGACCCTTCTCATTCCCGTGTTGTTGCAGCGTTTCTACTATCGCCAGTTGATGTACGTCGTGCTCTTCCGTTCCGTGAAGGAAGCCGTCAGCGGCCGTCCCGTTGGTTGGCGCGGCGTCGAGCCGGAAGCACCGCAGCGAACCTCCAAAGCTCCACCCAAGCCCGCCACGGCGCCCGTCGAAGGCAATTGAGCCTGCTCACACCACGGCTGCCAGTGCGTCAGATTCCCTGGGGGCTGTGTCCATGTCTGCTGTGGTTCCTCGTCGCGTCTTTCTGAAGTCTTCAGCGGCCGCCGGGGCCGCCTTGCTCGTCCCCTTCTATCTCTCCGGCAATCCGCGAGTTCACAAGACTTCTGGCTCCCCCTCATCCGATTCTTCGAGCTCCTTTTTGCCAAACGCTTGGCTCGAAGTTTCGCAAGACGGCACTGTGAAGATCTGGTGCGGCAAGTCCGAGATCGGACAGGGCGTTCGCACGGCGCTGCCCATGATTGTCGCGGAGGAACTTTCCTGCGATTGGCGCCGCGTCCAAGTTGTCCAGGCCGACCTCGATCCGAAGTATGGCGACCAACTTACGGGAGGAAGCCTGAGCGTTCGCACTTCGTATGACAATCTGCGCAAAGCCGGGGCCGCCGCTCGCGAAATGCTGATTTCCGCAGCCGCGAGGGAATGGTATGTGGAGCGCTCCGCGTGCCGTGCGGAAAACGGCTCGGTCATCCATTTGTCGACGCAAAAACGATTTCTTTACGCTCAACTTGTCACGCTTGCAGCCGGGATTTCGCCGCCAAATGATCCGCCGCTGAAGAATCCTTCGGACTTCAAGCTTATCGGCAAGCCTTCCCGCCGCACAGATTCGTTCGCCAAAGTAACTGGCGCCGCCAAATTCGGCTTGGACACTCGGCTTCCCGGAATGTTCATTGCCTCCGTGGTACGCAGCCCGGTTTACGGCGGCACGCCGCGCCATTTCAACGCTGACGAAGTGAACTCTGCTCCCCATGTCCGCGCGGTGTTCGAAGTGAAGTCCGCCCATCTGACGCATCAATTCGGAGAGACCTCCGGGCCCGGCAGCCGCAATTACTCCTGCGCTGGCGTGGCTGTTGTCGCCGATTCGACCTGGGCCGCCGTGCAGGCGCGAAAACTTCTCAAGGTCGAATGGAATGAGCCTCCTTCCGCCTCCGAAAGCACCGCCAGCTTGCGTGAAAAAATGCTGCGCCTCGCTTCCGAGCCGGGAGCCGTCATTCGCAGCGACGGCGACTTCGACAAGGCACATGCAAGTGCCGTGAAGAAAATTGATGCCGTTTACGAAGTGCCTTTCCTCGCCCACGCCACGATGGAACCCGTAAATTGCACGGCCCACGTTCGCGGCGATTCCTGCGAACTCTGGGCGCCCACGCAGATCCCGGGAGCAGCCGCCGATGCCGTTGCCAGTGCGCTCGGGATTCCGCGCGAGCGCGTCAAAGTCCACGTCACATTCATCGGTGGTGGCTTTGGCCGTCGCCTTATTCAGGATTATGCCGTTGAGGCCGCCCTTATCTCCCGCGACGCGGGCGCGGCCGTGCAAGTGGTGTGGTCTCGCGAGGACGACATCCGCCACGATTTTTACCGACCGGCCGCCTGCCACGTTTTGCAGGCCGGCCTGGACGCGCAAGGCCATCTCGTCTCCTGGCGCCACCGCGGCTCTTCGCCCTCCATCGAAACTTTTTATAACGGCACAGGCATCTCTCCTCGCGCTGCTGCGCAGGTGGATTCGCTGGACTTTCCCGCGCTCTTCGTGCCCAATTTTCGGCTCGAATTCACTGTCGCCGAATCCAGCATGCCGCTCGGCTATTGGCGTTCCGTCGATGCCTCCGGCAACCAGTTTGTTATTTCCGGCTTCTTTGACGAAGCCGCCCATGCCGCCGGCCGTGATCCACTCGAATTTTTGCTCGCCGCGTTGGGCCCGGCGCGAAAGATTCCTGTGGGGAATGCGGAGACCCTCGATGTCGGCCGTCGTCGAAGCGTCATCCAGCTGGCCGCACAGAAATGCGGCTGGAATGAGCCGCTGCCCGCAGGCCGTGGCCGCGGCATTGCCGCCGCGTTTGGCTGGGGTAGCTACGTCGCGCAAGTTGCGGAAGTTACTTGCGACGGGAACAGGGGTACGCTTCGTGTCGATCGCGTGGTCTGCGCCGTCGATTGCGGCACGGCCGTGAACCCTCTGGGCGTGAAGGCACAGATGGAAGGGGCCATCAATTTCGGCTTAGCGCAAGCGCTGAAAAGCACCATTACCATTTCGGGAGGACAAGTGGCACAAAGTAATTTTCACGATTATGAAGTTCTGCGGATGAGCGACGCTCCGCCCGTCATCGAGGTCCATATTGTGCCCAGCGCCGAGCCGCCAGGCGGCTGCGGGGAACTCGGAGTTCCTCCTGCTGCGCCGGCGGTTGCCAACGCCATTTTCGCAGCGACTGGAAAACGCATCCGGCGGCTGCCGATCCGTGCCGCCGATCTGCACCCGGGTTGAACGGATTTCTTCGGATTTTCAACCACCCCGGTGTTGTTGTAGGATATCGGTCTGCAAGTTGGGAGGACTCCATGGCCATCAGTTTTACCTTGAACGGCAAACCTCAATCCGTCGATGTCAGCCCGGACATGCCTCTGCTTTGGGTGCTCCGTGACACCTTGAACATGACCGGCACCAAGTTCGGCTGCGGCATGGCGCTCTGCGGAGCCTGTACCGTGCACATCAACGGCGAAGCCACGCGTTCCTGCGTCACCGCGATCTCCAGCGTCGCAGGGAAGAAAGTCACCACAATCGAAGGCCTCTCTGCGGACGGCAGCCATCCCGTTCAGCAAGCCTGGATGGAAGAAGACGTTCCGCAATGCGGCTACTGCCAATCCGGACAGATTATGTCCGCCGTCGCCCTGCTTTCCAAGAAGCCCAACCCCACCGACGCCGACATCGACGATGCCATGAGCGGCAACATTTGCCGCTGCGGCACGTACCAGCGCATTCGCAAGGCCATTCACCGCGCCGCGTCCATGCAGACCGGGAAGGCCAAGTCCGCCGCTTAGCCCTTCTTCAATTGCAGTCGTAACTATGAATTCAGAGGTGTCCCATGGCAATCGCTGCAGTCGTAAATCGTCGTGAATTTCTTAAGACCGGTGCCGCGGGAGGTGTCGCGCTCGTCGTCGGCTTCCGTCTCTCTCCAGCCGCATTCGCCGATCAAGCCGAGGACCAGGAGAAGAAACCGCCCAATCCCTTTGATGCCTGGGTCCGTATTACTCCGGACAATCGCGTCACGCTCATTCTGAGCAAATCGGAAATGGGCCAGGGCATCATGACGGCGCTTCCCATGATCCTCGCAGAAGAACTGTGCGTGGATTGGAAGCAGGTGAAGGTTCAGCAAGCGCCCACCAATCCGAAAATTTATGACCTCGGCACCGGCGGGAGCGGCAGCGTTGCCGGCTCGTGGCTGCCCCTGCGGCGCGCGGGCGCTGCGGCGCGTGAAATGCTGGTCGCTGCAGCGGCCAAGCAATGGGAAGTCAGTCCCGACACGTGCAAAGCCCAGGGCGGGCAAGTCGTTCACGGCAATCCCAAACGGTACTTGTCTTATGGCGAACTGGTCGAAGCCGCCGCGAAGCTTCCCATTCCCAATCTAAACACCGTGCCACTCAAGAACTCGGACGATTTCACGCTGGTCGGCCACGACACGCGGCGCTTTGAAGTGCGCGACAAGGCTACGGGTTCCGCGAAGTTCGGCATCGATTCCCGCGTTCCCGGAATGCTCTTTGCCGTCGTCGCGCGCTGTCCGGTTTTTGGCGGCAAGGTCACCTCGTTTGACGCCACGAAAGCGAAAGCCGTGGCGGGCGTTCGCGATGTCATTCAATTTGAAACCAGCGGAAGAGGCGCTTCAACTACCGGCGGAGTCGCCGTTCTCGCTGACAATTCCTGGGCCGCGATCCAGGGCCGCAATGCTCTCGAAGTGAAATGGGAGGAAGGTCCGGCGGCAAAGGAATCGACAGCCGAACTTCAAAAGCAGTTTCTCGCGAACGCCGCCAAGCCCGGAAGAGTTCTTCGCAACGAAGGCGATGCCGACTCCGCTCTCGGCTCCAGTCCGAAAAAAGTTGAGGCGGTCTACGAGTTGCCATTCGCACCTCACGCTTGCATGGAACCGATGAATTGCACCGTGCACATCCGGCCCGACGGCGCGGAAGCGTGGATTCCAACTCAGGCGCCCCAATGGGCGCAAGCCGTCATTGCCGAAGCATCCAAACTGCCTCCGGAAAAAGTGATCGTACACACCACGCTGATGGGCGGCGGTTTTGGCCGCCGCTACCAGGCAGATTTCGTGATGGAAGCAGCACAAGTAGCCGCAAAGAGCGCGGGCAAGCCCATCATGGTTCTGTGGACCCGCGAAGACGACATGCACCACGGGTTTTACCGCCCGGCGTCCTATCACAAGTTGCAAGGCGCCTTGGACACCGACGGAAATCTCGCGGCCTGGAAACATTTTCAGACTTCGACCTCCATCGCCGCAAAGTGGAGCCAGAAAGGCGCGGATGATCCGGGGCTGGGCGAGTTCGGCACGGGAGCTACAATTCCTTACACAACGCCGAACCTCCGCCTCGAGTACCTGCTTGCCGAATCGAGCGTGCCGCGCGCCTGGTGGCGCTCCGTGGAACACTCCAGCAGCGGCTTCGTCATCGAGAGTTTTATTGATGAGCTTGCCGCTGCTGCCGGCCAGGATCCGCTGGCCTTTCGCCTGAAACTCATCGGCAGCGACCGCAAGATTCCGCGGTTCGGCGAGGAAAAAGCGACGCCGCTCGACACCGCGCGGTTGAAGGGCGTTTTGCAACTCGCCGCCGAAAAGGCCGGCTGGGGAAAGCCTTTGCCCAAAGGCATGGGGCGAGGCATCGCCACATTTTTTTCTTTCAATTCCTACACCGCGGCCGTCGCGGAAGCCAGCGTGAAAGATGGCAGCGTGAAGCTGCACCGTCTCGTTTACGCGGTCGATTGCGGCCGGCCGATTAATCCTGATGGCGTCCGCGCGCAAGTCGAAAGCGCCGCGATCTACGGCCTTTCCGCCGCCCTGCACGATGCCATCACCATCAAGGATGGCCGCGTTGAGCAATCGAACTTCAACGATTACCAGATGCCGCGCATCAGCGAGACTCCGAAAACGGAAGTCCACGTGGTGACGAGCAAGGAAGAGCCGACCGGCATCGGCGAGCCCGGCTTGCCGGTGGTCGCTCCGGCCATGTGCAACGCGATTTTCGCGGCGACCGGAAAGCGCATCCGGCGGCTCCCGATTCGGCGCGAAGATCTGGCATAGCGTTTCCTGCGCGCCTTATTGCAAAATAGCGCGTGCCTTTGTCACCGACTCTTCTCGCGGCGATTCCGCTGGCGATCTGGATTTACCTCTTTCTGGCGCGTGGCAATTTCTGGCGGGTGCGCGAAGACGACACTCAGCCCGAACCTCTGGCAAGCTGGCCTCGGGTTGTTGCTGTCGTTCCCGCGCGCAATGAAGCCAAAACCATTGCGCAAACTGTCGGGGCTCTCTGCAAACAGGATTATCCCGGTGAGTTCTCGATTGTCGTCGTAGATGATCATAGCGAAGACGGGACCGCCGCCGTTGCGCGCAAGGCAGCGGAAGAATCCGGCACTCCCAGGCGAATCGCGATTCATACGGCCGCCGATCTTCCGCCGGGCTGGACGGGAAAACTCTGGGCGCTCCACGAAGGAATTCAGGCCGGGTCTTATAGTTCGCTGGATTTTTTCTGGTTTACCGACGCGGATGTCGTGCACGCGCCGGACACGTTGAAGCGTTTGGTCTTTCGCGCGGAAAATGATTCGCTTGATCTCGTTTCATTGATGGTGCTGCTGCAGGCAAAAACTTTTCCGGAGCGGCTGCTGATTCCGCCATTTCTTTATTTTTTCCTGATGCTCTATCCGCCGCGCTGGATCGCCGACCCGAACGCAACCACGGCCGGAGCCGCGGGCGGATGTATTTTGCTGCGGCGGAATGTGCTCGCACCCATTGGCGGGATTGCCTCGATTCGCGGCGAGGTGATTGACGACTGTGCACTGGCGCGCGCGGTGAAAAGCCGCGGCGGGAAAATCTGGATGGGGCTCACGCGGGCGAGCGTGAGCTTGCGGAGCTACGGCAGCTTCGCAGAGATTCGCGACATGATCGCGCGCACTGCGTTTACGCAACTTCACTATTCGCTGGTCCTGTTGATCGCCACGCTGGTCGGGTTGTTTGCGGCCTATCTCTTGGCGTGGATTCTTTTTTTCGCTTACGCGGGCGAAGCCTGGCCCCTTGTGGATACGGCCATTGCTCTAATGACCGCAACGTTTCTTGTGACCGTGCGGTTTTACAATTTGTCGACAGCCTGGGCTTTGACACTGCCAGTGGCAGCGGTTTTCTACGGCTATGCGACGTGCCTTTCCGCGATGCGCTACTGGCTCGGCCGCGGCGGCCAGTGGAAGGGCCGAGCGCAGGCGCTGCGGCGAAACTAATGGGGATGGCGGCGCATCGAAATTTGTAGTTTTGCGCATCGAAATTTGTTATCCTGCGCAAAGGTGAAGTACAGGGCTGTATCCCGTTGGCCGCCGAGCGGCCACCTCTCAAAAGAGGAAGGGAACGGCACCGGAGGCCACCATGAGTGTTGTTCCTAATTCCGGGAACGGAAAAATCACCGTGCCCGATCTTCTGCAGCGCAAGACTCAGGCCGCGGGTTCCCCATCCAGCTTCCAGAAAATCACTTGCCTGACGGCGTATGACTATCCGACCGCGCGCTTGCTTGACGAAGCCGGCGTGGACGTGATTCTTGTGGGCGATTCGCTGGGCATGGTGGTGCTGGGGCATGAGAACACGCTATCCGTCACCATCGACGAGATGCTGCATCATACCCGCGCTGTGCGCCGCGGAACGCGCCGCGCGCTAGTCGTCGCGGACATGCCTTACGGCAGCTACCACACAGACCTGGCCGATTCCCTGCACAACGCCATGCGTTTCGTGAAGGAAGCGGGCGCCGAGGCCGTGAAGGTAGAAGGTGGGGAGCGCCGACTGGAATTGATTTCGCGGCTGACGGAAGCGGAAATCCCAGTGATGGGGCACGTCGGGTTAACGCCGCAATCAGTGAATGCGCTGGGCGGATACCGCGTTCAGGGGAAAACAGCGGACGCGGCGGAGCAGCTGATTCGCGATGCGCGGGCCGTGGAAGCGTCCGGCGCTTTTGCGGTTGTGTTGGAAGCAGTCCCGCGCGAACTGGCGGCGCAGATTACGCGCGAGTTGCGCATTCCTACGATCGGCATCGGAGCCGGGCCGGATTGCGACGGGCAGATTCTCGTGGTGCACGATTTGCTGGGACTGACGTTTGGGCAAACGCCGAAATTTGCGAGGCAGTATGCCAACGTCGGAGAGATTATCTCCAAAGCAGTGCGCGAATACTGCAATGATGTGCGCGAAGGCGGGTTTCCTTCGGACGCCGAGTCTTATCACGCGCCACAAGCGACTAGAGACCGCAAAACTATGTTCATCGACAGCTGAGCAGGCCGCAATCCTGAAAACACAAAAAAGGAAACGGACATGACGCCACAAGAAATGCGCGCGCTGTATGACTATAACGCCTGGGCGAATCACCGGTCGCTGGACGCGGCGTCCAAACTCACGGCGGAACAGTTCGTTCAACCGATGGGTTCGAGCTTCGGCTCCGTGCGCGATACGCTCGCGCATATCTATGGAGCGGAGTGGATCTGGCTGGAACGCTTTCAAGGCCGCTCGCCCGCGTCGCTGCCGGACACAGCGCAATTCAAAGACATCGCGAGTTTGAAAGAGCGCTGGAACGAACATGAGGCGCGGCTGATCGGTTTTGTTCGCGGGCTGACGCAGTCCGACCTGGATCGTACGATGGAATACAAGACCTTGAAGTTCGGTGTTTACAGCAATCCTCTCTGGCAATCGATGCAACATCTCGTCAATCACGGGAGCTATCACCGCGGGCAGGTCACGACGCTCTTGCGGCAACTCGGCGCACAGCCAATCCTGACCGACCTGATGCACTTTTATCGCGAACGGGCCACCGCGGCGGGCGCGTAGGTTCGACTCCCTTATTCCCACCGTGGAAACGATCCGAACTGTCGCCTGGATGAAAGAATATGCGCGGCAGGCGCACGCGGAGAGCCGCATCGTCGGGCTGGTGCCGACGATGGGCGCGCTTCACGCGGGACATTTGTCCTTGATCGCGCGCGCCCGCCGCGACTGCTCGCCGGTGATTGCTTCCATCTTCGTCAACCCGAAACAGTTTGGCCCCAATGAGGATTTTTCAAAATATCCGCGTACTTTTGAGAGCGACAGCGAAAAACTGCAGCGCGCAGGCGTGGATTCTCTTTTTGCGCCGGAACCCGCGGAGATTTATCCGAATGGATTCTCCACCTACGTTAACGTGGATGGATTAAGCGACCGGCTCGAAGGGCGCTCGCGGCCCGGGCATTTCCGTGGCGTTACGACGATAGTGATGAAACTGTTGCAGATCGTGCAGCCTAACTTTGCGTACTTCGGGCGCAAGGATGCGCAGCAGTCGCGTCTGATTACGCAAATGGCGCAGGATTTGAATCTCGATACAGAAATAGTGATTTGCCCGCCGGTGCGCGAGCCGGACGGCCTGGCGCTTTCGTCGCGAAATGTTTATTTGAACGCGGACGAACGCAAGGCCGCCACGGTTTTGTATCGCGCGCTGGAGGCAGCGAAAAGCGAGCTTGCCGCGGGAGTTCGCGATGCGCTGCAACTGCAATCCAATTTGCGGCGGAAACTGGAGTCGGAGCGGCTGGCGAGGGTGGATTACGCCGAAATTGTGGATGCGGAAACATTTGAGCCGGTCGTGCGCGTGCGCAAACCCTGCTATGCGTTGCTTGCGGTTTTTATCGGCAAAACACGCTTGATCGACAATTTGTATATGGAGCCGAAATCCTCGGATTCCGAAGAACTGGTGTTTCATTTCTAGCGCCTTTGAGGAGCGGCGTTTCCCGCCTTCGCGGTTGTTTTTGCTAAACTTTGCTTAGAGGTCCAAATTCCTTCTTGAGGTGACGGAGATGAAATCCCGGATTCGATTCGCTTCGATCTTTCTGGCGTTGGTATTGCCTGCGCTGGCCCAGGCCAGCGGCACGGTTCCAGAGGGAACAAAGATCACGGTAGTGACCGATCAGCCCGTGAGCTCCAAGACCGCCAAGGCCGGGCAGTCGGTCACTGGTTCGGTCGCGCACGATGTGATATCGGGGGGCAAAGTGGTGATTCCCAAAGGCTCGGCCGTCAAAATGACGGTGAGCGGCGTGCAGACTTCGGGGCGGCTGTCCACGCCCGCTAAACTATGGCTGCGGCTTCGCACCGTGACCGTGGGTGGCAAGACATACACGATTGCAACGAGTTCCGCCGGAAGAACGCTGGGCGGCAAGGGCAAACGAGACGCCGGGTTCATCGGCGGCGGCGCGGCGGGCGGCGCTGTGATTGGAGCGCTGGCAGGCGGCGGCAAGGGCGCGGCGATCGGTGCTGCGGCTGGCGCGGGAGCCGGAACGGCAGGCGCGGCGGCGACAGGGAAGAAAGATATCGAATTTCCGGCGGAAACGAAGCTGGCGTTCACCACGCGGGCGTCCGTGACGATCAACTGACGCGCATCTTCAGCGGATAGGCAGGGCGTGGAGCATCGTCTCGCCTATCCGCGAAAGCAATCCACGACCCGAGTAAGGCTTTCGGTTCAGTTCTACCTCGCAGATGAGAACGCCATTCGGATGGACTGGTTCTGGTGCAATTTTCTTGGCCGCATCAAACTTTGCGTGAGAAAGGCAGATGCCGACGAGGCTTCAAGCTTGCTGGAGTAAGGCGCTCCTGAGAAGTTCGACGTAGAAGGAGTTGGCGAGTATCAGCAGCCGCGCTGTCCCATTTGCCAGTCTTTTAACGTTTCCTTTCGGGGATTGAACAAACCGGTGGACTACACCAGGGCCCTCTTGGCGGGCCTCGACCGCTGCATCGCAGTCTTTGGGAATGCGATGCCTGTCGTCACCAATGGCCTGAGTCGAGCGAGAAACCTCCCAACAACTTCCTGATAGCAGCGTCTTCCATCCCCTTGGTTGTGAGGATGATCGAGACCCTCCTGGTTTGGTTGATAGGGGTGATCGTAACCCTCCCTGATGCCATATATGACGATAGGGGGCAGCAGGCGGGATATGAACCGGGCGCATCCCTGACGGATTGACTGGGAGGAAGAACTCTTCAAGGAATAAAGAACCTACGCAGTAGCGACCCGCGCGGCGGGCTGTTTTTTCGAGATGACTTTGAGGACTTCGGAGGCGTGGCCTTTGGCTCTAACGATGGGCCAGAGTTCTTCGATTTTTCCGGTTTTGCCGATGAGGAAAGAGCTGCGGATGATGCCCATGAAGGTGCGGCCCATGAACTTTTTTTTCTGCCAGACGCCGAATTTCTGAATGGTTTTGTGAGTGGGATCGCTGAGCAAGGGGAAATTGAGTCTGTACTTCTCCTTGAACGAAGCAAGCGCCTTGACGGGATCGGCGCTCATGCCGAGGATGGCCGTGCCCAGCCTGTCGAATTGCCTCTTTGCGTCACGAAACTCGGACGCTTCGATGGTTCAACCGGGAGTGCTGGCCTTGGGCAAGAAAAAGACGAGAACGCGCTGGCCAGCGAAGTCCTTGAGCGCGATTTCTTTGCCTTCGTCGGATTGCAGGCGGAAGGCGGGGGCATTGGCGCCTACTTTGAGCATGGAAAGTTCCTCACGTCAGTTGTTGGAAGCATAACAGGAATCGGAGCGAATGGCCTCGGAAGATCGCCCTACAGACGTTCCTCATCTGCTACGAAAAAAAACAGCGACAAATTTCATTTCGCTTACGCAAGTAACTTGCGGAGGATGTCGTTGACGGCCTGCGGGTTGGCTTGGCCGCGCGTTGCCTTCATGACCTGGCCGACGAAAAATTTGAAGACGCCTTCGTTTCCGGATTTGAACTTGGCGACGTTGGCCGGATTTTTGGCGATGACTTCACGGGCCGCTTGTTCGATGGCGACATCGCTGACTTGGGCGCCAAGCCCTTCGGCAGCGACGATTTCGGCGGCACTGCGGCCGGATTCGAACATGGTGGCGAAAACTTTCTTGGCGACGGCGCCGGTTATTTTGCCAGATTCAACAAGCTTCACTAGTTCGCCGAGAGCGACCGGCGAGACAGGGCTCGCGGTGATTTCCTTGCCGGAATCTTTCAGGCCGCGAAGAAGTTCGGTTTGCATCCAGTTGGCGGCAGCTTTGCCGGGAGCGCCAGCTTTGACGACGGCTTCGAAATAATCGGCAAGGGATTGCGTGCTGGTGAGAACTTCGGCGTCATAGGGCGTGATGCCGTAGGCGGTGACGAAGCGGGCGCGCTTGGCTTCAGGGAGCTCGGGAAGCGCGCGGCGGACTTCTTCGCGCCAGGCGGAACTGATGTGGACGGGGAGAAGATCGGGCTCCGGGAAATAGCGGTAGTCGTGGGCCTTTTCCTTGGAACGCATGGAGACGGTATGGCCTTCGGCTTGATTCCAGAGGCGTGTCTCCTGAAAGAGGCGGCCGCCGGATTCCAGGACGCCGATGTGGCGCTCGATTTCGTATTCCAGAGCTTTTTGGAGAAAGCGAAAAGAATTCAGATTTTTTACTTCGACCTTGGTGCCGAATTCCTTTGAGCCGCGCGGACGAACGCTAACGTTGGCGTCACAACGGAGCGAGCCTTCCTCCATATTGCAATCGCTGACGCCGGTGTAGAGCATGATCTGGCGGAGCGTAGTGAGGTAAGCGTAAGCCTCCTCGGGCGTACGCATATCCGGCTGGGAGACGATTTCGCTGAGCGGTGTGCCGCACCGGTTGTAGTCAATGTAAGCCTTGGTGGCAGATTGCGAGAAGCCTTCGTGGAGATTCTTGGCGGCGTCTTCTTCGAGATGGAGCCGCGTGATGCCGATGCGTTTTTTTTCTCCGCCGACTTCGATTTCGAGCCAGCCGCCGGTGGCGAGCGGCAATTCGTACTGGGAAATTTGATAGCCCTTGGGGAGGTCCGGGTAGAAATAGTTTTTGCGAGCGAAGCGGGAATGGTCGTGAACGGTGCAATTCAAGGCGAGCGCGGCGCGCATGGCCATTTCGACGGCACGCTTGTTGAGCACGGGGAGAGTGCCGGGGAGGCCGAGGCAGACGGGGCAGACGTCGGTGTTTGGGGGATCGCCGAAACGCGTGGAACAGCCGCAGAAGATTTTTGTGCGCGTGAGGAGCTGGACGTGGACTTCCAAGCCGATGACGGGCTCGTATTTCGCGAGCACGTCGGGAGCGATGGAGGCGGCCTCTGGAGCGGATTTCGCCATAAGAGACAAAGATTATAGCAGAGCAGATGCTGTGGCTGGCCGGACAGAGAGCGGACGGCCTCCCCGACTGGGTCGGGGTAAACTCCAGGCCGTCCCTGCAGCTTCGGGGGCAATGGCGAAAAGCACGGGTCTGAAAGACCCGCCACTACAATCAGGCGGACGCGCGCTGGGCGAACGGGCGCAGCGCAGGGACGAAGCGCTCGGCTAGGGCGTAGGCGCCGAAGAGAAGAACGGCATAGAAGGCGTCGCCGGCCAGGGTGTTCCAGAAAAAGGGAATACCCGCAAGGTAGCAGGCGGCGAGGCCGGAGGCGGTTTTTGGATAGGAGTTCAGGAGCCACCAAACGGCAAAGTTGGTGACGAGGAAGAATTGGATGGCGCCGAGGAACGTGGCGAGAGAGATGCGGGCGATGCTGCGGCGGTCCCGGAGCCAAAGGCCAATGGCGACGTTGATCAGGAAGCTGGCGTAGACGATGGGGAGTAGTTTGTGGAAGCCGATGAAAACGTCGCCAACAAAAAGCGCAACGAGCGGGAATGTGAAAGCAAGGCGGCGGTCCTTCAGCAGCGCGCCAGAGAAGAGCGCCATGGCGCCAAGGGGAGTGAAGTTCCAAGGATGCGGAGCAATGCGCAAGCTGGCGGCGAGCATAATCAGGGCGACCGCGAACAGAGTGCGATAGAGCAGGCGCGGAGTGTTAATGGCGTTTTCGTTCATTGAGATTCCTCCTTGCTGAATCATCTGAGGGCGTTGAAGCAACCATCGAAGAGAGATTTCTCGCTTCGCTCGAAATGACGGAATGGCCGGGCACATGTCCAAATCGGCCGGCAACAAATCGCAAAAGACAAAGCCATCGCGGTTGACGACTTCTCCCGTTCGAATAGGAATCGGAGTTTGAAAGATGGGACCATCGAAAACAAAGGTGTGGAATTCGCCGTTTTCGCCGCAGGGGTCGACGTGGGACGGAAGATCGCGGAACAAGGATTCATCGAGTTCGCGGCCAGCAAAGCTGGCGTCGAGAACTTTGGCGTCGACGCATGCGGCGATGGCGCGGAAATGATGCCGGTGGAAGTGCTCGATCAACTCGCGGGTGTCGCGCTTCCAAATGGGGAAGAGCGCTGTCATGCCGATGCGGGCAAGATTCTTCTCCCGATAGGCGCGGAGATCTTCGAGGAAGATGTCGCCAAAGGCGACTTTGCGGACGCCCTGAGCGAGGTGAATGCGCAGGGCTTCTTCCATGCGCGCTTCGTAGACGGGATTGACACATTGCGGCGGGATGAAAACTTCATGAAGGGGAAGGCCGATGGATTCGGCCTGGCGCTTGAGAAGTTCGCGGCGGACGCCGTGCATGGCGATGCGGTCGTAGGTTTCCGTGACGGTCGTGAGCAACGCGACGACCTGGAAAGTCTTCTGTTGGAATAGCGTGTGCAGCGCCATGGCGCTGTCTTTGCCGCCGCTCCAACAGAAGAGGATGGGTTCGGGTGAAGTCATCAGTTTCGTCCAGTGAAACGGTAGTTGAGGCCGAGACGGAAATCGCGGCCGAGCGCAGGGAAGCCGAGGGCGTCCTGGTATTGCTTGTCGAAAAGGTTGGTGACACGGCCAGTGAAGGAAATGCCACGAGCGATGAGATAGCTAGTGGCAAGATCGAAGCGCGCGTAGCCGGGATTGTGAGTCAAACCGAAGCCGAGAAAATCGCTGTCGGTGCGGATGCCTGAGAAATAGCCAGTGAGATTCAAATTCCAATGACGATAGAAAGTATTGAGGATGAGGCTGCCGGAGTTGACCGGACGACGAAGAAGGTGATTGCCTGGCATCTGGACGGGATCGAAGGCGTTGGGAGATTTCAGGACGCGCGTGTCGTCATGCGAGTAGTTGCCGTCAAGGCTGAGCCAGTGCCGAAGGCGCAATTGGCCCGAGAGATTGACGCCGCGGGCGCGAGCGAGATCCGTATTGAAGTACGTGCCGGTGCCTTGCGGGCAGGCGGTAGTGGTTGTGGGATCGAAAGTAAAGCTGACAATGTCGCGGAAACGATTGTTGAAGTAAGTGGCGGAGAGACGCAGGCGCTGACCGGCAAGAAACTGATCGAGACCAGCGTCATAGGTCTGGCTGCGCTCGGGGCGAAGTGAAGAATTGCCGGGGAAGCAAGGGTCGCTGCCGAAGGATTGCTCAAGAGCAGGCTCCTTGAAGCCCTGGCCGTAGGAGAAGCGCGCGCGAGTGTCGCCCCAGAAGCCGCGGCCGTCGTGGAGAGCGTAAACGGCGCCAGCGCGTGGAACAACGCGAGTGCCAAACGTCGTGTTGGCCTCGGCACGCGCACCGGCACTCAGGGTGAGGCGGGCAAGAGGCTGCCAGCGGGCATCGAGAAAACCTGCTTGATTGTTGCGACGCGCATGGAAACCGGCGATTAGGCTCGGATAGGCATTCTCAACTTCGTATTCGTAGCCGGCGGCGACAGCGCCGGTGCGGAACGTATAGGTGGATTGCTCTTGAAGACCGGCGCGATTGAATTGGTCGACGAAAGTGAAGGCTGGAGGATTGGCGTTGGTATCCAGCGTGCGGTTTTCATGGCCGCTGAGGCGATGGATCCAATGCGGGCCCGCGCGGAAATCCCAGCTGAAATGAAAGAGGAGGAGTTTGAGGCGTTCGAATTGAGAGAGGCTGGGCGGGAGGAAGAGGATGGGTCCGGGAAGACCGGCGAAACTGGAGTTGCTGCGGACGGTGAGGCGCAAATGGTTCGCGTCGCTGAAACTGTAACCGAAGTTGCCAGAGAAATTGCGATTAAGGAATGCGTCGTTACTTCCCTGGCCGTCGGTCTGGAAATAGGAGCCCGCGAGTGAATAATCGAACGCGCCGAGGAGGCCAGCTACCAAAGCGCCGCCGCGAGCGGAGGAATAGCTACCGCCTTCGGCGAAAAGATGGAGTTCGGGAATGCGCGTGGCGCCTCGATGGCTGAAGAGTTGAACAACGCCGGAGACCGCATCGGTGCCGTAGAGAGCGCTTTCGGCGCCGTGAACGACTTCGAGCTTGTCAATGTTGTCAAAGGTTTGGCTGGAAAGATTGAGAAAGCCGCCCGGCTCGTTGAGAGGCGTGCCGTCAACGAAAAACTTGGTGAAATTGGAGTTGCCACCATCGAGGAAGAAAGTGGTGAGACCTCCTTCGCGGCCGGTGCGAGCGATGGCGGCGCCCGGAAGAGTGCCGAGAGCATCCGCTAGCGAGACGAGCTGGCGCTGGCGGATTTCGTCTGGCATGAGGACATCGACCGGAGCGGGCGTCTGGCTGATTTCGAGAGGCTGGGAGTTGGCGGTGACCACGACATTTTCGGAGACTTGCGCGATTTCGAGCTTGACGTCGAGAGTGCGAGAGTCTGAAGCGGACAGCAAAAGAGAAAATTCGCGAGGGACGAAAGAGGTACGTTCGAAACGAATCCGGTAGGGGCCAAAAGCCAAAACTACAGTGTAGGCACCGTCTGCGGCCGTGGAAGTTGAAGCCGTGGGTACTGCAGCGTTTTCAGGTTGAGCCGTGATTTTTACGCCCGCGATGGTGTAGCCGGAAGCGTCGGTAACGCGGCCGGACAGATGGGCATCCGTGGAATTGCTTTGCGCTTGCAAGGAAAAGCTGAGTACAGAAACTGCGAAGAGAAGAAAGGCAGTTCGAAGAAGAGTCATATTCATTTGATCCTCCGCTCCCTCTCGCGCGGGAGTTGAAGGTTGACCAGTGCGATCAAAAGGAATCGTACGGCTGCGAACTTCGCCGGTCTCCTGGCTTGGCGGTAGCTCCGGCCCTTTCGAATCAGGACCGTTGCGGGACCTTCCCGCGGAGTCGCCCAGCGATGGAGCGACTGGCCGCAGTGGCCCACGCATACACTGAATCCGCCCTACAGTCGCGCGGCGGCGACGGCTTTTCTTGAATTGGCGATCAGATTTCGCTAAGACAACATTCGCGAAATCAACAATTCAAGTGCAACCGCTGATGCGGTTGCCCGTCTTCCCGAGCACGAAGTTCGCGGTTATTGTGGTCTGCAGCACGGGGCCGCAGGGTCGGGGTTAACGAGAAGAAGGGCGAACTAAAGTTCGCCCCTACACTACGTTCCAGCTAGAACGGTGACGCGCGGCCGGCCGGAGGAGCCAAGCTCCACGGTAAGCGGCGTCTGGAAAACCTGTTCGAGCAATTCGCGCTGATAAATGTTTATGGGCGGACCGACACGCAAGCAACGGCCGCGCTGCATCAAGACGACTTGATCAGCATATTCGGCGGCGAGATTCAGCTCGTGCGTGACGACGATGACGGTGTAACGATTTGCAGCGGCGAGACGGCGGAGAGCATCGAGCAAACCGATCTGCGCGGCGATATCGAGATGGAGAGTGGGTTCATCAAGCAGCAGCAGCAGAGGCTGCTGGGCTAGGGCGCGGGCGAGAATGACACGCTGCTTTTCGCCGCCGGAAATCTGGTCCATCCAGCGATCGCTGAGATCGGTGGCCCCCACCTGGGCGAGAGCATTCTTGGCGATGATGACGTCGTCTTCGGATTCAAAACGCAGCGAGCGGCCATGAGCATGCCGGCCCTGAAGGACAAATTCCCAGGCGCGGGCGGGAAAAAGCAAACGGCTCTCTTGCTGGACGACGGCGATGCGCTGCGCGCGGGTGCGAGGAGTAAGCGAGTGAGTGACGAAGCCGTTGAGCAAAATGCGCCCGGAGAGAGGCGCAAGTTCACCGGAGACTAATTTCAGCAATGTGGACTTGCCGCTGGCATTGGGGCCAAGAATGGCCACTATTTCGCCGGGTCGGGCCTGAAAGCTGGTTGCCTCCAGCGTGAAGAGCGGAGCTTGCGCGGGATTCGCGGAATAGGCATAGCTGACTTGCTCGACACTCAGGCGTATTTCGTTGGCCAGGCGGCCAGCTTCGGCAAGATGCCGCGCGTGAGAGGAACCAGGGCTCATGCGAGCCGCCTACGAAGGAGGTAGATGAAGAGCGGAGCGCCGACCACGGCGGTCACGGCGCCGACGGCGAGTTCGTTGGGTGCAACCACAGTGCGCGCCAGAGTGTCCGCGAAAACAACAGCAATGGCGCCGCCGATCGCGGCTGTCGGCAACAGAGTGCGATGGTCTGACCCGAAGATGAGGCGCATCACATGCGGAACGATCAGACCAACGTAACCGATGGCGCCGCTGACGGAGACGGCCAACCCGGTTAACAAAGACGCCGCAATGTAAACGACCAGACGAATGCGCGGAACGTCCACGCCAAGGTGCATGGCTTCTTTTTCTCCGGCGAGAAGCAAGTTCAAATCGGAAGCGGTGGTGTAAATCGCACCAGAGGCAGCGATGAACCCGATGCCAAGAAACCAATAGACGCTCTTCTGCAGAGGAGTAGACAGATCGCCCATCAGCCAGAAGGAGAGACCACGGAGATTTCCCGTGAGAGTGCTCATGAGGAACATGATGATGGCGGAAATGAAAGAGGCGGTGATGACACCGCCGAGGAGAAGAGTGGTGCTGTCAATTTGGCCCTCGCGGCGACCGAGAAAATAGACGGCGGCGACGGTGGCGGCAGCACCAAGAAACGCACCGAGAGGAGTCAGCAATGCCGCGAATACCGGAGAGAGGGTGAGGTGGGGCTCGAGGATGAGCGCCAGGATGGCGCCGAGGCCCGCACCACTGGAAACGCCAAGGACGTAGGGATCAGCGAGAGGATTGCGAAGGAGCGCCTGGAAGCTGGTGCCGGCCACGGAGAGAGACGCACCGACAATGATTCCGAGGAGAATCCGGGGAAGGCGGATATTCTGGATGATCAGGACGTAGTCGCTGGAAATGTTGGTGCGCTGGTGCAACAAGACGTTCCATAGATCGCGGCCAAGAGCATAGAGAGAAACAGGGACAGCGCCAAATTTAATGGCAATGACGACAACAACGAACAAAATCAGGAGCAATGCGAAGCATTGCAGGAGGAGGCGCCGGAGCGTCAGCGGGCGCATGCGCGGCCTCCGGGAACAGTGTCGCTGCTGCGCAGTACGCCGGAAAGCATAGAAAATGCCGAATGGGGAGGCTGAACCGGCGGCAGAGGCATCTTTTCGTTCTTGTCTTTTTCGGTTTTTTCTTTATCCATTTTCTCCTTGGCAGGTTTCTCGTTGAGGTTTTCCGGTTTTTCAACAAAGGCTTCGGGATGAAGCTGCCGCGCAAGCTCTTCAATTGCGGCGACGATGCGCGGGGCCGGCCGGTTCACGGCGTCACTAATCACGGCGTAGCGGCGATTGGTGACGGCTTCCAGGATGCGCCAGCCAGGAAGAGTAGACAGGGCTTCGAGGCCCGGAGGAGCTGTTTCAGAATGCGAGGCCGCAAAGACGAGATAGTCAGGTTGCAGACGAGCGGCTTCTTCAAGGCTGATCTGCGGCCAGTCCTGCTCAGCATCAACGATGGAGACGGCGCCTGCATAGCGGAGCGCGTCGGCGATGAAAGTGTGCTTGCCAACGGAGATGAGCGGCTGGTGCCATACAACAAAGAGAACACGCTCTGCAGGAGAAGACGCAAGACGTTGCCGCAGAGCGGCAAGCTGATGTTCCATTTCGGCGGCGACCGACGCACCGACGTCTGGAACGCCCAAGAGGTCGGCGAGCTTTTTCGATGAAGCGATGATGTCATTGACGGAGTGAGGGTCGGTGGCGTAGGAAGGGATTCCCAGGTTATCCAGAGCGTGGACGGTTTCAAGGCGGTTCAGACCTTTAGTCACGAGGACGAGATCGGGATGGAGAGCGGCAATTTGCTCCAGGCTTGGATTGATTGCGCCGCCGACCTTGGTTTTTTTCTGGGCATCGGGCGGGTAGTCGCAGAATTCCGTGTCGCCGACGAGACGGTCCTGCACGCCGAGAGCATAGACCGTTTCGGTGAGGCTTGGAGCCAGGGACACGATACGGCGAAGAGGTTGCGGAATGCGCACAGAGCGGCCGGTTTCATCGGTGACTTCACGGTAGACCGGAGAGGCGGGAGACGAATGGAAAGCACCTTGCGCGCGGGAGGGCGCTGCGCCGAGCAGCAAAGCAGCCGCAGCAAAAATCATTCTTCGCAAAAGTTGGTTGGTTAACTTCACAAATCTCCCACGGCGAGGAAACTTCCATTGTCCAACAAAAAAGCCCCACGAGACACCTAAGGGGCTTCCGGCATTGCCCTTTCTCGCGAAGAGCGCGGCCCTCTGCGGCACGGAAGGGTGGCCTGGCTTACGGCTCTTGAGCCGATCACAGTGGCGGGACCGCGGCCGATTCACACGGCCTTCCCCGCTTCCCCTGCCTGCAAATTGAATTTTGAGTGTAAGCCGCACCCGCGGGAGTGTCAATGCGGGACCGAAACATGCGGGACCGAAAACACTAGTGAAAAAACGGCGTGCTCAGCGGTTTTTCCAGTTGGGCTTGCGCTTTTCCACCAGGGCGCGCAGACCTTCCTGCGAATCCTCAAGGCGGTAGAGCTCATTCAAGAAAATGTTCATCGAATGCTTGAGGCCGTCGCGCAGGGACAGGCCCATGCCGCCGAGAATGGCTTTTTTCGCCATCGTGAGCACCGGGCCGGAGTGGCCGTTAATACGGCCAACGAGATCGTTTACCGTTTTTTCGAGCTGGGCCTCCGGGACGAGACGATTCACCATGCCGAGTTCCAAAGCGCGTTCGGCGGTCACGGGCTCACCGGTCAGAACAAGCTCGAGGGCGATCTTGGGCCCGACGAGAAACGGAAGAATTGTGGAAGCAAGCGGGGGGAAGACGCCGATGCTGATTTCGGGCTGCGCGAACCGGGCTTTCGGCGTGGCAATCACGAGATCTCCGAACGCGGCGAGTTCCGCGCCGCCGCCGATCGCCGGTCCGTTTACCACGCACACGACAGGCTTGCCCACTTCCAGCATCCCCGAGAACGCCGCGTGGAATGCATCCAGCATTTGAAACACACGTTGTGAGGTATATTCGCCAATGTCGATTCCACCGCAGAAGACCTTGCAAGCGGAATCGAGAACGATCAACTTGACATCGTCACGCTCGCCGGCATGAGTGATTCCACCGGCGATTTCGCGGAGCATGGCTTCGTTGAGGAGATTGTGCTCCGGACGGTTGAGGGTCATCTTGGCAACGCCGGCCTCAATGCGGAACTTCACATGCTCAAATTGCTCCGGTTTGCGCCGTTCCGGTTGCGCAGTGAAGTCTTGGGTGTCGACTGGCTCAATCATCTCTTTGCGCTCCTGAGCTGGTATTGCCCTTCTGGGCTCGAGAAAATTGGAGAATGTGGCTAAATCCGATGCTAGCACGGCGCCGCGTCGCATTAACGATGGGGAAGGCTCATGGTGCGCAAATAGTTTGCAGGCCCGGAAGGACAGGTTCAGAAGAAAGGCGTGGGAGCTATGGCCACGGAAAAAACTTTTGCGGTGATAGCCAGTTTCTTCTTGTGGATATCCGGGCAACGGTTATTCTTTGCATTGGCCCAAAGTGGGAGCGAAAGAGAACACGCGGAGCAATTCACAAGAATGCATGCATACGATGCTGCGCCCCAGGAACGGACGGCGGTAGCGGTCCGAATGCGCGAACCGCCAGATGCGGATGGATTCCCTTCTTCGTCTTCGTGGGAGCTTTTGGCCCCACTGCACTTCGATACCGACTGGCAAGGCAAGAATGCCGATCCTGAAAGAGCGACGGAAGTACGGCTATTGTGGAGGCCGGAGTTCCTTTTTGTGCGATTTCACGCGCGGTTTCGCGGGATCACGGTTTTTCCGGATGCCGAGCCCAATGGCCGCCGCGACCAGCTCTGGGACCGCGACGTCGCGGAAGTTTTCGTGCAGCCCGATCCCTCTCAGCTCCGTCGATATAAGGAATTTGAAGTGAGTCCAAACGGATTTTGGATCGATCTGGATATCGCACCGGGCGAAAAACACGACTTGAAGAGCGGTATGCGACGGCGCGTTGTTTTGAACGAAGCCGCCAAGACCTGGGTCGCGGAGCTTGCGCTGCCAATGAAATGCCTCGTAGCACACTTCGATCCCGCAGTTAGCTGGAAAGTGAATTTCTACCGCGTCGAAGGAAGGACTGAGCCGCGTTTCTACTCCGCATGGCAGCCTACGCGAACGCCTGCGCCTAATTTCCACGTTCCAGAAGCGTTTGGAGAATTGGTGTTCGCGCAGCGTCCCTTGCGGCGAAAGTAGCGGGCTTGTCCGAGTCCCGCTCCAGATCAAGGTGGCGTCCCTCTTGATTTTTCCCTATGCTTTTGCCCGTGAAAAGAACCCTGTATTTCGGATATTTGGTAACCAGGCGATACCTCCGAGCACTTTTGTTTCTTATTTCTGTTGTCGTGGTTTTTTGCGGTGCCTTGGCGGTGCTCGCTCGCCCACAGCAAGCGGCCAAGGAAGCTGGTCCCGCCGTCACAACAGTTGCGCCTCCGAACTGGTGGGTGGGACTCACGCCGGAAGTAATGCTATTGCTTTCGGGGCACGATCTGGAAGCAACGCACGTTGCTTGCAACCTGCCCACACTTCGCGTGTCTCGCACCCAGGCGACAGCGGGCGGAAACTATCTCTTTGTATGGCTGAAGATCGGATCGGATACGAAATCGGGTACCGCCATCTGCCGAATTACCGCGCCGAAGGGAACAACATCGTTCGAGCTTCCGATCGCGGCCCGCGCTCCGGCGCTGGGAAAGTTTCAAGGGCTATCGCCGGATGACGTGATGTATCTGATCATGCCGGACCGCTTTGCTAACGGCGACTCGACGAATGATGCGCCTGCTGAAGCGCCGGGTTCGCACAATCGTTCAAAACCACGCGCGTACCACGGCGGCGACCTCCGCGGGATTCAAAATCACCTGCCCTATTTGAAGGATCTTGGCGTGACCACGCTCTGGCTCACACCTATCGTGAAAAATGGAGCCGCACAGGACTACCACGGATACGGCGCCGTGGACCTCTATGCCGTCGATGCACATCTGGGAGCGCTGAAGGATTATGTGGAACTCGTCGCAGCCGCGCACAAGCAGGGGATGAAGATTTTTTTTGACATTGTGCCGAATCACGTCGGACCGAAACATCTCTGGGTTGCGAATCCGCCGCTGCCCGATTGGTTTCATGGCACGCTACAGCACCACATCGATTCCTTTTCGCCACTGAAAGGCAATTTTTATGGCAAGGCGGGCGATCAGGCCACCGGAAACGATCCATTCGAATCGTTGATTGATCCTCATGCATCAATGCGCATGAAACGAAATCTTACGGAGGGCTGGTTCTTCGGAATCCTGCCGGACCTGAACACGGAGAACCCGCTGGTCGAACAATATCTTGTGCAGAACAGCATCTGGTGGGCGGAAACCTGCGGGCTGGACGGATACCGCGTCGACACGTTTCCCTACGTGGGCCGGAAGTTCTGGGCGACCTGGCACGCGGGATTGCGGAGGTTGTATCCAAACCTGACGACAGTCGGAGAAGTGTTTCATCCCGATCCGAGCGTGACGTCGTTTTTCGCGGGCGGAGTGAGACGCTACGACGGTATTGACAGCGGACTCTCCACGGTCTTCGACTTTCCGATGTTTTTTGCGTTGCGCGAGGTGCTTCTGCGGAATGCACCCACGGGCCGTATCGCGGACGTGCTGCGGCACGATGCGCTGTATCCCCATCCGGAAGGGCTCGTTCCATTTTTTGCGAATCATGACGTGCCGCGATTCGCGAGCGCCGAAGGCAGCACTCTCGCGAAGCTGAGGCTGGCGTTCGGACTCACGCTCACGCTGCGAGGCATTCCGGAGATTTACTACGGAGACGAGATCGGAATGCCGGCAGGTAGGGATCCAGACAACCGGCGCGACTTCCCCGGCGGATGGATTGGCGACAAGAACGATGCCTTCACGCAAGCGGGGCGAACGAGAGATCAACAGGAGATTTTCGCTTACGTGCAGGCGTTGCTAAGGCTTCGGCGCGAGCACGCCGCTCTGCACAGGGGCCAGTTATGGCATTTGGCTTCCGATGAATCATCTTACGTTTTTGCGCGCGAATCCGACGAAGAACTCCTTGTCGCCGCGTTCAACAACGCCGAACAGCCGCGGGAGCTTCACATTTCATTGACGGATACGCCCGTGCAGAAAGCGTCGGCAATCGAACTTCTCTTCGGCGATGCGAAGGCCGAGTTGACTGGAAGAGAAATCCACCTCACGCTGCCGGCGCAATCCTTCTCTATTTTTTCTTTGAACTAGGCCGAGACGGATGCGGCTCTAGAACGCGAGCCGAACGGTCCAATTCCGTGCAGCGTCCGGCACGGTGAGCGTGACGGAGTGAGCGAGGCCATCGTAGCGCCATTCGCGCGTGACCTGATCTCCGATGCGAACTTCCTTGGGCGCAACCGTCGTGCCGACCAATCGCAGTTCAGCGCTGTTCCACCAAGGATGGTAGGCAATTTTCTCGGTGTTGCTTGTCACGGTCACGGAGCCATTCGAAACCTGGCAGGAATAGTTCACGCGCAGAATCTCGCCCTTCTGATACGCGAACGTGTGCCCGTCATCCTGATAGAGTGTTCCACGGCAATCAGAGTCTGATGCGCTGCTAGGCAGATAGACGCGCAATTGGAGTGGCCCCTTTGGCTTCTCCTCCGTGGATTGCACCAAGGGCTGCATCGGCACAATGGCTCCGGCGCGTACATAGAGAGGCATCTCGTCGAGGCGCGGGTGCAGCGATAGCTTTTCCTTGCTCGATAGCTTCGTGTTTGTCCAGAAGTCGTACCACTCGCCGGGCGGGAACGAAATTTCTTCGGCATCCACCATTTCCGTGGTCACCGGCGCGGCAAAAAAATCCCGTCCAAATAGAAAATCTCGATTGTCTCCGTAGAAATCCGAGGCGTGCGGATATTCGAGGAACACAGGGCGCATCAACGGCAATCCGGTGCGCGAGGCCTCTTCGATGCCAGTATAAAGATACGGCATCAACATATAGCGCAGCTCCATGTATCTGCGGCGAATGGCCTCATGCTCCGGGCCGTGCACCCACGGCTCCTGGTCCGCCGTACCCTTCGCGGTGTGATCGCGATAAATGGGATTCAACGCTCCGACCTCGAACCAGCGCGTCAACAGGTCAGCCGTTGGTGAACCCGCAAAGCCTCCGATGTCATCGCCAATGAGCGGGAAACCGGAAATCCCCATGCTTAAGAGCATCGGCGTGCTCATCTTCAGATGATTCCAGGTGCTGCTGTTGTCGCCCGTCCAGGTGGCTGAATAGCGCTGGGCGCCGGAGTACGCGGCGCGCGTGAGGACGAAAGGCCGTTCGTTCGCCTGCAGTTTGCGCAACCCGTCGTATGTGGCGCGTACGTTCTGCATCCCGTAAATATTGTGAATAGCGCGATGGTCAAGTGTGGTTCCATCGTCGAGACGGTGCACGACATCGAGCGGCATGGTTTTATCGGCGCGCAGGAACAGCGCTGGCTCATTCATGTCATTCCAGAAGCCCGCCGCCCCCATGCCGACGAAGTCCTTGTAGAGTCCGCCCCACCAGTCCCGCACGCGCGTCAAAGTAAAATCTGGAAAAACACTTTCGCCGGGCCAAACCGTGCCGACGAAAACGGATCCGTCAGGATTCTTCACAAACACATCGTTCTTCATTCCCGAGTCGTACGGAGCATATGCGTGGTTGGGATCTTTCTTGATGTGAAGGTCGGTGATCAAAATCGTGTGCATTCCCTGAGCACGGAAGTCGGCGATCATTTTCTCGAAAGTCGGGAAGTATTCCCGGTTGATCGTGAAAGGCGCGTTGCCCTGCTGATAGTCGATGTCGAAGTAGATGGCATCGGCAGGTATTTTTTTCTCACGAAGCGTCTTGACTATTTCTCGCGCTCGCGATTCCGGATAGTAAGAATAGCGGCATTGCTGGTAGCCGAGGGTCCAAAGCGGCGGCAGCGGAGAACGTCCCGTCAGGGCGGTGTATTCTTCGATGATTTTCTTGGGATCGGGTCCAGCAATGAAGTAGTAGTTCAACTCGCCGCCTTCGGCGCCGAAGGAAAAATAATCTTGCGACTCTTTGCCAAAATCGAAGACGCTTCGATAGGTGTTGTCAAAGAAAAGGCCGTAGGCGAGGCCATTGCGCAAACCAATGAAAAAGGGAATGGTCTTATACAAAGGGTCCGACGACTCCTGCCAGCCAAATTCATCGGTGTTCCAGTCTGTAAAGGCGCGGTTCCGGCGGTTCATGGGGCCGGCTTTGTCACCTAGCCCAAAATAATTTTCGTCCGCGGGCATTTTCTTCCAGGCGTGAACGCGCCGCCCGTTCCAGGCCATTGGCAGGTTTGGTTCGTCGGCAAGGAGAACGTTCCCCGCAGGATCACAGAAATTGATCAGCAATGGCGACCGCTGAATAGTGGCGACTACGTTCCCTGCGGCGATTTTTAATTCCGTCTGGTTTTCTTCGAATTTGACTGCCGGCGGCTCGGGCGATTCGATCACGGCCCAGGAAAAGTCCTTGGGAAAGGTACCGTTCGGAGCGACGCGCACACGGAACACGCCATCACGGAATACGGTGAGGCGCACTTTTGCCGTGCCGGCAGTAAGCTCGACACCATCTTTCAACTTTTCGACGCGCTGAACTTTGCCAAGGTGTTGCCAGCCTTGCGCGACCGCAAGTCCACCTCCGAAAACGGAGGCGAATAGTCCAATTCCGAGGCGCCGAGCAAACCTTGTCATATCCATCCTCCCTGGAAGAACAGAAAAGTGAAGAGCGATCAGGTGAGTTTCCTAATTGCGCAGAAATGATCCGGCCCCGACCCGTCGTATCAAGCTGCGAGCCACTGTTCGAAAAACGCAGACGCCTTTGCACCTTCGATTCGGCGTCTTACCGCATCCATCACGCGACAACGCACCGATCCACGACGCTCGTGGAAACCAACCCAATACGGCAGATGCAAGGCGCAATCCATGGGAGTGATTTCAAGACGAGCGTCGCGAATCTTGAAAAAACCCTGCTGGAAAATGACCCGCAAGACTTTATCGCGCAACAGTTCCGCAGCGCGCTCTTCGGCCAGCGCCGCGGTCAGCCGGTTGCGCCCCTCCAATGCCAGCAAGTCGCGTTCAACCGGGATACGAGGAAATTCGAACAGGTCCAGCGAACCGTCCACGGCATCGATGGCAAAAAGCCGCGCCGGCGCGCCCACGCATTTCACCTGGAACAAGAAATAGGGAACGTAGGCGTCGGCGATTCGCCGCAGAGGGCCGCTGCGCATTCGCCAATAGAGCGCAGACAAGCGGGTGCCGGAAAATGCGCGCACGGCCTCTTCCTGTGTCACGTTTGGCTTCAAAACGCGGATTGCGCTTGTACCCATCGAGTCGGCTCTTCGCTCGCTCCTATCGGAAATAAATCCAGAGTCCCACGACAGTGGCCAGCAACATCAGGCTAAAGACAACGTTGATGGCATGCTCCGTAGGCGTCTCGAACGCGGGCTTGCGCTGGGGTATGCCGACGGCAATGGTTTCCATTTTGTCACCCACAGTTGCGAAGGTCAGACCTGCAAGGCGTTTGCGGTCTGGCGCCGGCGTCATCAAGCTCACCCCAATCAGCACAACGGAACAAACCACGAACATGAAAATCGCGTAATGCAGAAAGTTCATGTCGATGAGCCAGCGCGCGGCCGGTGAATCAAAGTGGCCGCCGCTGGCGCGATCGGCAAGTTCCATGACAAAACGCGCGGCGCCCATAACGAAGCCGGTAAGCAGTGAGGCGATGGCGCCGGAGCCGTTAAGGCGAGGCCACAGGATTCCCAGGATGAAACAGGCGGAAATTGGCGGGCTGATATAGGCTTGGACGCTTTGCAAGTAGATGTAGAGCTGGCTGCTGATGTAGTGGATGAAGGGCACCCAGAGCAGGCCTAGCAGAACCATGACGCCCGTCGCCACTCGGCCAAAATTCACCAACTGCTTCTCGGAAGCTTGCGGACGGAGCTTCTTGTAAAAATCAAGAGTGACGAGCGTGGAAGCCGAGTTAAACACGGAGCTCATCGCGCCCATAACCGCCGCTAGCAATGCCGCCATGACCAGGCCAACGAGTCCGACTGGCAAAAGGTTGAGGACGAGCGTGGGGTAGGCGAAGTCCGGCTTTTTCACTTGTTCAGGAAAGAGCGCAAAAGCGATGATGCCGGGCAGAACCAGCATGAATACGGGCAGGATTTTCAGGAAGCCGGCGAATATCGTTCCGGCTTTGGCGTGACCCTCATCCCGTGCCGATAGCACGCGCTGCACGATCACCTGGTCGGTACACCAGTACCAAATGCCAAGGATCGGCGCGCCAAAAAAGATGCCGGTCCACGGGAAGTTCGAATCCGAGGAAGGCTTTATCATGTGGAAATAATCGGGAGGGACCATGGTGCGGAGATGTTCCAAGCCGCCCACGCGTCCCAGACCAATGATTGTAAGGGCAACCGCGCCAGTGATGAGGATCAGAGTCTGCACCGTGTCTGTGTAGATGACCGCGGCCAATCCGCCGGCGACGGTGTAAATGCCGGTGGCAATGACCAAAACAACGGCCGTCTCCCATAGCTTCCAGCCGGCCACGCGCTCGAGCACGACGCTCGCAGCGTAAAGCTGCACAGAAATCTTCGTGAAGATGTAAGCGATGATGGAAATCCCCGCCAGGTAGACAGCGCATTGGCGGTTGAAGCGGCGTTCCAGGAATTCCGGCATGGTGAATACGTTTGAGCGCAGGTAAAAGGGCACGAAAACCCAGCCGAGAATCAGCAAGATCAGGCACGCCAGCCACTCGAAGTGTCCGACCGCGAGTCCGGACGAGGCGCCCGTACCGGAGAGGCCGATGAAGTGCTCCGTGGAAATATTCGATACGAACAAGGATGCGCCAATGAAAAACCATCCTATGTCGCGGCCCGCGAGGAAATAATCCTCAGAAGTGCGTTCCTTTCTGGCAAAGTACATGCCAATGCCGAAGACGATGGCGAAATAGACTCCGATTATCACAAGATCGACGGTTGCGAGCGCTCGGTGGGTTACCGCGACAGAAGATGCGAACAGCATCCGTGCCTCCTTGGCGCCGCGGTCGTGAAACCGGCCCCGGCGTACGGCCTCAATGAGACTCCAGCCACTCCTGCGAACTGGGCGTGGCCGTACTTGCTAAGAACGTCGTTTCTGTCTTGTGCCAGCCAAGCCCCTGGGGAAAGTTTGTGAAAATTGGTGACTGCGAAGTCTATAACAGGCGTATTCCAGTCTCAATGCTAGATTCAATGACGCGACCGGTATGAGCCGCGAGGATATTCCCGCTGATGGAATCCCCCGCGTAGTTGCGGCGGTTTCCTACAGTCGCACCGTATAATCGGTGAGCTGCGACCAGATCAAACGAGAACGTGGGCCGCTCGCAAATTCACATGCCGATTCTTTCTCTGCAAGAGGTCTCAAAAGACTATTTGACGGACGGCCGGGCCGTGCATGCGCTCAGCGATGTTTCCCTGAATGTTGAGCGTGGCGAATTTGTGGCGCTTGTAGGACGCAGCGGCTGCGGAAAGTCCACGCTGCTCAATCTGGCAGGTGCAATGGATTTTCCTACTTCGGGCAAGGTGTTTCTGGACGGAGTTTCTACGTCGTCGCTGAAAGATAGCGGCTTGACGCAGTTGCGTCGCGAGAGGGTCGGCTTCATTTTTCAGTCGTTTCAATTGCTGCACACGCTGACGGTATTCGAGAACGTGGAGCTGCCGTTGCTCCTCTCCGGGAAGCCAAATCCGCGCCAAGCGGCACGGGAGAGGCTTGCCTGGGTGGAACTTGAAGGACTCGGCGATCGCTATCCCCACCAGCTTTCCGGCGGGCAGATGCAGCGTGTGGCGATTGCACGCGCGCTCATCCATTCACCAAGTATCCTGCTGGCTGACGAACCCACCGGCAATCTCGACACCACGACGGGCAGCTTGATTCTTGAGTTGCTCCGGCGCCTTACGCGGGAGCAAAACACTGCGACGATTATGGCAACTCACAGTCCGGAGGCCGCGTCGCTGGCGAACATGCTCGTTCGGTTGCGTGACGGAGAAATTCAAGAGATTACCCGGCGCTGAAAATGCCTCTCCTCGTGCTCTTTTACCGATTGATGGTACGCCCGCTCTTTCCAGAGCCGGTGCGGAGCTTGCTGACGATCCTGGCGATCGCTTTGGGGGTCGCGGTTGTGCTGGCCATTGATCTTGCAGGCGGGGCGGCCACTGGTTCGTTCCGGAGTTCGATGGAAACGCTGGCCGGAGATAACCATCTGGAACTCGTCACCGCCGGAGGCGTACAGGAAAATGTGGTTGGCACGCTGGCGACGCTGCCTTATTCGATTCGAGTCTCGCCGCGCATCGAAGACTACGCGGTGATAACGAATACCAAGAAGTCGCTACCTCTCATCGGGCTGGATCTTGTCGTAGAAGCCAGCGACCTCGCGCAAAATGAATCACAAAAAACTGCGGGATCCCAGACGCCAGATGTTTCGGAACAGATGTTGGAGTACCTGGGAGACCCGGACAGCATTTGGGTTGGTTCGAGCCTCGGGTATAGAGCAGGCGACCGCGTCCAGTTGCTCATCAACGATCAGGTTCATGGCTACACGGTCCGTGGCGTCTACGCCGATTCAAACGGCAACGAATCCGCCATTGTGATGGACCTCACAGCTGCCCAACATGCTCTGGCGCGCTTTGGCCGCGTCGACCGCATCCTGCTGAAAGTACCGCAGACTCCGAGCCTAGAAGAGTGGCAACAGCGATTGCAGACCGTGCTTCCCGCTGGCGTGGAAATTCGTCCACAGGGCACGGGCACGAACGAGAATCGCCGCATGCTGGCGGCTTTCCGGTGGAATCTGCGGCTCTTGAGCTACATTTCTCTTGTTGTCGGCGCTTTTCTTATTTACAACACGATTTCCGTCTCAGTTGTTCGCCGCCGCCCAGAGATAGGAATCGTCCGCGCCCTGGGCGCCGGCAAGCGTGTCATTCTCTCGGCATTTGTTGTCGAAGCTGCATGCCTCGGGTTTGCGGGCGCCCTAATCGGCCTGCCCCTCGGTCGGTTCATGGCAACTGGAGCGGTTCGATTGATGTCCGCCACGGTGGAATCGCTTTACGTAAGCAGCCGCCCAGGAATTATTGAGCTGGACACGGCATCCGTTTTCCTTGCGTTCGCAATCGGCGTAGGGGTTGCGGTCGCATCGGCTTATTCACCAGCGCGCGAGGCCTCCACGGTCTCACCGGTCGAGGCGATGGCGCGCGGCCGGCGGGAATATAATGTGCGCGTCCAAAAAGGCAGAGACTTATGGATGGCTGTTCTGCTCGGTTTGGCCGCAGCCGCGGCTTCTCGCGCTCCTGCGGTCGCCGGCAAGCCATTGCTGGGCTATCTCGCCGCGATCCTGCTGGTGGTTGCATCGGCGCTGACAATCCCTGCATTCGTACATACTCTGACGTCGCTTTCTTCCAAACTTCTTGGCAAGCTTCTCGGCGTGGAAGCGATGCTTGCCTCGCGCAGCCTTGCGGCCTCCCTGCGTCGAACTTCTGTTCTCGTCGGCGCGCTTTCAACCGCCATTGCGATGATGACGGCGGTCGGCATCATGGTCGGCAGTTTCCGTCAGACCGTCGTTATTTGGATGGGCGACCAGTTGCCGGCCGATCTCTATCTTCGTCCCGCTGGTTCGGCAGCCGCAGACCGCCATCCAACGCTTTCTCCTGGTTTAGCGGAAGAGATTGCGAAATTACCAGATGTGGTGGCGGTTGATCGCCTGCGCGCTTACGAGATCAATTTTGAGAACATGCCGGCTACGCTCGCTTCGGCGGACCTGAACGTCCTGCGCTCCTATCATAATTCCGATTTTTTCTCCGGCCGTCCCAAGGAACAAGTCCTCGCCGAACTGCGCGATTCGAATACCGTGATCGTGAGCGAGCCATTTACCTACAAACATCATCTGAAGGCCGGGGATTCCTTGACGCTTTCGCTTGGCCAAACACGGGCGTCTTTCCGCATCGCCGACGTCTATTACGATTACGCCAGCGAGCGCGGCAGTATTCTAATGGATCGCAAGACCATGCTGCGGTATTTGCCCGATCCCGCCCCTTCGAATCTCGCTATTTATGTTTCTTCGGATGCACAAATGGGCGTTGTTCGAGCTGAAATCGAAAAAGCCGTCGCTGGCCACTGCGTCCTGATGTTTTCGAACCGGGACTTGCGCGCTGAAGCCATCCGTATTTTTGACCGTACCTTTGCCATCACCTACGCTTTGGAAGCGGTCGCGGTCATTGTCGCGGTGATGGGGATTGCCGGAGCACTTCTTGCTCTGGTGATTGACCGCCGCCGCGAGCTTGGCCTTCTTCAATTTCTCGGCGCAGCCACGGGGCAAGTTCGCAAGCTGATTCTCGTCGAAGCCGGTTTGCTTGGGATTCTTGCCAATCTCGCTGGTCTCGCGCTGGGTTTTGCGCTGTCGCTCATCTTAATCTATGTAATTAACAAACAGTCGTTCGGTTGGACGATCCGGTTTCACTGGCCAGTCGTAGTTCTTCTTGGCGCATTGACGGTCGTGTATGCAGCGACCGTGCTTGCGGGGCTTTATCCCGCAGAAGTCGCGGTGCGCTTGAATCCAGTCGAGGTCGTCCATGAAGAGTAGGCTCGCGCCTATTGCAGCCGCGCTCTTACTCTGGCAGCCTTTTTCGGCGCAATACCGTACAGCCTTGCCGGGATACCGCTACGAATTCCCCCGCGATCATTTTAATCATCCGGATTATCAGACCGAATGGTGGTACTACACGGGAAATCTGAAATCGGCAGACGGACGGCGGTTCGGATTCGAACTGACTTTTTTTCGGCAAGGAATCAACCGCGATCCTGCGAAGGCCACCACGTGGGATGTGAAAGATCTCTACCTTGCGCATCTCGCGCTGAGCGATCTGGACGGTGGTAAGTTTTATCACGCCGAAAGAATAAACCGATCCGGCCCAGGGATGGCCGCGGTGAGCGAATCGCTCGGCCGCATATGGAATGGCAATTGGCAGAGTCAATGGCATGACAACGACCAGGTGCTAAGGGCGTTCGACAACCGTTTTCAATTGCAGTTGACGCTGCACCCGGAAAAACCTCCTGTCATTCACGGTAAAAACGGCGTCAGCCAAAAAGCAGACGGACCGGGCCGCGCCTCACACTATATTTCTCTCACGCGCCTTGCGACTTCCGGTGCGATCGAACTGAGCAAGAAGAAATTTGAAGTGAGCGGCACCAGTTGGATGGACCATGAATTCTTCACGCACCAACTCGAGACCGACCAAACTGGCTGGGACTGGCTGAGCCTGCAACTCGCGGACAATACGGAGTTGATGCTCTTTCACATTCGACGCAAAGACGGTTCGGTTGATCCCCACTCGGCCGGAACATACGTAGACACAAACGGAAAGACAACTCATCTTCGCTCGGATGAGTTTACCTTGCAGCCAGCCGGCGAAATCTGGGCAAGCCCGATTACGGGCGCGCGCTATCCCATCCATTGGAGAGTCACCATTCCCAAATTGAGCATCGAGATAGAAGTGAAGACTCCCCTCGAATCGCAGGAATTGACTGGCAAATCGCCGTTCGCTCCAAACTATTGGGAAGGTGCGATCGTTCTCACTGGCCGGCGCGGCCAAGAGTCAGTGAGCGGGGAGGGCTATCTGGAAATGACCGGCTACGACCGCCCCGTTCAGTTTGCGAAATAGAATAACGGTCGCCCACCAACCGGAGTAGGCTGACTCATACCTTGCGCTTCTACAGGTTCTGTGTTAGATAGGTAGAAGGCGGAGGCATGTTATGGTAGAGAAATCCGATCTCCCGCAAGGCACTTTGGACTTGTTGATTCTGAAAGTTATCGCACTCGGCCCGGTGCACGGGTACGCGATCGCGCAACGCCTGGAACAGGTGTCGCGAGGGGTGGTGCAGGTTCCGCAAGGTTCGCTTTATCCGGCGTTGCACAGGCTCGAAAACCGCGGGCTTCTTGCCGCAGATTGGGAGGAAACCGAGAGCGGCAGAGAAGCAAAGTTCTATCGGCTGACGAGAAAGGGGCGGATGCAGCTCGAGACGGAAACCGCGAGCTGGCAACGCTTGATTGAAGCTGTCGGGCTGGTCCTGAAACTGTCCGAGGGAGGTGCTGAATGAATTGGTGGCAGCGTCTTTTGCGCCGAAGGAAGATGGAAGATCAGCTCGAGAAGGAACTGGGCTTCCACCTTGACCAGCACGCAAGCGAGCTGATCGCGAAGGGCCTCTCTCCCGACGAAGCGCGTCGGCAAGCGAGGCTTGCCCTTGGCGGCCCGGAACAGGTGAAAGAAAACTGCCGCGATGCCCGCGGCACGCGATGGCTGGAAGATCTGCTGCAGGATTTCCTTTACGCCATTCGTATGCTCGGGAAGCAACCCGGCTTCGCGGCTGTCGCTCTGTTGACCCTGGCCCTTGGCATCGGCGCAACAACCGTCATGTTCACGGTCTTCAACGGCGTTCTGCTAAAGCCGTTGCCTTATCCGGAGCCTGGCAGGCTGGTCGCGGTCCACGGCCACACAGACTCGTGGAATACAGCAGTGTATGGCGAGCAGAATCTCGCCTACCTTGATTTTCTCGACGGTCAGCGGCAGAGCCGCTCTCTAGCGATGGCAGGGTTCCTCTTCAACGGGGGCATTGTAGGCGCGCCAGGAAACCCTGAGTATGCGGATCGTCGCGAAATCTCATCCAATCTCTTTTCCGTACTAGGTGTTCCAATCGAGCGAGGGCGCGCCTTCCTGCCCGAAGAGGACCAGCCTGGAGCAGCACCGGTGATCATTTTGGGCAACAGTTTCTGGCAGCGCCGCTTCGCCAACAATCCGAACGCTCTCGGTCTGTCTCTCATCCTCGATGATAAGAGTTACACGGTTGTTGGTATCGCGCCTGCGGGTTTCCGACTGGATGGCGAGGAGCCGGATGTATTTACTCCCGTGGGTCAAAACACCGCTGGATTCCTGCGAAATCGGAGGGCGCATCCCATTTGGGTTGTGGCGCGTCTGCGTCCGGGCACGAAGCTGCAGGAGGCACAATCGGAGTTAGCGGTGGTTGGACACCAGTTGGCAGGGCAGTACCCGGATTCCAACGCGGGACGCAGCTTTGTGGCAGCGCCTCTGCGTCCAGGTATTGGAGATGTCCGATCGACACTCTGGCTGCTTCTCGGCGCTGTAGGCTTGGTGCTGTTGATTGCTTGCGCCAATGTGGCTAGCCTGCTCCTGGCGCGCGCGGTTTCGCGCGAGCGTGAACTTGCAATGCGCGTAGCTCTCGGGGCGAGCAGTGGTCGCTTGATGCGCCAATGTTTGACCGAGAGTGCAGTCCTGGGACTTTCCGGAGGCGTGCTCGGTGTTCTGGTCGCAGCGGCTGGCTTCCGGCCCTTCGTGCAATTCTGGCCAGGCGTCCTGCCGCGCTCGGAGGAAGTTCAGCTCGATTGGCGAGTGCTGCTGTTTGCTTTGACCGCTTCTTTGTTGAGCGGTCTTCTGTTCGGGCTAGCGCCGGCCCTTCGCGCGCCTGTGCGGGAGGTCGAACAGACACTTCGTTCAGGAGGACGGACTCTAACCGGGAGTTCCCGCCGTCTGCACGGCACTTTTGTCAGCTCCGAAATTGCCCTGGCAGTGGTGCTCTTGGTCGCTGCGGGGATGCTGGGGCGCACTCTTCTGCGACTGTCATCGGTGAACCCCGGTGTCAACATCCGGAACGTTCTAGTCACGCGGATGGCGCTTTCGCCTGCCGCGCTTGCAAATCCCGCAAGGATACGTGCCGCATGGCAGGACGTCCTGGACCGAGCACGCCGCGTTCCGGGAGTCGAATCCGTTGCTGCGGTCGATACTTTCCCCATGCGCCAGGGAGAGAATCAATTGGGCTACTGGAACACTCCAGCTGTTCCACCTGAGAACCAGCAGCCGCTTGCGCTCGCAACCAGTGTGACCCCGGATTATCCGAAGGTTATGGGCATCCCTCTGCTAAAGGGTAGATTCTTTGATGACCATGATAGACGGGGCAGCGAGCCTGTTATCGTGATCGATGAGGTTCTCGCGCAACAAGCGTTCGGCACCGAGGAGCCTGTAGGAAAGCGCCTGTGGATTCCAGAAATGTCCGGCCCCAACTGGACAGGGAGCTCCGATCCCGTGTATGTGGTGGGTGTGGTGGGCCATGTCCGCCATTGGGGGCTTGCCCGCGACGATCAGGCGCAAGTGCGCGCCCAGTTCTACTATCCCTTCGCTCAAGTGCCAGACATGGCCTTGCGGCGCTGGTCTGAACTGATGTCCATCGCCGTACGGACCAGTATCCCTCCTCTGAATGCAGTCGAACCGCTCCGTCGCGAATTGCGAGGAGCTACTGGCGGAGCCGGTGGCGATCAAGCTCTTTACGAGGTTCGGACCTTGGAGCAACTCGCGAGCGATTCACTAGCACGGCAACGATTCTTGCTGCTGCTATTCGCTATCTTCGCCGGCCTGGCGTTGCTGCTGGCGTGCATCGGAATTTATGGCGTGCTCGCCTATCTAACCAGCCAGCGGGTACGGGAAATCGGCGTACGCATGGCGCTCGGTGCAACCACTGGCGAAGTCACACGCATGGTGCTTGGGCAAAGCCTCGGAATGATTTTCGTTGGAGTTGGCGTGGGCATACTCGCCGCTTTGGGGGCGGGGCGTCTTCTGGCGCACACCGTGGATGGAATGCAGTCCACTGGGCTGTCCACTTTCATCATTACCATTCCCATCTTGGTCGTTGCCGCCCTAATGGCAAGCTATGGGCCAGCGCGTCGTGCCAGCCGGATCGATCCAATCAGCGCCCTGCGCCAGGACTAGACCTCTATTCCGCTTGCACATGGGGCCAGCTTGCGAATGCCACATGCGAAGTTGTCCCATATTCAGCTTTCGAAAAAGCGTATCTTTAGACCATTCGAAAGTTAGTGTGGTCCGCAATCACGCTTCCAAACCCGATGATCGTAGGACCGGCCGAAATGAGAATGAAATCTACGATAGGCGAACAACCAAGTATGGCTCCCCGGTCTAGATTCGAACTAGCAACCCTTCGGTTAACAGCCTTGTGCCTGATTTTAATCACAATTATGCCGGAGCCGAGACAAATCGATGGGAATCAGCAAGTTCTAGCTAAATGGGCGTAGTCAGATTTACCTTCTCTTTGCGGTCTTTATTCACTTTTTGCCGCCATTCATCACAACTCATATGACACTAACTCGGAGCGTCCTTGCCTTGGGCGCCTACAGACGGATTCCATCCGTCCCTTGATCATGACAGCCTCTTTCACTCACAATGGCCTCGGGCCAGATGTCTAAGACTCTCAAACGCGGTGACCACGTTGAATGGAACTCTGAAGCGGGTCGAGTTCGCGGCGTTATCCTGAAGAAAGTTGTTTCCGATGTGCGATTCAAAGGCTACGTCCACCACGCCACGAAAGACGAACCGCAGTATTTCATCAAGAGTGATGAGACCGACCACATCGCCATCCACAAAGGCGCAGCACTTCTGAAGGCGCGTCCTCGGAAGAAGGCAAAGAAATTAGCGAGGATGCAAAGAACGAAACATTGAGAGCACGGTTCGAGCGGCTTCTTGCCCCTGGCGGTTCGCGTTCCAATGGCTATTCGGTTGTCATTGTAAGGGGACCTGGTCACGACCGTGCAAATCTCCTGTGCCCCTCAGAGGCGGACAGCCACCTTGCGAGGCAAAGCTCCGCCTAAAACAAGCGGCAGCTTCAAGAATCGACACACTCTAGCAACTCCTTAGTTTCGTTGGCATTACGTCAGCGCACGGTCCGCTACTTAGCTGGCCACTGGAAACAGAGGTTGTACCCGTCGGGATCGCTAACGTACAACTGCTTCATTCCGTAAGGCGCGACCTTCGGCTCCGTAGCGGCAACGCCCCGTGCGCGAAGGTGTGCGTACGCCGCATCGACATCTGGGCAACCGAAGTAAATCGCCGTATCCTCGTGAGCAGCAACGCGAGCGGGATCAGGTGCTGGCGGCCGCGCATCCTCTTCGTAAGCCGTGTTCAGCATCAACTCCACGCCATTTAGCGTGAGCAATGCCCAATCGAAACGCTCTTTCCCCGGACTCGAAGTGCTCTTCACCTGGAATCCCAGCACATCGCGATAAAACACAATGGACGCGGGCATATCGAAGACTTGCAACAGCGGCGCCATCCCACGTATTTCAATTGCCATGTCATCCCCCTCTTGGATGCCTATGATATCGCTCCCAACACAGGCTACGCTAAAATGAACTCTAGAATGGTGAAGCGAAGAGCGATTACGATTACCCTGACTCTGACTGTGCCGACGGTCGCAGCTTTATCTCTTCATTCGACGCACTTGAGGGCCCGTGAGATTCCTCAAGTTAGCCTGCTGCGCACGCCGCACGGCGGGATTCAGCCGCAAACTGTGCTGGACCGCGATGGCGCGCTGCACATGATCTATTTCAAGGGCGATGCCTCGGCGGGCGATATCGAATACGTGCGTCGCTCGGCCGACAGGAAGCACTTCTCTCAACCGATTCGCGTAAACAGCGAGCCCGAAAGCGCCGTGGCGATTGGCACGGTGCGAGGCCCACAAATAGCGCTCGGGCGTAACGGACGAGTCTACGTAATCTGGTTTGGTTCACGGGAGCGCTCCGGCAATGCTCCCGACACGATGCCGGTGTTCTTTTCGCGGTTGAACAATTCAGGCAAAGCGTTCGAGCCGCAGCGCAACCTCATGCAATATGCGAAAGGCGGTGACGGCGGTCTTTCCATCGCGGCTGACACACTGGGCGATGTCTACGCTGTCTGGCATGCCATGGGGGCGGAACCCGGAGAGGGCCATCGGCGGGTCTATCTGGCCCGTTCCGCCGATGACGGCAGGACTTTTGCGCGCGAAGTACCGATTTCGCCGCCCGCCCTTGGTGCGTGCGGATGCTGCGGTATGCGGGCGTTCGCAGACGAGCGCGGAACCCTCTTTGTTCTGTACCGCGCGGCGGCGGAGAGCGTCCATCGAGATATGACCCTGCTCATATCCACAGACCAAGGAGTCACGTTTCACGATACGACGGTGGGTCCTTGGGAACTGAATGCCTGCCCAATGAGTACTGCGTATCTAAGCGAAGGTGGCAAACGAGTGCTAGCCGCCTGGGAGACTGCTGGCCAGGTTTACTTCGATTCCGTCGAACCCGTTTCGCTCAAGGTTACGGCACCCATCGCTGCGCCCGGCGAAAGTGACAATCGAAAGCATCCTGCCGTCGCGGCGAACGTGAATGGACAAGTGCTGATGGTCTGGACGGAAGGAACGGGCTGGTCCAAGGGCGGGTCCCTCGCTTGGAAGCTTTTAGATAATACCGGTAAGCCCACTAAAGCAGAAGGTTATGCGCCGGGAGTTCCTGTTTGGGGACTGCCGAGCGTGTTCGCAGATCGCAAGGGAAATTTCACTATTATTTACTGATCGCATTTGGAGTGACCGTCCCCGCTTGCTCATGCCGGGAGTCCCGCATTGCTATAACTATCAGTTTCGACTTGACCCTGGAATGGGTTCCAGCGTCTAGAATTTCTCGTGGAGGATAGCCCATGCGTTCCGGACAGCACAAACAGCTGTCGCAGTTGACTTTTCTTCGTCTTTATTGATCGTGATTCGCACACTCGACACTTCATCGTCGAAGGGCCAAATTTCCTGAGAATATTCGCAACTCATTGAATGACAAGGGGGTTGGCTCCCCGGGGAGGATTCGAACCTCCAACATTTCGGTTAACAGCCTTGAGACCAACTTAATCACAATTTGCCGGAGCCGAGACAAATCGAGGGGATTCAGCAAGTTCTGATCAAATGGAGCTAACTCAGATTGACCTTCTCTTTTCAGTTTTCGTTACCGTTTGCCGCCATTCATCACCATTCGCATGGCACCTACATGACACCGCGCATATTGGCAGCTTCCAACCAAATGGCAGCGTTGTTTCTGCGTTGCCCATAATCAGTCCACGATCGATGCCCAGCGCGGAGATCACTTCCTGCAAGCCGAGGTGGAAACCCAACTAACCGGGATTTTGGTCCTTCTCCGGGGCGAGTAGGCCTGAACTCCCATTGAGCCAAATTGCCTGTTTCAGCCAACGAACCCGAGAACCCTTTGTCCTATGTAGAAAACGTCGGGCAAGGAAGAGTAAGAAACCGCTTGACATCTGACATAGTGATATAGTTAGCTATAACAGTATAGGACGAGGGAGGTTCGTTGAAGCTGATTGATCGCCAGTGAGTGAACCAGCGAAATGAACTTCTTAAAGGAGAATGAAACTTGAAATCCATTCGTTTTGTGTTGTCCGTTGCTCTGATGTCGCTTTCCGCCATGGCCTTTGCGCAGTCCGACGCGCACAAGTTGGACGAGCCCAAGACTCTAGCGCCGAAGTCCGAGGCGCAGACTTCCTTCGACACCATGAAAACCCTCGCGGGGGATTGGGAAGGCCCCGTGAAGACCGACATGCCGGTAGCGGCGAAGGTGGACATTAAGCCGCTGCACGTTTCGATGCGCGTGACCTCGCGGGGAAACGTCCTCGTGCACGAGTTCCAGGAAGCCGGAACACCGTTGGACCCGGCAAAGTACGACCATCCCGTCACGATGCTGTACGTCGACGCGGACCAGCTCACACTGGTCCACTATTGTGACGCGGGGAACCGGCCGCGCATGACCGGAAAAATATCGTCGGACGGAAAGACGCTGGAATTCGAATTCGCCGATCTTTCCGGCAGCAATAAGTACGGACACATGTACCACGCGGTGTTCACCATCATTGACGCGAATCATCACACCGAGGACTGGACTTACATGATGCCTGGGGACAAACCGGTCCACGCGCACGTCGACCTGCAGCGGGCAAAATAACGCTGGCGTGTCTCTAGCAAGGGGTAACAGGAAAACCCGATGGACCGTGAGTGGAACGACAGTCAGCCGATTTACCGACAACTTCGCGACCGTGTCGTCGCGATGATACTTGACGGCGTGCTCAAGGAAGGTGATCCGCTGCCTTCGGTGCGCAATGTCGCGGCCGAATATCGTGTCAATCCGCTCACGGTTCTGAAGGGCTATCAACAATTAGTGGATGAGGAACTGGTAGAGAGCAAGCGAGGCCTCGGCATGTTCATCAATACGGGCGCACGCAGTCTGTTGCTGCAGGGCGAACGGCAGAGGTTTCTTGCCGAAGAATGGCCCCGGGTCCACGCAACCATTCAGCGGCTCGGCCTGACACCGGAAGAACTAAATGCTGCCGCAAATCGCAGGTCGTCATCAGATGGCGCACAGTCAAAAACCGCCGAGTCGAAGCCCCGCAAAGAGGAGCGCTAAAGCCATGGCATGCATAGAAGCACGCGGTCTGCGGAAGGCATTCGGAACAACGGTCGCGGTGGACGGCATCGATTTGCGTGTCGAAGAGGGTCGCATCCTCGGACTTATTGGGCCCAACGGGGCGGGCAAGACGACAGCACTCAATGCGATTTTAGGCCTCACCTCATATCAAGGTGAACTGAGGGTGCTCGGACGAGACCCCTGGACGGAGCGCGAAAAGCTCATGCGCGATGCCTGTTTCATTGCCGATGTCGCCGTGCTGCCGCGCTGGATGAGGGTTTGGCAGGCTCTCGACTACTTCGCGGGCGTGCATCCGCGATTCGACCGCGCGAAGGCGGAAGGCTTTCTTGCGAAGACCACCATCGGGCGCGCCAGCAAAGTCCGGGAATTGTCGAAGGGCATGGTCGCGCAACTGCATCTCGCCCTGGTCATGGCCATTGACGCGAAATTGCTGGTGCTGGACGAGCCGACGCTTGGCCTGGATATTTTGTATCGCAAGCAGTTCTACGATTCGTTGCTGAATGACTACTTCGATCGAAGCCGCACCATCGTGGTGACCACCCATCAAGTGGAAGAGATTCAGGACGTCCTGACCGATGTCATGTTCATTAACCGCGGCCGCATCGTATTCGATTGCAGCATGGAAGAATTCGAGTCGCGCTATACGGAATTGATGGTGCATCCCGAACAGCTCGGCGCAGCACGGGCGCTCAGGCCGATCCACGAGCGCCAGGTGTTCGGCCGCAGCATCTTGCTGTTCGATCGTATCGAACGCCAGCAAATCGCCGCGCTTGGCGACGTGCGAACGCCAAGCATCGCCGACTTGTTTGTTGCCGTGCTCAGCAATCAAAGCGGCGTGGCCCAAGGAGGGACTCGATGAGTACTCCATCAAACACTGTGCCCGGGTCTCCCCTCGAATCGCAAGTAACCGCGCCTGCGGTCATCACCGCCAGTCGGCGCATGTACTGGTCGGTGCGCCGCGAATTGTGGGAGCACCGTTCGATCTATATCGCCCCGCTGGCCGCCGCGGCCGTTTCTCTGTTGGGCTTCTTGACTGGGTTAACGCTCAGCCCGGCGCATCGGCACCAGCCGCTCGACGTACCGTACGAATTCGCAGCTGCTCTGATTATGGGGACAGGTTTTATAGTTGGGATTTTCTACTCTCTGGACGCGCTGTACGGAGAGCGCCGCGATCGCAGCATCCTGTTCTGGAAGTCGCTGCCAGTTTCCGACCTCACCACGGTGCTCTCGAAGTTCACCATTCCCCTCATCATTCTGCCGCTGCTCAGCTTCGCCATCGCGGTGGTCACACAGTTTGTCATGCTGCTGCTGAGCAGCGGCCTGAGTGCCGGGACGCTCGGGGCACGGATGTCGTTCTTCCATTTGTCACTGATGCTCCTCTACCACATTCTGACCGTTCATGGCCTCTGGTACGCGCCCCTCTACGGCTGGTTGCTGCTGGTTTCAGCTTGGGCACCACGCGCGCCGTTTATATGGGCGTTCTTGCCTCCGTTCGTGATCTGGGGAGTCGAGAAGATTGCGTTCAGAACTTCGCATTTCGTCGGCATGCTGCAGTACCGCTTGACCGGGCCGGAACCTTCCGCCACCACAGCGCGGAGCGGAAACCTGATGGAAATGATGTCAGCGCTCACTCCGGTGCAATTCTTCAGTACGCCGGGTCTGTGGGTAGGGCTGGCAGTCGCCGTGATATTGCTCGCCACAGCGGTGCGGCTACGGCGGTACCGCGAACCAATCTGAGTCACCCGGGAATGGATCCCCTTTCGCGCGTAGGGAGAAACGACTATGAGTACAGATGCAATCAAGGAACGGGTCAGAGAAACTTCACCGCAAGTTTACGCACGAATCGGTGGCGTGTTGTATCTGATTATCATAGTCATTGGTTTCTGCAGTCAGTTTTTCGTCAGGGACAAACTCGTGGTATCAGGAGATGTTACAGCCACAGCCAATAATATTATGGCCTCTGAGTCGCTGTGGCGGATCAGTATTGCCAGCGAGCTGATATTGCTTGTGTGTGCTGTCGCGCTAACGCTGATCTTATATGTATTGCTCAGGCCGGTGAACAAAAACCTTGCTTTGCTTGCGGTGTTTTTCAATATAGTCGAATTCCCTATTGAGGCCA
>Ga0209157_1000052_pt1 | contig 97802 bp, 93 predicted proteins | sample GraSoiAngelo_135_FD_185892 | JGI IMG/M metagenome (GOLD analysis project Ga0209157, IMG submission 185892) | Grasslands soil microbial communities from the Angelo Coastal Reserve, California, USA - 14_0929_05_40cm (SPAdes) (version 2) | ecosystem: Environmental > Terrestrial > Soil > Grasslands ... | reverse complement strand
CTGGGTGTCGACGGAGCGACGTCACGATACTCCTGCCACGACGCGGCTTCAACGTCGAGCCACGATCGAGAGGCGAGGGCGCCCACTGGGAACGCGTCGTTTGACGCCGAGAGGGAACGGACGTACGTTCGATGCGGCGCGCCATGAGAAGCCTCTCGCTACCGACTGATCTGCCCAGCGATTGAGCAACATTCGGCCGATCCGGCGGCCGGTCGACAAGCCCCTATGGGTGGTGGGGCCGGCAACGTGATGAAGGACGGAAGGAGGCTGCCGTGGTTTGGGGAATGACGCTCGGAACGTTCACGGCGGTTCACGTCGCGCTGAGCCTGGTTGGAATCGTCGCCGGGCTCGTCGTCATGATCGGGCTCGTGAAAGGCCGGCCGCTCGGCGGCTGGACCGCACTGTTTCTGGCGGCCACGGTGGCGACGTGCGTGACCGGGTTCGGCTTCCCGGTCGATCACGTCCTGCCGTCGCACGTCGTGGGCGTCGTGTGCCTCGTGGTGCTCGCGGTGGCGATCGTCGCGCTCTACGGGCTTCACCTCCGCGGCGTGTGGCGCGCGATCTACGTGGTCTCGGCCGGCCTCGCGCTCTACTTCAACGTGTTCGTCGGCGTCGTCCAGGCTTTCCTCAAGGTCCCGGCGCTGCACGCGCTGGCGCCCCAGCAGACGGAAGCGCCCTTCGTGGTGGCCCAGCTCCTGGTGCTCGCCGTTTTCGTCGTGCTCACGGTGGTGGCGGCCCGGCGCTTCCGCGGCGCGGCCGTCGCGCGCGCCTGACGCCGGGGCCGAGCGGCCCCTCTCAGATTCTTGTGAAGCCCGGCGGCGGCGAATGCGAGCAGGTCCACCGACTCTGCCATAATCGGGCCTCATGCTCGAGGTGTCCGGGCTCGTCAAGGCGTTCGGCAATCTGCGCGCGGTCGACAGCGTCGATCTCATGATCGAGGCGGGCACCATCACCGGGCTCATCGGCCCGAACGGCGCCGGCAAGACGACGCTCTTCAACCTGATCGCGGGCGCGCTCGCGCCCGAGTCCGGCGCGATCCGCTTCATGGGCGAGCGGATCGACCGGCTCACCCCCGATCGTATCTTCGCGAGAGGGCTCGCCCGCACGTTTCAGGTACCGCGGCCATTCCCGCAGATGACCGTGCTCGAGAATCTCATGCTGGTGCCGCTGCGCCAGGCCGGGGAGCGATTCTGGAACAACTGGGTGGGCGCCGGCCGCGTGAGGCGCCAGGAGCGTCTCGCGCGCGAGCGCGCCATGGAAGTTCTCGAGCTGTGCGATCTCGCCGCCAAGGCCGGGGAGATCGCGGGGCGACTCTCGGGCGGGCAGCAGAAGCTCCTCGAGCTGGCGCGCGTGCTGATCGCCGAGCCGAGGCTGATCCTGCTCGACGAGCCGGCGGCGGGTGTGAACCCGGTGCTGCTCGAGACGCTCGTCGAGCGTATCGTGCGGCTCAACCGGCGCGGCGTCACGTTTCTCGTCATCGAGCACAACCTCGATCTGGTGATGACCGTGTGCCGGCCGATCGCCGTCATGGCCCAGGGCAAGCTGATCTACCACGGCGACGCCGCCGGCGTGCGCCGTGACCGGCAGGTGCTCGACGCGTATCTGGGCGACATGCCGGCATGAGCGAGGACCGTGGGCTGCTCGTCCAGGACCTCGTCGCCGGGTACATCCGCGGCCTGCCGGTCGTGCGCGGCGTCTCGATCGAAGTCGATCGGCGAGAGATCGTCACGCTCATCGGCCCCAACGGCGCCGGCAAGAGCACGCTGCTCAAGGCCATCGCCGGATTGATCGCGTGCGAAGGCGGACGCGTGCGACTCGGCGGCCGGGACGTGACGGCGTTGCCCGCGCACGAGGTCGTTGCGTCGGGGATCGGCTTCGTGCCGCAGACCGGCAACGTGTTCACGACCTTGACCGTTCAAGAAAATCTCAAGGTGGGCGCGCACGTGATTCGTGGCGCGTTGAACGAGCGGCTCGAGCGCGCCTACGGCTTGTTTCCGCCGCTCGCGGCGCGGCGGACGCTCCGTGCCCGCACCCTGTCGGGCGGCGAGCGGCAGATGCTCGCGATCGCGCGCGCCTTGATGACCGAGCCGACTTTGCTCATGCTCGACGAGCCGACGGCGGGGCTGGCACCGCTCGTCGTCGAAGAGGTCTTCCGTCGGCTTCGCCGGCTCGCCGAAGGCGGGATCGCCGTGCTGATGGTGGAGCAGAACGCGAAGGCGGCGCTGCGCGTGTCGGACCGCGGCTACGTCTTGACCGAAGGACGCAACCGCTTCGCGGGAACCGCTCGCGACTTGCTCGACGACCCGGGCGTGGCCGCGGCGTTTCTCGGTGGGGGCCCGTTCGTGGCCCCCCGGGATCGATGATCCAGGCGCTCGCCGACGGTATCCTCACCGGCGCCATCATCGCGCTCGGTGCGATCGGCGTGACGTTCACGCTCGCCATCATGCGCTTTGCGAACTTCGCCCATTCCGAGCTCCTCACCTGGGGCGCGTACCTCGCGCTGGTCGTCGTCGCGTTCGCCGGGCCCGGCACGCCGACGGGCCCGCTCTCGTTCGGCTGGCAGCTCCTCGCCGCCGCGCTGATCGCAGCCATCCTGACCGGGCTCGCCGCGTGGGCTGTCGACCTCCTCGTGTTCCGGCGCCTCAGACGTCAGGGCGCCATGCCCCTCACGATGGTCTTCGCGGCGTTCGGGGCCGCGCTCGTCATGCGCCACCTGATCGTGCTCGTCTGGGGACACGAGTCGCGCTACTACACGCGCGAGCTGCAGATGGCGGTGGAGCTCCTGCCCGGCGTGCGCGTGCTGCCGGATCAGATGTTCATCCTCGGCCTGGCCCTGGCGGCGATGATCGCGCTGCACGCGTTTCTCGCCTGGAGCCGCACCGGCATCGCGATGCGCGCGATGGCGGAGAGTCCGGCGCTGGCCCAGGTGTGCGGCGTCGAGGTTGAGGCCGTGGTGCGCCTGACGTGGATCATCTCCGGGGCGCTGGCCGCGTTCGCCGGCGTGTTCGTCGGTCTCACGCCGCAGCTCCATCCCGAGATCGGCTTCAACCTGCTGCTCTCGCTCTTCGCGGCGGCGATCTTCGGCGGCACCGGAAGCCTCGCCGGGGCCGTGGTCGGCGGGTTTCTCGTGGGCCTCGGGGAGAACCTGTCCCTGCTCGTGATCAGCCCGGGCTACAAGGGCGCGATGCCGTTCCTGCTGCTCCTCGCCATCTTGATACTGCGGCCGCAGGGCATCTTCGGCGAGCGGAAATAGGTGCTCTCGTACCTCGTGTTCTTCGCGTGCATCGTGCTCATCCTGGGCGTCCTCACGCTCGCCTTGAACCTTCAATGGGGCTTCACCGGGTTGTTCAACGCGGGCGTCGTGGGGTTCTACGCGATTGGCGCCTACACGCACGCGATCCTGACCGCGGCGCCGCAAGCCCAGTACATCGGTAACTTCGGCCTGCCCTGGCTCGTGGGCGTGCTGGCCGCGATGGCGACGTCGGCGCTCGCCGGCTGGCTGATCGGCCTGGTCACGATTCGCTTGCGGGGCGACTATCTGGCCATCGCCACGTTCGGCGTGGCCGTCTCGATCCAGCTCGTCGCCCTCAACTGGGAGCCGCTGACCGGCGGCTCGCAGGGGCTCACGCGCATCGGCAAGCCGCTCGCGCACCTGTTCGACACCCCGTTCGGCTTCAATCTCTGGTTTCTCGGCTTGATGATCGTGCTCATGGTCACGATCTACTGGGCGCTCGACCGCGTCTTGATGTCGCCCTGGGGCCGCGTGCTGAAGGCGATTCGCGAGGACGAGACCGCCGCCGTCGCGCTCGGCAAGAGCGCCCGGCGCTTCCGGCTCGAGGCGTTCGTCCTGGGCTCGACCCTCATGGGGCTGGCCGGCGCGCTCTACGTCAGCTTCATCGGCTTCGTCAGCCCGTTCGACTTCCTGCCGATCGTCACCTTCCAGGTCTGGGCCATGCTCATCGTGGGCGGCAGCGGCAACAACCGCGGCGCCCTGCTCGGCGCGCTCGTCGTCTGGGCCATCTGGGCGGGCTCCGGCGTCCTCGTCAGCAAGCTGGTGCCGCCGAGCCGCGCCGCGCAGGGCGCCGCGGTCCAGGTCATCCTGATCGGGCTGTTCCTGCTGCTGGTGCTGCTCTTCCGTCCACGCGGACTGATCGGCGAGGCCGCGGTGGTCTCGCGGCACGTGACCGACTGATTGGCCGGGCACGCTCGGCCGCCCTTTCGCGCCGGCCGGCCGATCGGCGAGGCCGCGGTTGTCTGGCGGTACGCGAACGATTAAGCTCGCTCTGCGGCGACGAGGCCGCGAGCGCGCCGGCTCGATTGAGGAAGCGAGCGCCGCCGGTCGTCGCGTGACGGGGCCGCGCCGAGCGAGGCGGCCACAGAGAAAGGACACTATGGAACGACACAGTGGGAGCGCGGTCGTGCTTGCCGTGGCGCTGATGGCGGGCGTGCTGTCCGCGGCGACCGCGGCCGCGCAGAGCTGCTCGGTGAAGATCGGCGGCATCCTGCCGCTGACCGGCTCGATGGCGCCGATCACCAAGAAGATCGCGCAGTCGGCGGAGCTGGCGATCGAGCACGTCAACCAGGGTGGGGGCGTCAAGGGCTGCCCGGTGCAGTTCATCCTCCGCGACGACCAGGGCCAGCCGACGGTCGGCGTGGACGCCGCCAAGTACCTGGTCGAGGTCGAGCGCGTGCCCGCCTTCACCGGGACCATCTCCTCGGGAGTCACGGGCCCGATCATCTCCTCGGTGACGGCGCCGTCGAAGGTCGTGCAGATCACGTGCTGCTCGACGGCGAGCCCCTTCACGCTCGACGGACGGAGCGGCGGGTACTTCTTCCGCACCATTCCCACCAGCAAGACGCAGGCGTACGCGACCGCGTCGGAGACCGCGCGGCGCGGGATGAAGAAGACCTCGGTCATCTACATCAACACCGACTTCGGCACGGACATGCTGCGCTTCTACAAGGCGGCGGTCGCCAAGCTGGGCGGCGAGGTGATCGTCGAGATGCCGTACAACGACAATCAGCCGAGCTACCGGGCCGAGGTCACGCGGGCACTGGCCGCGAAGCCCGAGTCGCTGCTGCTGATCGGTTTTCCCAAGGACGCCGTGACCATCGTGCGCGAGTGGCTGTCGCTCGGGGGCACGAAGTCGGTCGCGCTCAACAATTCGATGCGCACCATGGACTTCGTCAACGGCGTGGGCGCGAAGTTCGTCGAGGACTTCTTCGGCATGGACAACGCGCAGGTGGCGGGCCCGCACGTCGACGCGTTCAACAAGGCGTTCGAGGAGAAGTTCCAGGCCGACACCAAGGGCCCGGGAGTCCACACGCAGTACGACGCGCTGATGGTGATGGCCCTGGCCATGAACATCGCCAGGGACCTGACCGGCCCGTCGATCAAGGACGCGGTGCGCCGCGTGCACGTCCCGGGCGGCGCGCCAGTGGGCACGGGGCCGGCGGAGTTCAAGAAGGCGCTCGAGCTCATCAAGGCGGGCAAGCCGATCAAGTATTTCGGCGCGACCGGCCCGATCGAGTTCGACGCCAACGGCGACGTGACCGGGCCGGCGCTCGTGTGGAAGGTCAAGGACGGCCAGATCGTGACCGACCGGATCATCACCATCGAGGACATGCAGACCCTGTTCAAGCGCGTCGAGAATTGAGTTGTCGCTCTCGCACTGTGTCACCGCCGAGTGCGCCGTGCCGGCGCGGCGCGCCTACGCGTTTCTCTCGGATGGCCTCGCGGTCGGCCGCTGGGCGCTCGGGTCGTTCGCGGCCCGCCGGGTGGGCCCCAATCTCTTCCGGGGCCGGTCGCTCTTCGACGGGACCCAAGTCCTCTACCGGCCCGTCGGCGACGCCGCGCGGCTGATCGTCGACTACCACGTGGGCGCGACCCCGCGGGCGCTGGTGCCGCGCGTCATGGCGCGCGTCGTTCCGGGCGAAGCGACCGGTCGCGCCAAGGGCTCGTGTCTCGTGACGCTCGTGGCCTGGCGAGACGCGTCGATGAGCCAGGCGCGCTGGGAACGCCTGGTCGCGTGCCACGAGGTCGAGATCCGACTGGTGCAGGCGCTGCTCGCCGGAGGGAAGACTGCCGAGGAGGAAGGTCCGTGATCGATCTGGCTCACTGCCGCGCGCTCGACGCGCGCGATCCGCTGCGGGCGCTGCGCGACCGCTTCGCCCGGCCGGCCGAGGACACCGTGTACCTCGACGGCAACTCGATCGGCGCGATGCCGGCCGACGCGCCGTCGCGCGTGCAGCGGGTGATGCTGGACGGCTGGCGCGACGCGCGCCGGCGCGGCTGGAACCGCTACGACTGGCTGGAGAAGCCCTGGCGGATGGGCGAAGGCCTGGCGCACATTCTCGGCGCCGGCAAGGGCGACGTGGTGCTCTGCGACAACACCACGATCAACCTCTACAAGATCCTCGGCTACGCCTGGCAGCTCCACCGCGCGCGGCCCGTCATCGTGACGGAAGCGCACAACTTCCCGACGGACATGTACGTCGCCGAAGGGCTCGCCCGCTTCGCCGGCGGCGGCGCGTCGGTCCGGCGCATCGACGAGCCGGCCGAGCTCGACGCGGCGCTCTCCGCCGACGTCGGCGTGCTCTACCTGAGCCACGTCGACTACCGTTCCAGCCGGCGCTGGAACATGGCCGCGGTCAACGACCTGGCGCGCGCCCGCGGCGTGCTCACCCTGTGGGACTGCTCGCACGCGGCCGGCGCCGTTCCCGTCGACCTCGCGGGCACCGGCGCGGATTTCGCGGTCGGCTGCGGGTACAAGTACCTCTGCGGTGGGCCGGGCGCGCCGGCCTGGCTCTACGTGCACCCGCGCCATCAAGAGCGCGCGTGGCCCGTGATCGCCGGGTGGATGGGCCACGCCGACGTGTTCGCGTTCGCCGCGACCTACGAGCCGCTCCAGGGCGTGCGGCGCCACCTGACCGGCACGCCGGGCATCCTCGCCAACGAGGCGATGGCCGCCGCGGTCGACATCTGGCGCGACGTGACGCGTGAGGACCTCGCCTGGAAGCACCGCTCGCTCTCGGAGCTGACGATCGCGCTGCTCGAGCAGGAGTGCGGCAAGCTCGGCGTCAAGGTCACGTCGCCGCGCGACTACGACGAGCAGGGGGGCCACATCGGCTTCAGCCATCCGGGCGCCGGCTCGGTCTGCGAAGCGCTGCTCGAGCACGGCGTGGTGAGCTCGTTCCGCAAGCCGGACGTGGTCCGCTTCGGGATCTCGCCGGTGGCGATCAGCCACGAGGACGTCTGGATCGCCGTGTCGCGCCTGAGGCGCGTGCTCGAGACCGAAGTCTGGCGCGAGCCCCGATTCAAGAAGGTGTCGGTCTGATGCGGGGGTCGGCCTGATGCGCGCGCGGCTGGCCGCCGACATCGGCGGCACGTTTACCGACGTCGTCCTCGAGAGCCCGGCGGGCCGCGACACCGCCAAAGTGTTGACGACCGCCGCGCCCGAGGTCGGCGTGCTCGAGGGCATCCAGCGCGTGCTCGCCGCGGCCGGGCTGCCGCCGTCTGAGGTCGCGGTCTTCGTCCACGGCACGACGCTCGCCACCAACGCCCTCATCGAGCGCAAGGGCGCCCGGACCGCGTTCGTCACCACCGAAGGGCTGCGCGATATCCTCGAGATGGGCCACGAGAAGCGCTTCGAGCAATACGACGTGTACATGGAGCGGCCGCTTCCCCTGGTCCCGCGCCCGCTGCGCTTCACGGTGCCCGGGCGGCTCGACGGCCGCGGGCGCGTGCTGCGCGAGCTGGACGAAGCGGCGGTGCGCGCCGTCGGCGAGCGGCTCGCCGCCGAGCGGGTCGGCGCCGTCGCCGTCGGCTTCATGCACGCCTACGCCTGGCCCGAGCACGAGCGGCGCGCCGCCGAGATCCTCCGCGGTCGCCTACCGGCGGACGTGACGATCTGTCTGTCGAGCGAGGTCTGCCCGGAGATCCGCGAGTACGAGCGGTTCTCGACCACGTGCGCCAACGCCTACGTGCGGCCGATGATGCAGGGCTATCTGCTGCGGCTGCGCGCCCAGCTGGAGGCGCTCGGCATGAGGTGCCCGCTGCTGCTCATGATGTCGGGCGGCGGCCTCACCACGCTCGAGATCGCAGCCCGGTTCCCGGTGCGGCTCGTCGAGTCCGGGCCGGCCGGCGGTGCCTTGCTTTCGTCCTGGATCGCGCGCGAGCGCGCGCTCGAGCGCGTGCTGTCCTTCGACATGGGCGGCACGACGGCGAAGATCTGCCTGATCGATCAGGGAGAGCCCGAGCGGGCGCGCACGTTCGAGGTCGCGCGCGCGTATCGAACCGTGAAGGGCAGCGGGCTTCCGGTCCGCGTGCCGGTGATCGAGATGGTCGAGATCGGCGCCGGCGGCGGCTCGATCGCGCGTGTCGATCGGATGCGGCGCATCGCCGTGGGTCCGGACAGCGCGGGCGCCGACCCCGGACCGGCCTCCTATGGGCGCGGTGGGACCGAGGCCACGGTGACCGACGCCGACCTGGTACTCGGCCGCATCGATCCGCACCGATTCGCCGACGGCACGCTCGCGCTCGACACCGCGGCCGCCGCGCGCGCCCTCGCGACGCACGTGGGCGCGCCGCTCGAGCTCGAGGCGCCGTGGCACGCGGCGGGCGTCTCGGAGATCGTCGAGGAGAACATGGCCAACGCCGCGCGCGTGCACGCGATCGAGCGCGGCCGGGTGATCGGCCGCTACACGATGATCGCGTTCGGCGGCGGCGCGCCGCTGCACGCCGGCCGGCTCGCGGAGAAGCTCGGCGTGCGCCGCGTCGTCGTTCCCGAGGGCGCGAGCGTGGGCTCGGCGATCGGCTTCCTGCGCGCGCCGGTCTCGTTCCCGGTCGTGCGCAGTCATCGCGCGACCTTGTCCGAATTCGACGTCGCGACGGTGAACGGGCTGCTCGACAGCTGCGCCGCGACGGCGACGGACGTGGTGCGCCGGGCGGTGCCCGAGGGCGATCTCACAATCCGGCGCGTTGTGGACGTGCGCTACATCGGCCAGGGGCACGAGCTGCAGCTGGTCCTGCCCGAGAACGCGCTCCGCGCCGAGGACGCGGTCCACCTGCGCGCGCAGTTCGAGGAGCTCTACGGCTCGATCTACGGCGTGACGATGCCCGACCAGGACGTCGAATTCGTCACGTGGTCGGTGACGGTGTCGGCGCCGTCGGAGACTCCGCTGCCCGCCAAGCCGGCGCAGAAGCATCGGGCACCGGCGCCGCGCTCGCGGCGCGACGTATACGAGCCCGCGCTCGGCCGGATGGCCGAGTTCGCCGTGCACCCGCGCGGTGATCTGGAGCCGGGCGACGAGCTGGTCGGACCGGCGTTGATCGAGGAAGGCCAGACCACGACCGTGGTTCCGGCGAGCTTCACGCTGTACGTGGACGGCGCGGGATATCTCGTCATGGAGAGCCGCGATGAATGAGGCGCTCAAGCGCATTCACATGCAGGTGATGTGGAACCGGTTGATCGCGGTGGTCGAGGAGCAGGCGCAGGCGCTGCTGCACACCGCGTTCGGCGCCATCACGCGCGAGGCTGGCGACCTCTCGGCGGGCGTGTACGACACCGGTGGACGCATGCTCGCGCAGGCCGTCACCGGCACCCCGGGCCACGTCAACACGATGGCGGCCGCGGTGCGCCACTTCCTCGATCGCTACCCGCTCGCCACCATGCGCCCGGGCGACGTCTTCGTGACCAACGACCCGTGGTTCGGGACCGGGCACCTGTTCGACTTCGTCATGGTGACCCCGGTGTTCCGCGGCCAGGAGCCGGTCGGCCTGTTCGCGTCCACCTGCCACACGCCGGACGTCGGCGGCGTCGGCTTCTCCGCCGAGGCGCGCTCGGTCTACGAGGAAGGCATCTGCGTGCCGCACCTGCGCCTGCGCGAGCAGGGGGAGATCGACGAGAAGGTCTTCGCCATCATCATGGCGAACTCGCGCAACCCGATCGAGGCGCGCGGCGACCTGCTCTCGCTGATCGCCTGCAACGACGTAGGCGCGGCGCGGCTAGCCGACATGATGCGCGAGTTCGGCCTCGACTCGATCGGCGAGCTGGCCCGGCACATCCTCGACACCTCCCGCGAGGCCACGCGCGAAGCGATCCGCCGGCTGCCGCGCGGCAGCTACCGCACCGCGATGACGCTCGACGGCTACGAGTCACCGATCGAGCTGCGCGCGCGCCTCGACATCGGTGACGGCGAGATCACCGTCGATTTCGCCGGGAGCTCGCCGCTCTCCGCGCGCGGCATCAACTCGCCGCGGTGCTACACCGAGGCGTACTCGGTCTTCGGCCTCAAGTGCATCATCGCCCCGGCGATCCCGAACAACGCGGGCTCGCTCGAGCCCTTCCGCGTGCTCGTCGAGGACGGCACCTGCGTGGCGCCGCTCCGGCCGGCGCCGGTGACCGCCCGCCACGTGATCGGTCAGATGCTGCCGGATCTGATGTTCGGGGCTTTGGCCCAAGCGCTCGACGGCAGCGTGCCGGCCGAGAGCGCGGGCTCGATCTGGGTGCTGCCGATGGCGGGGCAGCCCGCGCACGGCAAGCCGTTCAACGTGCTCAACGTCGGGCTCGGGGGCACCGGCGCCAGGCCCGGCAAGGACGGCCTCAACACCACCGCGTTTCCGAGCGGCGTCGGCGTCGTCCCCGTGGAGATCACGGAGAACGAGTCGCCGCTGGTGTTCTGGGTCAAGGAATACCTGCCCGACTCCGGCGGCGCGGGCGAGTTCCGCGGCGGGCTCGGACAGCGCATCGAGATCGGCAACAGCGATCCGACGCCGTTCACCGTGGGGGCGGGGACGTTCGATCGACTCCGTAATCCCGCGGGTGGACGCTCCGGCGGACGGCCGGGACGTCACGGCGCCGCGCGGCTCGCCTCCGGCGCCGTGCTGGCGACCAAGGCGGTGCACACGATTCCGCCGGGAGACCGCATCGTGCTCGAGCTGCCGGGCGGCGGCGGCGTGGGCGATCCGGCGCGCCGCCCGAAGAGTCGCGTCGCCGCGGACGTGGCCGCCGGGCTGGTCAGCGCGGACGGCGCCGCGCGCGACTACGAGGCGGGGCGGTCCGGCGCGCCGGGGGCTTGAGCGCCGTCACCTCGATCTCGACCTTGGCCTGCTCGACCGCCAGCGGCGCGCAGACCGTCGTGTTGGCCGCGCGCGCGGCGCCGAGTCGTCGCTTGACCACCGCGGACACCGCCTCCACGTCGGCGCGGTCCGGAACGTAGACCCGCACGCGCACCACGTCGAGGAGCGCGGCGCCGGCATCGCGCAGCGCACGCTCGACGATGTCGAGCGACTGCTCGGCCTGCGCCGCCGAGGTCGGCGGCCACGTGCTCGCGCGCAGGTCGTAGCCCACGGTGCCGGAGACGAACACCCAGCGGCCGTCGACGACGGCCCGCGAGTAGCCGGCCAGCGCTTCCCAGGGCGATCCGGTGGAGACGAACTTTCGCGAGCTCATCGGCCGACCTCGGCCTCGGCTTCGATCTCGACTTCGTATCCGCCGATGAGTCCGGCGATTGCCACGAGCGTGTTGGCCGGGCGCACCGCACCGAGATAGCGCCCGTGGACACGGGCCACCGCGTCCGCGCACGCGGCGTCTCGCACGTAGACCCGCGTGCGGACCACGTCCTCGAGCTCACCGCCGAGCGCCTCGATCGCGGCACCGATCTTGTCGAGGATGTAGACGGTCTGTCCTTCCGCGTCGCCCGGACACACGACCATGCCCTCGCCGTGCGTCGCGGTGGTGCCGCTGACCAGGATGCGGCTTCCGGCTCGCACCGCGCGCGCGTAGCCCGCGATCGGCTCCCACCGGGAACCGGAATCGACGGTCCTGCGCTCGGGACGGACGCGGCCCGCTCGCGCTTCGAAGACTCGCGGCAGCCCCGCCAGGTGGTGGCTCAGGTCGCCGGATGCGGTGAGGAACGGCGGCCTGCGATACTCGTCACCGCAATCACCAGGAAGCTCGCGCATCGCTGACTGCGCGTCGGCGAGACGGGCCTTGTCCGCGTCGTCCAGCGCGAACCCGAACAGCGCAAGGTTATCACCGCGGTGCTCGCGCTCGCCGAGCCGCGCGCCGATGATCACCGCGGCGACGGCTTCTTGCTCGAGCACCCAGCGCGCGGCGACGTTGGCGACCGAGACGCCGTGCTTGACCGCGATGGTCTTCGCCGCCGCGAGGACTCCCTGAAACACGCTCCAGCCGCCGGCCGCGTCGATGAAGCGCTTGTACTTCGACTTGCTCCAGTCGGGAATGTCCGTCGGCTCGGTTCGACCGACCCAGCGATCGCTGAGGAAGCCGCCGGCGAGAACGCCGTAGGCCAGGAGCTTCACGCCCGTCTCGCGGCAGACCTGCGTCATGCGGCCGGCCGGCCGGCGATCGAGCAGCGAGAACGACACCTGGTTCGAGACGACAGGCATGCCGTGCTTGACGAGCAGGCGGAGATGATCGCTGTCGAAGTTCGTCACGCCGAGCTGGCCGATCCGACCCTCGCGGCGCAGTCGATCGAGCTCGAGCATGGCGTCGACGTATCCGGGATGCCGATAGTCCCACCAGTGGAACTGCAACAGGTCGATACGCGCGAGGCCGAGGCGCTCCAGACGTTGCTGGACCCCTTCGCGAACGACACCCGGCGTCATCGGCCCGGGAAGCGGGCACCACTTGGTGAATGCCCTCGCGCCGGCGGGGTCGGTCTTCGCGATATATCGGCCGACGAGGATCTCGGCGCTGCCGTAGTGGTCGGCCATGTCGAACACGTCGAACCCTGCGTCGGCGTACTCGCCCAGCGCGAAGGCGGCGGCGTCCGGATCGAGCGGCTTGCCGTCGCGCTCCATGTCGGCGACCTGCCACAGGCCCGTGAGCACCCGCGGGACCTCGAGCCCGGGCGCGAGCTCGATGCGCGGGGGGCGAAGCGGTCGGCCGGCCATGGTGGGACAGGGTAACATCGGGCGACAGCCATGGCGCCCGAACTCGTGACCTTGGCCCCGGGGTTCGTCGTCTCGCGCATCGCCAAGGGCAACTGGCAGCTCGCGGAGCGCCACGGCGCACCGTACGCGCGCGAGGGGGCCATCGACGACATGCGTCGCTTCGTCGAGGCCGGCATCACCCTCTTCGACTGCGCGGATCACTATGTTGGCGTGGAGCAGCTGATCGGCGACTTCCGCCGTCGCCACCCCGACCACGCGCGCCGGCTGCGCGTGTCGACCAAGCTCGTGCCCGACCTCGCCGCGCTGCCGCGCCTCAAGCGCTCCGACGTGGAGCGCATCGTGGACACGTCACTCGCGCGTCTGGGCCAGGAGCGGCTGGACCTCGTGCAGCTCCACTGGTGGGACTACCGCGTGCCCGGCTACGTGGAGGCGATGCACTGGCTCGACGACCTGAGAACGGCCGGCAAGGTGGAGCTCGTCGGCACCACCAACTTCGACACGGCGCGTCTGGCGGAGATCGTCGCGAGCGGCGTGGCGGTCGCGACGAACCAGCTCCAATACTCGGTGCTGGATCACCGGCCCGAGAACGGGCTGGCCGCGTTCTGCGCCGCGCACGGCATCAAGCTCTTCTGCTACGGGACGCTCGCGGGGGGCTTTATCGCCGAGCGCTGGCTCGGGGCGCCCGAGCCCCGACCGCCGTTCGCCAACCGCTCGCTCGTCAAGTACCGGCTGATCATCGACGACTTCGGCGGCTGGCGGCGGTTCCAGGAGCTCCTGGCCGTGCTTGCTGCGATCGCGAGGCGCCGTGGCGTCGCGATCGCGAGCGTCGCGATCCGGTTCGTGCTCGACAAGCCGGGCGTCGCGGCCGCGCTGGTCGGCGCGCGCACCGCCGAGCATCTCGACGGCCTCACGCCGGACGTGGCGCTCGACGAGGGCGATCGGGCCGCGATCTCGCGGGTGGTCGCGAAGGCGACGGGGCCGCGCGGCGACTGCTACGAGCTCGAGCGGGTCGAGGACGGTCCGCACACCGCGATCATGTGGAAGAACCAGAACGCCGGCGGCGCGCCGCTCGACGGGCCCTATGCCGACGCGCCGCCCGCGCCGAGGGAGAGCCGATGAGCCAGACGGGCAACGACGAATTCGAGCTCTACGACCTGCGTGTGGAAGTGATCGAGACCGGCAAGCCCTTCGTGATGCACGCCCGGCCCGGTGACACGTTCGACGTGATCGGCGGGCGCATCGTCTTTCCACCCGAGCGCGAGCCGTCGTTCTCGCTCTACGCCATGCTCGCGGTGCTCCCGTTCATCCCGGCCAAGCAGCGCCCGACGCATCCGAACGACTGGATGACGACCGACACCGAGATCGCGAGCCCGGATCCGCACTGCGGTGCTCGTCTCCGCATCACGCGCCTGGGCAAGCGCCGGCTTCGCCACGCCGACTACAGCGCGGTGCCGCTCACGGGAACCTCTTGATCGAGTCTTCGATTCCCTAGAGAAGGAGGTAGGCTTATGCGACTGGCGGGATCTCTCCTGCTCGTGGGACTGCTCCTCGGGACGGCGGGCTCCGTCGTGGCCGATCCCGGCAAGCCTAGCTCGGCGGTTCCGGAGGACCCCGCGTACGTCGAAGGCGTCGCCGCCGTCAAGCGCGGGAATTACGCGGCGGCGATCCGTCTCTTCGAGGCGCTGATCGCCAAGGACGATCGGAACGCGAACGCGTACAACTGGCTCGCCTACAGCACACGCCAGAGCGGCGAGGCGGCCAAGGCCATTCCGATCTACGAGAAGGCGCTGGCCATCGACCCCAAGCACCGGGGCGCGCACGAGTACATCGGCGAGGCCTACCTCGTGCTGGGCGATCTACCCAAGGCGAAGGAGCATCTCGCCGTGCTCGACAAGCTCTGCTTCTTGCCCTGCGAGGAGTATTCAGATCTCAAACGAGCCGTTCGCGACTACGAGAGCAGCGGAGGCCGGATCAGGCCGGTGAGCAAGTCGAACTGAGCCGTCTGGCGATCCTCGTCGCACTGCTGTGCGCTCTGGCCGGCTTCGCGCCTGTGCCCGGCTCGAGGATCTTGTTCGCCCCTGAACCGCGCGTGCCGCGACCGGTGCAGGCGTTCGCCTGGCGAGTGATCGAGACGCGCTGCAACTACTTGTCGTACGAGCGCGAGCAGCGCTCGTTCTGGGCCTACGACGCGCAGGTACGGAGAGGCGACGCGGGCGACGCCTATTCGATCGCGATCCTGTCGGAGCTCCCGTGGCGGAAGGCGGCACCCCCGGCCATCATCGAGATGACCATCGTGGACGACGGCCGTCTGCGGCTCACCGCGCTGAGATCCTCGTTCGTCGTCTGCAAGCCCCAGCCGCCCTAAAGTAGAGCAGGTTGCCGGAAGAGGTCTATCTGGGCCTTTCCCGCCGCCTGCCGCCAACTAGCTGGCGCCGAACATGAGATCCTCGTTCGTCGTCTGCAAGCCACAGCCGCCCTAAAGTAGAGTAGGTTGCCGGAAGAGGTCTATCTGGGCCTTTCCCGCCGCCTGCCGCCAACTAGCTGGCGCCGAACAGATCTTGTGGAATACCCGCCGCGTGGAAGATGAAGTCGCGCGAAGCCTCGAGCTGGCGGCGCAGACGAGGCAGGTCGACGTCGAGCAGCCGCCCCTGCCACTTGCGAATCTTGCCCGCGACGATCACGGTCTCGACGTTGGTGCGGTCCATCAGCGAGACGACCGCGCCGGGCACATTGTTCAGCGGCGCGACATTGAGCGCGGTGGCGTCGAGGATGATGATGTCCGCCTCTTTCCCGGGCGTGAGCGAGCCGGTCTTGCCGTCGAGCCGCAGGTGCTTGGCACCGTTGATCGTGGCGAACCGCAGCACGTCGCGCACGGTGAGAAGCGGCGGCGTACCGGGGGCCGGCGTCGGCCACTGATTCGGCGGATAGAAATTTCCCTGCTCGAGGATCATCTGGTTCACGAGCATGCGCTGCATGGTCATGGCGGAACGCATCTGGGTGAAGAAGTCCGCCGTCATCGTGACCTCGACGTCCGTGCTCAGCGACGGCTCCATGCTCAGGCTTTGCAGCTTGAGGATCGGCGGCTCGCCGTGCCGCATGTTCATCTCGATCGGGAAGGCGACCGAGACCTGCACGCCGTGGTCCTTGACCCCCTGCCAGCCCTGGTCGGACATCCCGGTCATGTGGATGAAGAGGTTGTCGGGTCCGAGCTTGAGTGTTCCGGTGTCGCCACCGTGGCCTTGGGCGAGCAAGTCCAGGGTGGGGCGAATGCCGAACGGAGAGAGGATATGCGCCCCAACCTGGAGCCCGAGCTGGCGCCCGATATTCCAGGCCTTCTCGTAGCCCGGAAGGTAGACCTCGCCACCCATGATCATGGTGACGAGCTGGTCGCTCGAGGAGAACCACTGCTGCTTGATGCGGAACGCGTCGTCGGGATACTGGTTTTTGGGATTGGGGAAGGGAGGAAACACCGCGCCCGCGCTCTCGAAATAGCCGAAGGCGGCACGGCGCCCGGTATCGAACAGGGCCTGGATGGCGGCGTCGGAGTGCATCGGCGAGTGATGGATCTGCGAGACGTCGTGCACCGTCGTGACGCCGTTGTCGAGCTGCGCAAGTCCGCCGAATAGCTCGCTGATGTAGACGTCCTCCGGCCGGTACTTGGGCGCGAACGTGAGCAGGATGAGCTCGAAATACGTGCGAGCCGCGCTCAGCGTGTTCGAGCCGTCGTTGATCAGGACGCCGTTGGTGAGAAAGCTGCGCAGCGCTGTCTCGAACTGATGGTGGTGGGTGTCGATGAAGCCGGGTATGACGATCTTGCCGCGCGCGTCGATCTCGGCCGCGCCGCCCGCGTGCAGGTCCCCCCCGACGGCGACGATCTTCTTGCCCTCGACCAGCACGTCGGCCTGGGCCCAGTCGCCCTTGTTGGGCATGCTCGGGTCCATCGTCATCACCGATCCGCCGCGGATGACGTAGCGCCGGCCCCGCCGGCCGGTGTCTTCCGGCACGTCCGAGTCCGAGTCGTGCGCCGCGGCGGGGCGCGGCCGGAACAGGTCGACGCCGGCGGCGGCGACGCCGGTCGCGGCCGTCGCCTTCAGGAAATCGCGCCGTGAACTGGAATGGGTCTGCGGATTGCCTTCATCACACAGTTTGCACATGGGTTTCCACCTCCGCGTCGAGTCCACCGCAGTGCACAGCGCAAGCTACGGAACGGTCGGTTCTCCGAAGCTGCCGATCACCTCGCCTTCAGCGGCCGCGAGCCGCCGCCGCCCCCTCGTACAGCGCGCCTCGCGGACCTGTCAAGCGGGATTTCGGACGGCGCCGGGCGACCGCTTTGCCTCGCGATTGTCGGCCGCGTAGACTAGGCGCGCGATGAGCGAAGCGCTCGAACACTCGGCTCGGCTGCTCCGCGCGTATCAGGCGCAGGAGAAGCGATTCGTCGAGCGGCGCTTTCCGCTCCAGTTCGCGCCCGAGGTCCCCGCGCTCCGCGAGCTCTACAGCCAGAGCAAGGGGCTCCACTGGGACCCGGAGACCGACATCGCGTGGGATCGCTTCGATCCCGCGCGCTACGACCGGACCGCACGCGAGGCCGCCAGCCGCACCTGGAGCCGGCGCGCCTGGAGCGTCTATCCGGGCCTGACCGAGAGCACAGCACTGCTGATCCGCTTCTGCCTGGAATCCGGCTCGCTGGGCATGGACGCGAAGCTGTTCCTGTCGTTCCGTCCGGCCGAAGAGGCCAAGCACCTCGAGGTCTGTCACATGCTGGCCGAGCGCTTCGGCGACTATACCGCCGACCCCGGCGAGCCGGGTCTGGCGCGCGTCTCCAACCATCCCTTCGCTCAGGCCGCGCTCGACGGCGACCTGCCGGTCGAGGCGTACGTCGCCGCGCTCGGCGCGCTCGACGACCAGCTCGATCTCAACCTGCATCTGAGCCATCTGCAGCACGCGAAGGACGAAGTCGTGCGCGCCGCGCTCCGGCTCATCGCGTGTGATCGCGGGCGCCACGTGGCGTTCGCATGGGCGTTCCTGGGCAGCCGCGTCCCGGGGCTCGACGCCCGTGGGCGCGCGGCGGTCGTCGCCGCGGTGAGCGATCTGCTCGCCCACGTCCTCCTCGCCGGATACCGGAACACCTGGCTCTTGCCCGAGAAGAGCCGCGAGCCGTGGCTCGCTGCCGAGGCGGAGACGGCCCGCCACGGTCTCGGCGCCTCGACGCCGTCGCAGGAGCGGGGGGTCCTGCGCGCCACGATCGCCCAGGTGCGCGAGCGGTTCGCCGCGTGGAAGCTCGATCTGCCCCGCGTCGAGCACGCCGAGCTCGGCACGCTGTAGAGGACAGGGGAGACCCATGCTCATCGAGAAGGAGCGCACCGGAGCGTACGTGCTCGAACAGCGCTATCCGCTACCGCTTGCGTCGGCGATGCCCGACGTATGGGAGCTGTGGCGGCGGGCGAAGACGCTCGAATGGGACCCGCAGATCGACATCCCCTGGGAAGAGCTGCACCCCGAGCGCTACAGCGCCGAGCAGCTCCTGGCCGCGCAGATGTACTGGAGCCGGCGCACGTGGGGCGAATACGGCGCGATCTCGGAGAGCCCGGCGCTGCTGCTGCGCTTCTGCCTCGAGCGCCGGCTGCCGGATCTCCAGTTCTTCTTCACGATGCGCACCATGGAAGAAGGGCGCCACGCCGAGGCCTCGTGGCTCATGGCCGAGCGTCTGGGCCGCTACTTTCCGCAGCCGCAGAATCCGCCGACGGCCGGCGCCGTCGGCACGCACGGCGTGCGCCGCATGGCGTTCGACCCCGAGACCTCGCTCGAGGGCATCTTCGCCAGCCTCGTCTGCGCGGCGGAGGAGATCCTGATCGACGTCTTCAAGGCCACCGTGCACAAGGCGACCAACTCGGCCGTGCGCCGGCTGATGGAGCTGATCCTGCGCGACGAGGTGCGCCACATCGCATTCGGCTGGCAGTGCCTCGACGCCTGGGCGCCGTCGTTCACCCCCGAGACCGTGCGCAACATCGAGGCCGCCGTCACTACGATGATCGAGAACGTCGAGTTCCGCGGCTACCGCAACCTCTGGCTGGCGATCGAGGGCGGCAGCGCCACGCCGGCCGAGATCGACGCCGACCGGATCTCGTGCGAGGCGGGCCTGGGCGGCAACACCCCCGAGGACGAGATGCGCGTCTTTCCCGAATTCTTGAAGAAGATCCGCAAGCGGATGGCCCCGTGGTCCGTCGCCATCCCCATGTTCGAGCATCCGCGCCTGGGCCAGGTCTAGCGATCCGGTGAAGTTCATCGGCGACCGGCTCCTCCGCAAGGAGGATCCGCGTCTGGTGCGGGGCCGCGGCCGCTACGTCGGCGACATCACGCTGCCGGGTCTGCTGCACGCCGCTATCCTCCGCAGCCCACACGCCCACGCTCGCATCGGCGCCATCGACGCCACGCGCGCGCTGAAGAGTCCCGGAGTGGTCGGCGTGCTCACGTTCGCCGATCTGGGCGACGCGGCGTGCCCGCTGCCGATCGTGCCGCCGCACGCGGCGCTGCGCGGCAAAAACTTCATGCTCCTCGCCGCCGACCGCGCGCGGTTCGTCGGCGAGGCGGTCGCGGTCGTGGTGGCCGAGCGCCGCGACGCCGCGGAAGACGCGCGCGAGCGGATCGACGTCGCCTGGGAGCCGTTGCCGTCGGTACAGGAGCCGATCGCGCCCGGCCCCGCGCGCGTTCACGACGACGTTCCCGACAACCTCGCGGGCCGCGTGACGCTCGCGCGGGGCGACGTGACGGCGGCGCTCGCGGCCGCGCCTCGGCGCGCGCGCCTGACCCTGAGCATCGGGCGCGCGAGCGGCCAGCCGATTGAGACACGCGGGCTCGTGGCCGAGTACAACGCCATGGCCGGGCTTCTGACCGTCTGGGCGTCGTCGCAGGTTCCCCATCAGGTGCGGCAGTTCATCTGCGATCTGCTCGGGCTCGAGCCGCATCGCGTGCGCGTGCTGGCGCCCGACGTCGGCGGCGGCTTCGGCGCCAAGCTGATCGTCTACCCCGAGGACGTGCTGATCCCGCTGCTGGCGCTGCGTCTGGGCCGGCCGGTGCGATGGCTCGAAGAGCGTATCGAGCACATGCTGGCGGCCACGCAGGAGCGGACCCAGCTCCACACGGTGGAGGTCGGCTTCGACGGCGAGGGCCACCTGCTCGCGCTGCGCGATCGCTTCACCCACGACACCGGCGCCTACACGCCGCGCGGTCTGGTGGTGCCGCTGCTGAGCGCGTCGATGCTGGCGGGCCCGTACCGGGTCCCCAGCATCGAAGTCACCTTCGAGAGCGTCTACACGAATCGCGTGCCGGTGACGCCGTACCGGGGCGCCGGCCAGCCGCAGGCCGTGTTCGTCATCGAGCGGGTGATGGACCTGATCGCGCGCGAGACCGGGCGCGATCGCGCCGCCGTTCGCCTCGCCAATCTCGTCCAGCCCTCCGACATGCCGTACGACGTCGGCCTGCCGAACTACCGCGGCTCGGGCAACGTGATCTACGACAGCGGCGACTATCCGGCGGTCCTGCGCCACGCGCTCGAGATGGCAGACTACGAGCGCCTCGTGAAGGAATGTCGTCGCGCTCGCGAGGAAGGTCGGCCGCTCGGCCTGGGCGTCGCCTGCTACGTCGAGCTGACCGGCGTGGGCCCGTTCGAAGCCGCGACCGTGCGCGCCGATGCGGCCGGACGCATCACCGTCTTCACCGGCGTGCCGTCGCAAGGGCAGGGGCTCGAGACGACCCTGGCGCAGGTGGCCGCCGGCGAGCTCGGCGTGACGCCGCAGGACGTCTCGGTCATCGGCGGCGACACCCTGGGGATCGCCCAGGGCATCGGCACGTTCGCCAGCCGCGCCGCGGTCGTGGGCGGCAGCGCCGTCGCGCTGGCCGCGCGCGAGCTGCGCGCGAAGGCGGTGCGCCTCGCCGCGCAGGCGCTCGGCGTCGCGGAAGACGAGATTCAGCAGCACGGCACGCTCTTCGCGGAGCGCGCCCGCCCGGACCGGCAGGTCGAGCTCGGCCGCCTCGCGTCCACGGCCGCGCTGGCCTCGTCGGCGTCCGGTGTGGCACCCGGGCTCGAGGCCACGCACTTCTTCCAGCCGCCGGACATCGCGTATTCGAGCGGCGCCCACGTCGCGCTGGTCGAGGTCGATCGGGAAGCGGCCCGCGTGCGGCTGCTCGGCTACTGGGTGAGCCACGACAGCGGGCGGCTCATCAATCCCACGATCGTCGAGGGACAGATCCACGGCGCGGTGGCGCTCGGCATCGGCGGCGCGCTGCTCGAGGAGATCCGGTACGACGCGGCTGGCCAGCCGCTCAACGCCACCTTCATGGAGTACGCGTTGCCCCGGAGCGACGACGTCCCGCCGGTCGTGATCGACCACCTGGAGACGCCGTCGCCCCTGAATCCGCTCGGCGTCAAGGGAGTCGGCGAGTCCGGCGCGCTGCCGGTCGCGGCGGTCGTCGCGTCGGCGGTCGAGGATGCGCTGACCGGGGCGGGGGTTCGCGTGGAGAGAATGCCGCTGACGGACACGGAGCTCCGGCGATTGCTATGGCGATGAGAGCCCTGCAGATTACAACGCCAGCGACGCGCTGCTCGCGGTGGGGCGCTCCGACAACGGCGTGCGGATCGAGTACGCGGCAAAGGCGCCCGCCCTCACTTGGTATTTCCTGATCGGCTTCCCACGCCGGCCCGGGCGGCATCACGCTCGCGGCGCCGCTCGATCGCCTACCGTTGCTGGTGCGAGCCGGCGCGATCCTGCCGCTGGGCCCGCCCGTGCAGCACACCGGCGAGCGCCCGCTGGACGAGCTAATCCTCCAAATTTATCCGCTCGGCGCCTCGCGCTTGGAGCTCTACGAGGACGACGGACACTCGAACGCGTATCGGCGCGGCATCTGCGGGCTGACGACGATCGTGTGCGCCACCGAGCCGGGCCGTATCTCGGTCCGCGTCGAGCCGCCGCGCGGCGACCGCTCGGTGGTCCCGTCAGGCCGTCGCCCATCTGCTGCGGCTGCGCATCGAGCCGCCGGCCGCCGTCGACGTCGAGGGCGCCGGCCCGATCCCGCACACCAGCGGCGACACGGGTCGGCCGGGCTGGTGGATCGACGACGCGGGCTTCCTGTGCATCCGTCCGCCGGAGGTCGATCCGCTCGGCGTGGTGGTGACGCGCGGAACCCCGCGATCGTGACCGGCCGGTTGTCGCTCCGCGAAACCTGTAGTTCGTAGAATTCCGAGACATCAGACCTGCTGTGCTAGCGTGGTCCTACCACCCTCGAGAGGCGGGTCTATGAGGATCATCGGCCGCGTGCTGATCATCGGTTTGCTTGCGGGCCTTTCCCCCGGCATCTGTCGCGCTCAGGATTCTCCTCGGGATTCGGCGCAAGCCATGCGTGAGCTCCGGATCACGTTTCTTTCGTCTTCGGCGTCGCTGCACGGGTTCAAGCCGACGAAAGAGTACCCCCGCGTGTTCGGCGTGGCGATGGACTGGCCGATCGACGACACCACCGCGACCATCGTCTCGGCGCTGAACGGATCGGCGAGCCTGTACACCACCGCGAGCTTCGGCATCATCGGCGGCTCGGCTCACGAGCCCGTCCGCATGGCGGCGCAGCGGTTCGTCAGGGCCGCCGAAGCCCATCACGACCGGGCGGTGCCGACGGCAGCCTACCCGTACCCGGCCAAGGGGAAGGTCCGCTTCTACCTGCGCACCTTTCAGGACGTGCGAGTCATCGAGACCGACGCCGCCTCCGCGTACTCGGCCTCCGGCCCGTATTCCGGCCTCTTCCGCGCCGGCCAGGCGGTCCTGACCGAGCTGAGAAAGCTCGTCGAGGCCGCGCGCTGAGGCCGCGGGGGGCCTTTCGAGCCCCCCGGGCCCTCGGCTAGCTCTTGAAGTACCAGGTCTCCGTGTGGGCGACGTGCGGGTTGTCGCTCACCGCGCTGTTCCAGAGCCGCTCGGGCACGTTGCCCAGGTTGTTCTTGACCGTACATGTTGTCGGCGCCCCACTGGGTCTCGAAGTAGATCTGGTGCTCGTTGGCGCGCATACGCGCGGTGGCCAGGCCCCGCTCCATCTCCTGCACCCCGCCGCGGATGCCGATCTTCCTCCACTGCTCGACGATCATCTCCGCGATGCGCGTGAACGGCAGGAAGCCGAGGTACGTCGTGAGCGCCAGCCGCAGCCGGCCGCCGCCGTCGGCGCGGGTAGCCCTCGCCGTCCTTCCTGGTGAGGCCGAACGCGTCGACCATCTCGTTGGCCTTCTTCACGTCGTACCCGACGTGCAGCATCTTGTACTCGGGCCCCGGGAAGTACAGCGTGCGCTCACCAGCCGCCGAGGCGACCTGACCGAGACCGAGCACGAACGTCTCGTTGATCGGGGTACGGTCGATGCCGTGCGACAGCGCAATGAGGAACTCGCGCGTGCTGAGCCACCTCGCGATCTCCGGATCCTTGTCGAAGCTCTGGTTGCAGAAGAGGCCCACGTCGGCGCCCTGGTCGGACGGGTCCAGGTGGACCCGATAGTTGCCCTTCTGCTGGTTCTCCAGCAGCACCGGGAGCTTGCCGGCGAGATTGGTGCTCGGCTTGGCACCCTGCGCGAGGGACCGCGACACCAGGCTGTCGGGCATATGGGTCGCCGCGAGTGCCAGGAGCCCGGCCTGCAGCACGCTGCGTCGTGTGGGATGCGGGCTGGACGACTCTGGCGTGGGCTCCACTCCGTCGTGATCGCTCATGAACGTGTCCTTTCGAGGCTGCGCCCGATCCGGCGGCAGCTCTGGCGGCGGATGAGTTGCAGCGGCAAGGGGCCGGGCTCGCCGGCGGTCCGGCCGGCCATCAGGTCCAGCAACGTAGCGGCGGCGGCGCGGCCGAGCTCGTCGCGTGGCACTCGCACGGTGGTCAGCGGCGGTGTGACGAGGCTGGCGTAGAGCACGTCGTCCCAGCCGACGATCGAGAGATCGCGCGGGACGCGCACCCGCCGCTCGGCGCACGATTGCAAGATCCCGATAGCCATGGTGTCGTTGTGGCAGAGCACCGCGGTCGGTGGCTTGTCCAGCGACAGCAAGCGAAGCCCGGCGCGGTGGCCCCCCTCGATCGAGATGCGCTCGCGGACGATCAGCGACGGCGGGGGTGCCAGGTCGCGGCGGGCGAGCGCCTGCGCGTACCAGTCCTCGCGGCTGGCGAACGGCGCCTCGTCACGCGAGGGAACGACGAGCGCGATTCGCCGATGGCCGAGCCCGGCGAGGTAGCCGACGACCTCCGCGGTGGCGCTCCGCCAATCGACCCACACCGACGCGACGTGGCGGCCGCGGACCGCGCGGTTCAAGAACACCATCGGCACTCCGGCGCGTCGCCCGAGGGCCGCGAGCTCGTCGGGCCGGCTCCGCGGCGTGCCGAGGATCAGGCCGTCGGCGCAGCGCTCGAGCAGGTGCTCGACGTTGCGGCGCTCGACCTCGGGATCGCGCCGACTGCTCGCGAGGAAGAGGCTGTAGCCCAGCGGCGAGAGGACGTCCTCGGCCCCGCGCACGACGTCGGGGAAGAACGGACTGGCGACGTCGCCTATCACGACGCCGACCGTGTACGTTTTGCGGCTCGCGAGGCTGCGCGCGACGTGGTTGGGATGGAAGCCGAGCTCGGCGATGGCGCGCTCGACGCGGGCTCGGGTCGCCGGCGCGATCGACGGCTCGCCGTTGATCACGCGCGAGACCGTCTGATGGGAGACGAGGGCGCGGCGGCCCACGTCTCTGATCGTCGCGCGCTTCTTCTTGAGCGAGACCGTCATTCGTGGCACCCGCCCCGGGGTGAGGCCTTGTGACCGGTCACAAGCTAGCAGTAGGATCTCCCCGGTGTCAATGACCCCTCGGCCGATCCAGGCGGAGTTCGCGTGCTGAGCTACATCGTGCGCCGGCTGCTGCTCGCCGTGCTGACCAGCTGGGCCATCTCGATCCTCGCCTTCGTCATCATCCAGCTCCCGCCCGGCGACTACGTGACCGCGTACATCGCCCAGATGACCTCGTCGGGGACCACGATGTCGCAGGAGCTCGCCGACACCTTGCGCGAGCAGTACGGCCTGAACCAGCCGGTGTGGGTGCAGTACCTGCGCTGGATGAAGCTCGTGCTCCGCGGCGAGTTCGGCATGGCGCTCGAGTGGGGCAAGCCGGTCTCGGCGGTGATCGCCGACCGACTGTGGTTGACCATGGCGCTCTCGGTCGGCGCCATCGTGATCACGTGGGCGTTCGCGCTGCCCATCGGGATCTACTCGGCGGTGCGCCAGTACTCGATCGGCGACTACGTCGCGACGTTCGTAGGTTTCGTCGGCCTGGCGGTGCCGAGCTTCATGACGAGTCGACGCCGAGTCGGATCATGATCAGGCGATGGCATCGATGGCTCGGCGGTCTCACCATCGTCGCCTTGAGCGTTGCTCTCGTGATCGGCCTGCGCGGTATTCGAGAACCAATTTTGCGCGCCGCCGGACGGTCTCTCGTCGTCGAGGCGCCGGTCGAGCCGGCGGACGTCATCGTCGTGTCTGCTTGGGCGGCCTCGGCCGGGGTTCTCGAAGCCGCCGATCTGGTCCGCGGCGGTATAGCCCGACGAGTCGCGGTGTTCGTCAACCCTCCCGACTCAGTCGCTCGGGAGTTCGCCCGGCGCGGTATCCCATACGAAGACAGGGCGTCACGATCGATCAGCCAGCTGAAAGCGCTGGGGGTCGTGAACATAGAACGGATTCCCAGCGCGGGTGGGACGCAGGAAGAGGCGCGAGCGCTTCTGGAGTGGTGTGATCGTCACCAGTATCGCTCGGTCGTCGTCGTGAGTATGCGCGATCATTCGCGGCGTCTGCATCGCGTGCTTCGGCGCTCGATGCCGGGGCATCGGGCGAAAATCATCGTCCGCCCCACGACGTACTCCGAGTTCGACCCTGACCACTGGTGGAAGACGCACGATGGCCTCCGAACCGGCCTGATCGAAATGCAGAAGCTACTCTTCGATATATTGCGTCACCCTATTTCCCTGGAGTGGGGTGATCGTGGGGCCGCTAGCAATATCGCCACCGCCGATCATCGAGCGCCGCCTCGCCCCTTGAGCCGTACCTCCTCGTAGGGCGCCGACCAGGGATACGGGTCGATCAGGAGCAGCGCGGGCTCGGCGACACGAGGCCCGATGCCGCTGGGCCAGATGAATTCGTAGAGCGGACCGAAGCGGACGCGCTCGTAGAGGGTCTGCTGGATCTTGTGGAGCAGGGCTTCGCGCTTGCGGCGATCGGTCTCGCGCGCCTGTTGCTTGAAGAGCGCCTCGACGTCAGGATCGGCGCCCCGCGCGTAGGCGCCTTCGCTCTGCACCGTCTCGGCCAGCCGGGTCGCGGCGTTGCCGAAGTTGGCCAGGGTGCACATGCAGATGCCGCTGAGCTTCTTGCCGGCCCACGCCGTCTGGAAGGCGGCGCGCTCCATCGTGCGCATCTTCATCCGGATGCCCACCGAGCTCAGATAGTTGACGAGCGTTTCCCCGGCCGACCAGTAGGGCGGGTAGGGATAGAGATCGCCGCCGTCGAAGCCGCTCGGATACCCCGCTTCGGCGAGCAGCTGCTTGGCCTTCGCCGGATCGTAAGCATAGGCGGGCAGCGCCAGGGCGAACTCGAACGAGCGCGGGACCATGCTCCCGGTCGGACGCGAGGCGCCGAGCGTCTCGGCCTCGATGAGCGCGCGGCGATCGATCGCGTGGTTGGCGGCCAGCCGCACGCGCCGGTCGGACCATGGCGATTTGGGATCCCACTGGTCGAAGAAGTCCAGATAGTGCACCCCGATGGCTCCCGAGAAGCCGAGCCGGAAGCTCGGGTCGCGCTTGAGCTCGAGCGCGGATGGGGCGTCGAGCATGTAGGCGATGTCGACCTCGTTGTTCTTCAGCATCGCGGCTCGCGTGGTCGGATCGGGGACAGTCTTCATGACCAGCCGCCTCACGTGAGGCATCTTGCGCCAGTAGCCCTCGAACGCTTCCAGGACCAGCTCGACCCCGGGCGTATGGCTCACGAACTTGTAGGGCCCGAGCCCGACGGGATGCTTCTTGAATCCCTCGTCGCCGACCTTCTCGACATACTTCCGCGGCACGATCCAGCCGGCGCCGGTCAAGACCGTGCCGTAGTACGCCATGAAGTCGGGGAACGGCTCGTGCAGGTGGAAGCGCACCCGCGCCGGCCCGACGACCTCGACGTCGCGCACGCGGTCCTTGAGGACCTTGCCGGCCTTCGAGCGCTGGAAGCTGAACTTCACATCGTCCGCGGTGAAGGCGTCGCCGTTGTGGAACTGGAGCCCCTCTCGCAGCTTGAAGTCGTAGACGCGCTGATCCGCGCTCACCGTCCACGATTCAGCCAGGCTCGGGCTCATGAGGTTGCCGGGCATCGGCTTCACCAGCGCGTCGTGCATCGCGTAGAGGACCCAGAACGGTGTGAGGTTCCCCGCGCTGACCTCGCCCGGATCGAACCAGGCCGGCGCCAGGGTCACGTAGAGCGCCCAGCGCAGCTCGCCGTCCGGTTTCTCCGAAGGCGTCGGCGCCGGTCGCGGCTGGGCGGCGGACGGGCCGGCGAGAACGGCCACCACCACCGCGGCGATCATGAGCGTTGTCATCGTTGTCTCCGTGAAGGGCGCAACCTCACTTCGGCTTGAGCTTCACGTCCTCGTACGGCGCCGACCAGGGATAGTCCGTGATGAGTCCAAGCCCCGGCTCGGCCACGCGCGGACCGTATCCGGTCAGGGTGGAGAGCTGCCACACCGGCAGGAACATGATCTTGTCGTGGATCAGCTGCTGGATGCGCTGCAGGACGACCGCGCGCTTCTTGGGATCGAGCTCGGTGGCTTGCTCGCGGAAGAGCCCGTCGATGTCGGGATAGACTCCGTACGCGTAGGACCCGCTCGAGGCCACGAAGGCGTCGATCCGCGTGGCGGCGTTTCCGGAGATGCCGCTGATGGTGTAGACGAGACTCTTCAGCTTCTTCTCGCGGAAGGCGTTCAGCATCGCGGCGCGCTCAATCGGACGGAGCTTCGTCCGTATCCCGGCCGCCTGCAGATAGTTGAGCACCGCTTCGGCGGTGCCGCACACCGAGGTGTCGCACCAGAAGTCGCCGCCCTCGAAGCCCTTGGGATAGCCGGCTTCCGCGAGGAGCTGCCGGGCGCGCGCCGGATCGAACGGGTAGACCGGAGGCTGCCAGTAGAAGTCGAAGCTCGTGGGGATGATGCTCCCGGTGATCTTGGAGAACCCCAGGCTCTCCGCCTGGTTGATCGCTGGGCGGTCGACGGCGAGCGTGGCGGCGAGCCGCACGCGCCGGTCGTGCCACGGCGAGCCGGTGTCCCACTGGTCGGCGAAGAGCACCCAGTGGGTGCTCGTGAACGGCGTGGGGCGCAAGGTGAGTCCGGGGGTGCGCTGCGCCGCGGCTCCGAGCTCTCCGGACAGCGCGTAGGCGACGTCCGTGTCGCCGCTCTTGAGCATCGCCAGGCGCGTGGCCGGGTCGGGAACCGATTTGAAGACCAGGCGCTTGACGCTCGGCGGCTTGCGCCAGTATCCGTCGACGGCCTCGAGCACCAGGTCGATGCCAGGCGTGGACGAGACGAACCGATACGGCCCGGCGCCGACGGGCGCCTTCTTGAAGCCCTCCTCGCCGACCCGCTCGACGTACGCCTTGGGGACCACCCAGCTGGCGCCCGTCGCCGGCGTCGCGTAGAAGGTCATGAAATCCGACCACGGCTGCTTCAGCCGAAAGCGGACACGTCCGGCATCGGGTGTCTCGACCGCCGCCACCTTGTCCTTGAGCATCTTCGCGGAGACGCCGCGGTAACGCTCGAATGAGAACTTTGCGTCCTCGGCCGTGACGGGATCGCCGTTGTGGAACCGCAGGCCCTTGCGCAGCACGAACTCGTAGACGAGCCCGTCGGCCGACACGCTCCACGATTCGGCCAGGCTGGGCGTCATGAATCTGCCGGGCATCGGCTTCACCAGGGCGTCGTGGAGCGCGTAGAGGACCATGAACGGCGAGACGACACCCGGCGTTTCCGAAGGCTCGAAGAGCGTCGGCGCCAGGGAGAAGTGCAGGGCCCACGTCATCTGACCTTCGGGGTTTGCGTGTGTCGTCGCGGGCACGATCGAGAAAGTCGCGAGCAGGATCGGCAGCAGCGCGACTAGTCCACCGCGAAGGCGTCCGCGCATAGGCGCTCCTTTCATGACCGGTACGTGACGGGCAGTAGTGTATCGAAGTCCCGCCGAAGGATCTTCCCTCGGCGACGCATTGACCACGCGGCGCGGGGGGAATAGGCTCGCCATGATTCCGTGAGGGCACTGGCCTCGGGACGGCCCGGGTCAGGACGCGATGCGAACCAGCAGGCGCTGCAGGAGGGACCGCCGATGAGCGATAACGCCCGGGACTTCAATTGCCTCGCCGGCATCCGAGTCGTCGACTTCACGCAGTTCGAGGCCGGCACGTCGTGCACCGAGGCCCTCGCGTGGCTCGGCGCCGACGTGGTCAAGATCGAGAACCCGAAGACCGGCGACCCCGGTCGCCGGCTACGTCCGGGCAAGCCCGACGACGACCCGTGGTACTTCCACATGTTCAACGCCAACAAGAAGTCGCTGACGATCAATCTCAAGTCGCCCCGGGGGCTCGAGATCGTGAAGGAGCTCTTGAAGAAGGCCGACGTCACGGTCGAGAACATGGCGCCCGGGACGATCGACCGCCTCGGGCTCGGGTACGAGGCGGTGAAGAAGCTCAACCCGCGCATCATCTTCTGTCAGATCCAGGGATTCGGCAGCGGGAGCAAGTACGAGAACGGCCTGGCCTTCGACATGATCGCGCAGGCCGCCGGCGGCCCGATCAGCGTGACCGGCGAGCCCGATCGGCCGCCGGTCAAGCCCGGGCCGAGCTTCGGCGATACCGGCACCGGCATGCTGATGGCGGTGACGATCCTCGGTGCGCTGATCGAGCGGCAGCGCACCGGCGAGGGACGGCGGCTCCAGGTGGCGATGCAGGACGCGATGATCCATTACATGCGTACCTGCTTCGCCACGCAGGCCCGCACCGGGAAGCCGGCGCCGCGCCGCGGCGGAAAATCCGTGGCCGGCACCAACTCGCCCTCCGGGCTCTACCAGTGCAAGCCCCTCGGCTCCAACGACTGGATCTACATCACCACGAGCCGCGGCAACCCCGAGCACTGGGGGCGGCTGATGCGCCTGGTCGGACGCGAGGAGCTGATCGACGACCCGCGCTTCGCCACCGGCGCCGCCCGCGTCGAGCACGAGGCCGAGGTCGACGCGATCATCACCGCGTGGACCCGCCAGCACACCAAGGAAGAAGCGATGACCTTGATCAGCGGCGTCGGGGTGCCGGCGGGCGCGGTCTTCGACACGATGGAGCTACAGAACGATCCGAGCTTCGAGAAGCGCGGCATCATGCAGGTGATGGAGCACCCGAACGGCCCGTTCAAGATGCCGACCTGGCCGGTGCGGGTCGACGGCCAGACGGCGCGGATCAAGCCCTCGCCGCTCCTGGGCCAGCACGGCCCCGAGGTGCTGAGCACGTGGCTCGGAGTCGGCGCGGCCGAGGTGGACGCCTTGAAGAAGGACGGCGTGCTCTAAGGACGCCGGCCCGTGGCCCGCGTCGTCCTGATCAGCCTCGACGGGTTCGCGTCCTTCTACTGGACCGACCGGCGCGTGCGCATGCCCACGTTGCGGCGGCTCGCGGAGCGCGGCAGCGTGGCGCGGCGCATGGAGTGCGTGTTCCCCAGCACCACCTGGCCGACTCACGCCAGCATGGTGACGGGAGTGCGCCCCGACCGCCACGGCGTCGTGGCGAACTACATCCTGAACCGCGAGTCGGGCCGCGCAGAGGACCTCACCGGCGATCCCATCTACGACGCGGATCGGCTGCTGCGGGCGCCGACGGTGTACGACGCCGCCCACGCCGCCGGGCTGCGCACCGCCGCCGTCGACTGGCCGTGTACCCGCCGCGCCGCCGGCCTCGACTTCAACCTGCCGTTCTTCAAGGATCAGCGCGTCTTCGAGAGCGCCACGCATCCGGCTGTGTGGGGCGAGCTCGGAGCGCTCGGCCTGCCGATCGATCGACTGGGCGAGTGGTCCGAGCTCCCCAAGCGCTTCCTCCGTGACGACGTGGTGGCCGACGTCGCGGCCCACGTGCTGCACCGGCATGCGCCCGACCTGCTCCTCGTGCATTTCCTCTGCGCCGACAGCTTCCAGCATCTGCACGGCCCCCGCTCGCCGGAGGCGTACTGGGCTCTCGAGTACATCGACCACTGCGTGAGCCGCGTCCTGGCCGCGCTGCCGACCGGGGCGCTCGAGCGCGACACCGCGGTGCTCGTGGTCTCCGACCACGGCTTCCTGCGGTCCGATCGCGAGATCCGCGTCAACGTCCGCTTGCGGCAGCTCGGGCTCGTGAAGGTCGACGCCGAGGGGCGGATCACCGAGAGCCGGGCGCGCTTCGTCACCAACCATGGCGCGGGCTACGTCTACGTCCTCGATCCGGCCGATCGTCCGTCGCTCGCGCATGAGCTGAAGTCCGAGCTGGCCGGTCTCGAGGGCGTGATCGGCGTCTGGGGGGTGGCGGACTACGCCGCGCTCGGACTGCCCATCCCGGACGACAATCCGATGATCGGCGAGCTCGTGCTCGAGGCCGCGGCCGGCTACGCCTTCGGCGACGAGGCCCGCGGCGACGAGCACATCGGCCCGCCCCGATACCGCGGCAACCACGGCCATCGCCCCGACCATCCGGACAACGGCGCGTTCTTCCTGGCGGCGGGCGCCGGCGTCCGGCGCGGCGCGCGGATCGGGACCATTCGCAGCCGCGACGTCGCCCCGACGGTCGCGCACCTGTTGCGGGCGAAGCTCGGCGACGTGGAGGGAACGCTGCTCACCGGCGCTCTCGCCTGAGCTCAGGGACGGACAGCGGGCGTCTCGATCGTCATCCCGCGGGCGCGCCACATCAGAAACAGCTCGAGCTCGACGAGCTCGGGCGCGCCGTACTCGTACGACTCGGCGCGGATCCCGACCAGGCAGTTGCGCAGCCGGCGCTGGAGCGAGCCGAGGCTCTGCCATTCGAGACGGTAGACCGGATAGCCCGTCGGATGCGCCTGGGGGATCGCGTTGCCGGCCAGCCGCTTGCCCCAGTTCTCGTCGTGACACTGGCTGCAGGCAAGGTTGAGCTGGCCCTGACGCCGGTAGAACGCGGCGCGGCCATTGTCGATGAACGGCTTTGTGCGCGCGGGTAGAACGCGGCGCGGCCATTGTCGATGAACGGCTTTGTGCGCGCGTCCACCGCAACATCGATCGGCACGCCGCGTGACTGACGCGCCACGAACGCCGTGAGCGCGAGGAGCTCGCGGCTCTCGTAGGCGAGCGCCGGCGCCTGCTGCCGCTCGGTACGGCAGAGGTTGATGCGCTGCTCGAGGTTCACCGGCCGCTTCAGCGCGGCGTCGAACGCCGGATAGCGCGCGGCGACGCCCTTCATGCTGGCGCGCCCGTCGCCATGGCAGTCGGCGCAGGCGCGCCCGGCTGTGCCCGTCTTGCGAGCCCACAACGTGCCGCCCTCGAGCACCCCGAGCATCCCGGGATTGACGGTGTCGTCGTCCTGCATCGCGCGCGTCTCGCGGCTCATGAAGTCGTAGCCCGAGCGGCGCTCGGCCGGCGGGATCTCACCGGCCGACGCCGTCCAGGCGAGCAGGGTCAGCGCCGACGCGCCGAGGAGCCGGGCGCCGTGCCCGCTCAATCGACGACGATCGCGGCCGACTCGGTCGCCGACAAGCCGTTGTCGCCGGTCCACTGGAACGCGATGGTCCCGCTCTCGGTGGCGACGGTCGAGAAGACGAGGAACGGGTTGGCGGCGATCGCCGGGTGAAGCTCGGCTCGGAAGACCTCCGTGCCGTTGTAGGTGCACACGAAGAGACGGATGATATCGCGCGGGATCCGCGCGCCGAGCTGGTTGCGGCGATATCCGGTCTCCATCGGGTGCGAGATCAAGGTCTTGATCTCGATGACCTCGCCGCGTCGGGCCCGGGGCGGCACGTTGACGAGCGCGCTGGACACGGCTACGCGTCCTCGAGGCAGGCGGCCAAGGTCACCACGACCGCGGCGCTGGCGGACCAGAACGAGCCGTCGCTGAGCTCGCCGACTGCGGTCACCGTCTGCGTGGTGGCGAGCCGGATGCGCGTCGACACGCGCGCCTGCCCGGCCCGCGGCCCGAAGCGGAAACTCACCACTTCGGGCTGCGGGTTGAGCTCGGTGAACACGTGGATCGCGCGCACGTGGTCGGCCGGCGTCATCGGGCTCTCGACGCTGACCGTGAGCGGCACGGTGTTGCCGTTCTCGGAGAGCGGCGGCAGCTCGAGCTTCACCCGGCCCTTCGAGACACGCGACGAGCCGACGATCTTGCGGATGGCATCCTCCATCGCCTCGGGCGTCGCGTGCGCGGGCGCGACGGTGATGACGGCCCCGAGCCCCAGCCCGGTCGCCGCGGCCCGCAAGAATGCGCGACGCGAGGTCTCGCGGTCCATCAATCCTTCAAGGTCGTCAAGAAGGCCACCACGTCCTCGATCTGTTCGGCGGTCAAGACGGGCTTGCCGCGCCACGCCGGCGCCACCCGCGCGAGCCCATCGATTCGATGATACGCCGGCATGATCGTGGCCGGGTTGATTCCGCTCGAATCGACGATCCGCAGGCGCAGCTGCCCCTCGGACCAGCGCTTGCCGGCGCCGGCGAGATCGGGCGCGAGATTGCCCTGGAAGCGCTCCTCCGGGAACGGTCCGCTGTGGCAGAGCAGGCAAAGGCCGAGCTGCCGATTGGTGACGATCGCACGGCCGCGCGCGGGATCGCCTCTGGCGCCGGTGAGCGACGTCGGGATCGAGTCTTGCGCCCTCGCCACGCCGCCGCTCGCCGTGCTCACCGCGCAGCAGGCGGCGACGAGGGCCACGGCAAATCTCACCCGAACGCCTCGGAGGTGATCGTGCGGAACCAGGCCTCGGCGAGCACGGCCTCCGCCTTGCGCGTCTCGCGCGGCGCGTCCGACGGGCTCACCCCGCCGGCGCCCGGGACGTCGGCGAGCTGTCCGCTGGTCGGCTGGTAGACGCCGGCGACGGAGATGCCGTAGTCCGGCGCGACCAGGCTGTAGCAGGTGTTGATCAGCTTGGGGCTCGACGGCGTGCCGCCCGCCAGAAGCGCGGCGACCGCGGCGGCGCACACCTTGGCCTGCGAGTTCGCGGCGAACGCCGACTTCGGCATCGCGCCGGCGATCGCCGCGTCGCCGATGACGTGGATATTGGCCTGCAGCTTCGACTCGAACGTGACCGGGTCGATCGGGCACCAGCCGCTGCGATCGGCGACGCCGGCGACCTCGGCGATGCGGCCCGCCTTCTGCGGCGGGATGACGTTGGCCACCTTCGCCTGGTGCCGGCCGAAATCGGTGGTCAGCGTACGCGTCGCGGCGTCGACCGAGGTGACGTTGCCGCCCTTGGAGAGCGGCACCCACTCGAGCAGGCCCGGATAGAGCTCGGCCCAGGCGGCCTGGAACAGCCGCTGCTTCGAGAACGCGTCCTTCGCGTCGAGCACGATCAGCTTGGACTTGGGCTTCTTCATCTTGAGGAAGTGCGCGATCAGGCTGGCGCGCTCGTAAGGCCCGGGCGGGCATCGGAACGGATTCGCCGGCGCCGAGATGACGACGAGCCCGCCGTCGTCCATCGCCTCGAGCTGGCGTCGCAGCAGCAGGGTCTGCTCGCCGGCGCGCCACGCGTGCGGCATCTGGGCGGCCGCCGCCTCGTCGTAGCCGGGGAGCGCGCCCCACTTGATGTCGATGCCGGGTGCGAGCACCACCCGCTCGTAGGCGAGCCGCGCGCCGTCGGCAAGCGTGACCGATCGCGCCGTGGCGTCGACGGCGGTTGCGGTGGTGCGGGCGATCGTGATGCCGTCGGCGGCGACGTGCTCGTAGGTGAACTGCTGCGCGGACAGCTCGCGCAGGCCGCTGATCACCGAGTTGCTGAACGGGCACGCGACGAATGTCGCGTTCGGCTCGACCAGGGTGACCGCGATGCGCGGGTCGGCGCGGCGGAGCGCGCGGGCGCAGCTCGCGCCGGCGAAGCCACCGCCAACGACGACGACGCGAGGCCCGGTCGCTTGAGCGCGCGCCGGCCGCGAGCGCAGGACCGCCGCGGCCGTGGCCGCGACGCCCAGCCTGAGAAACGCTCGGCGGCTGCGCGTCATTTCTGCTCCGCGTACCATGCTGCGATCGCCTGGATTTCCGCGTCGGTGAATCCCTTGGCGATGCGGTCCATGACGGTGCCCGCGCGCGCGCCAGAGCGGAAGTCCTGCATGGCCTTGACGATCTCGGCGCGATCGCGTCCGGCGAGTCGCGGGACCGGCGAGGAAACGCGCGCCGACGAGGGATGACAGCCCGAGCACGCCGCGGCGCCGGCCGGCGGCTCGGCCGAGGCGACAGTGGCCGTCGCGATCGAGGCGAGCCCGATCGCGGCGGCCACGATACTACGCATCACTCACACCATCTGGTAGCCGTGGTTCTTGAGCGGGAACGTGCGGATGCGCTTGCCGGTCGCCCGGAACATGGCGTTCAGGACCGCCGGCGCCGCCACACAGATCGTCGGCTCGCCCACGCCGCCCCAGGATCCGCCGGACGGCATGATGACCGACTCGACCTTCGGCATCTGTGCGATCTTCATCGAGTCGAAGGTATTGAAGTTCGTCTGCTCGATGGCGCCGTCCTTCACCGTGCACTCTTCCATGAAGACTGCCGACAGACCGTAGACGAACGACCCGGCGATCTGCCGCTCGATCTGCGCCGGGTTGACGGCGTGACCGGGATCGGTCGCGCAGACGATGCGCCGCACCTTCACCTTGTCGCCGCCGGTCACGGACACCTCCGCGCACGCCGCCACGTAGCTGCCGAAGGCCATCATGTGCGCCAGACCGCGGTGCACGCCTTGCGGCGCCGGCTTGCCCCATCCGGCCCGGTCGGCCACGGCGTTGAGCACCGCGAGGTGCTTGGGATGCTTGGTCATCAACTTGCGCCGGAACTCCAGCGCGTCCTGACCGGCGGCCAGCGCGAGCTCGTCCATGAAGCATTCCAGGAAGATCGCGTTCTGGTTGATGTTGACGCCGCGCCAGAATCCGGGCGGGACGTGCGTGTTACGCATCGCGTGGTCGATCAGGAGATTGGGCACGGTGTAGCCGAGCGTGAAATCGCCGCTCGGATCGAGACCCTGGAACGTGGCGTTGTCCCGGCCGTCCTGGAGGTTCTGCGGGAACACGGAGGCGAGGATCGACTGGCCCGACAGGCGCATGTGCAGGCCGACCAGATTGCCGCTCGCGTCGAGCCCGCCGCGCATCTTCGCCTGCATGACCGGGTGATAGCGCCCGTGCGTCATGTCTTCCTCGCGCGACCACAGGAGCTTCACCGGCGTGCCGGGCACCTGCTTGGCGATCAGCACGGCCTGCGTCACGTAGTCGTGGAAGGCGCCGCGTCGGCCGAAGCCGCCGCCGATGACCATGATCTTGTAGACCTCGCACTTGTCGGCCGGCAGGCCGGAGGCCGCCAACGTCGCCGCGAACGCGGCCTCGCCGTTCTGCGTGGGCACCCACACCTCGCACTTGTCGGCCGTGTACTTGGCCGTCGCGTTCATCGGCTCCATCGGCGCGTGGTTCAAGAACGGGTACGCGTACACCGCCTCCACCTTCTTGGCGGCGCCGGCGATCGCGCCCTTCACGTCGCCGACCTGCGTCCGCACGAACGCCTGATCGGCGTCGAGGCCTTCCTTCAGCATGTCGGCGATCGTGGCGCTCGACACCTTGGCGTTGGCGCCCTCGTCCCAGATGATCGGCATCGCGTCGAGGGCGGTCTTGGCCTGCCACCACGTCTCGGCGACGACCGCGACCGCGGAGTCGCCGACCGGCACGACGTGCTTCACGCCCGGCATGCCCTGGGCCTTGGCGGCCTCGAAGCTCTTCACCTTGCCGCCGAACACCGGACAGTCCTTGATCGCGGCGTTGAGCATCCCCGGCATCTTGAGATCGAACCCGTAAATCTGCGCGCCGGTCACCTTCTGCACGGTGTCCAGGCGCTTCACCGACTTGCCGATGATCTTCCAGTCCTTCGGATCCTTGAGCGCCACCTCGGCCGGCGGCGCCAGCTTCGCGGCGGCCTCCGCCACCTTGCCGTAGGTGGTCGTGCGACCGGTGGGCTTGTGCGTGATGACGCTGTTGACGGCGCTGCACTCGGCGGCCGGCACGCCCCAGGCGTTTGCCGCGGCCTGCACCAGCATCACGCGAGCTGTGGCGCCGCCCTTGCGGACGTACTCGTTCGACTCGCGGATGCCGCGGCTGCCGCCGGTCGAGAAGTTGCCCCACGGGCGCTTGCGCGCGACCGACTGGCCGGGCGTCGGATACTCGGTGGTCACCTTCGTCCAGTCGGCTTCGAGCTCCTCGGCGACCATCTGCGCCAGACCGGTGAGCGTGCCCTGCCCCATCTCGGAGCGGGCGACCCGGACCACGACCGTGTCGTCCGGACGAATGACCACCCAGGCGTTAATCTCGGGCGAGCCGTCCTGGGCCCGCACGACGCCGGCGCCGAACGGGATCTTCAGGCCGAGGGCGAGCCCGGCGCCGACAGCCGCCGTGCCGATGACGAACGAGCGTCGATCGATCTTCGGGGTGTTGGTGATCATGGCTCTCCCCCTATGCCTTCGCCGCGGCGTGAATGGCCTCGCGCACCTGCTGGAACGTGCCGCAGCGACAGATGTTGGTGATCCCCGCGTCGATGTCGGCGTCGGTCGGCTTCGGCTTGTCCTTCAGCAGCGCCGCCACGGCCATGATCATCCCGGCCTGGCAGTAGCCGCACTGGGGCACGTCGTAGTCGACCCAGGCCTTCTGGACCTTGTGCAGGACGCTGCCGCTCGCCAGGCCCTCGATCGTGGTGATCTGCTTGCCCTCCGCCGAGGCGACGGGCAGCACGCAGGAGCGGACCGCCTTGCCGTCGAGGTGCACCGTGCAGGCGCCACACATCGCGACGCCGCATCCGTACTTGGTGCCGGTGAGGCCGGCCTGCTCCCTGATCGCCCACAACAAGGGCGTGCTGGGACCGACGTGGACCTCTAGCGTTTTGCCGTTGATGGTCAAGCGCGCCATAGTCTTTCCTCCCGGAGTTGCGGTGCGGTGCTGTGAATATCCGCGATCATGATCACGAAGGCAAGCGCCCGTCCGCGGTCCCCGATAGCCCTCAACCCTACAGCGGCTTGATCTGCACCTTGCGCCACTTGATCACCCCGCCGGGCGCGTCGTTAGGGCCGTTGCCGAACTGGAGGGCGAAGGGTCCCTGGGCGTGCAAGCTGTCCTGGACGTTCGCGGTCTGGACGCCGTTCAGCACGACGGTGAGCTGCGCCCCCTTGGCCGTGATCTCGTAGGTGTTCCATTTCCCGCCGGCCTTGGGCATCCGCGAGACTTTGGCCACGTTGACGATGCCGCCCGTGCCGTAGGACGGGTCGGGGCGCTGATCGTAGATGTTCACCTCGTAGGCGTTGATCGCGGTGATCGCATTGGGATCGCTACAGCGGATGAAGACGCCGCTGTTCGTGGTGTGATCCGCCCAGAACTCCGCTCGGATCTGAAAATCCCTGTAGGCGTTCTTCGAGACGAGAAAGCCGCCCTTGCCGCGGTCGGCGACGATCGCGCCGTCTTCCGCCCGCCAGTTGGCGTCGCCGATGCGGTTCCAGTTCTCCAGGCCTTTGGCGCCGTCGATGAGGGTGATCCAGCCCGCGTCGGACTGACCGAACGACAGGTAGGCGTAGCCCAGCACGGCGGCGCCGGCGACCAGCAGCCCCATGACGATGACGAACGGGCGTTTCATGGCGCTCTCCTCCGGAGCTCGTTGCGGTCACCGCGCCTGACGCGGGAGTCTAGCACGACGTCGACGTCAGAATCGCGCGCGACGTCTTGCCGAGCGCGTGAGACGTTGCGGTGGGTGTTGACAGACCACAGTTTATGACCTATCAGAGCTCCGCGCGGGCAGTGTGAGCCTCGAACGCGTCGCACACCAGAAAGGCGCCTGCACATGACTCGACACTTCGGCGTGCTGATCCCGTCCACGAATACGACGGTCGAGATGGAGTGCCGGCTCTTGCCGGTGATCTACCAGGCGCATATCGGGCGCCTCAAATCGAGCGGCGCCGGGAGCTTCTCGCCGAGCCGGGACGAGGACATCGACTATCAGTCGCAACTCCTGGGAACCGCCCGAGTCGAGATGGTGATCCTGGCGCAGACGTCGGCGAGTCTCTTTGCCGACGACTACGACGACGTCGTCGCGAAGCGGATGACCGCCGGCGCCGGCGTTCCGGCGATCACATCGGCGCAGGCGGTCGGCCGCGCCGTCCGCGCCCTTGGAGCGCGGAGCGTGGCCATCGTGTCGCCGTACTCGGATGCGGTCAACGAGCGCGCCGCCCACTACTTCAAGACGAAGCACGGGCTCGACACGATCGCCCTCGAGGGATTTCGCGCGACCGACGCGTATGCGATCGGGCAGCTCGGCCCGGAGCACGCGCGCGATGCGTTCGCGCGGATCGATCGGCGGGAGATCGAGGTCTTCGTGGTTCCCGGGGGCAACTTCCCGACGATGCCGTCGATCGCGGCCTGGGAGAATGAGTTCAAGAAGCCGGTGGTGACCACGAACCAGGCCTCGTTCTGGGCGATGCTGCGTGCGTTCGACAGCGCCTATCGCCTGCCCGCCTTCGGGCGTCTGCTCGCGAAAGCACCGTCGGACGCCGCATAGCTCGTATTGAGCGCGCTGCTGTTGAGCTATAGTCGCGTAGGACTTCGAGGTCCGGAGCCCTACCGATGAGCGTGACGCCAAACCCCGACGACGGCGAACCGACGGTTGCGATGCCGGCTCAGGCGGGCGGGGACGCCTCGCTGGCCGACGTCACTCGATGGCTTACGGCTTCGAAACGTGCGAGAAGACGCCGGCTGGCGCGCTATGTCCTGGCCGGGATCGTACTCATCGCGGGGATAGGCGCCGGATGGTTTTTCTTCCCGCGGAATGAGAAGCGCCTCGCCGTTTCTGACCAAACACCACGAGACCAGGTGACGCAGCCGGCCAGCCTGCCGGCGCCCCCGCCGTCTCCTCCCGCGCCCGACAAGCCCGTCAGCCCGCGACAGATGTTGACCGAAATCTTCGAAGGCCGTAGTCGCGCGCACTCGGTCACCGCCACCGTCGACAGAGGAGCCGTCCGCATCGGGTCGTCCAGACCCGGCTACGTGTATGTGCTGGCCGCTTCGGTCAACCAATCCGACAATGCCCCGCTGTTCGTGGCTGTGCTATTCCCCAGGGCGGCGGACACGAGCAATCGCATCCGGGCGGGGCAGGCGTTGAAGCTGCCGGACATGCAATGGCCGAAGAACGCCGAGTTCCTCGCGATCGTTTCCGATGAGCGGCGCGACATCGACGTGCTCGGATCGCTGGCCGGGAAGGTCATCTGCACCGCGGCACCCCAATGTTCGGAGTCCTATGGGGCCGTCGTCTTCTCGAAAGAGGGAACATCGAGTGAATGGCCGCGCGACACGACCCGCATTCCCGCGGCGCCGAAGGCCCCGGCCGCTCGACCGACGCATGCGGGCTCACGCCGCTGCAGTGATATTTTGGAGCGCGCGTCGCTGGGTGAATCATTGACGGACGAGGAGCAGACGTTCCTCCGAAGGGATTGCCGATGATGATTCGCAGGCTCTCGGCCTACGCGAGCATGCTCCTGATCGTCGCCGGCTGCGCCAAGCCGGCTCCACCGCCGCCGCCGACTCCGATGGCGACCAGCGACACATCCGAGCGGAGTTTCGACGAGGCGGTGGTCGTCGCGACGGACGGCCTGCTGGCTCAGCTGCTGCAGCAACGACCGGCGCCGTCGACCAAGCCCGAAGCCAAGCGAGGCGTGGTGATCGATCCGATGGTCGACGCCACCTCCGGCCAGCAGACCGGCGCGACGCGCCTGTTCGAGCAACGGGTGACGGAGCGGCTCCAGAGCAACTATTCGCAGTTCGACGTCATGCCCTTCCAGGGCGCCAACCTGAGCCAGGCACAGTATCTGTTGACCGGGACGATGACGCGGGTCGCAGGTAGCCAAGCGGGCGCCCCTCAGGTGTTCCAGCTCAATCTGGCGCTGACCGATTTGAAGGACGGACTGGTCCTGGCCCAGGCGTCGTCGCGGGCGCGCGATGAGGGGCTGGACACGACCCCAACACCGTACTATCGCGACAGCCCCATCGTGGTGAAGGACAAGGTGGTCGATGGGTACATCGCGACCTCCCAAACGCCACCCGGTCGTCCAGCGGAGTCGATCTACTTCGAGCGCGTGGCCACGGCGACCACGGTCAGCGAGGCGACTGCTGCCTACAACAGCGACAGCTATCAGGATGCCCTCGCGCTCTATCAGACCGCGGCGGCCAAGCCCGGAGGCGAGCAGCTGCGGGTGCTCAACGGGATTTACCTTGCCTCGTGGAAGCTCGGCCGCGCGACTGAGGCAGAGGACGCCTTCGGCAAGGTTGTCGCGTTCGGATTGAGCAACAACAACCTGGGCGTGAAGTTCTTGTTCAATCCCGGGACGACCAACTTCTGGTTCGATCCTCAAGTGAGCGGGCCGTACGGCTTCTGGCTGCGGCAGATCGCGCGGCAGGCGGCGGTGGCCAAGGTGTGCATGAACGTGGTGGGCCACACGAGCCGGACCGGATCGCAGGCCTACAACGACCGTCTCTCTTTGCAGCGCGCCGCGTACATCAAGAAGCGCCTCGACACGGAGGCGCCGGAGCTCGCCTCGCGCACGAAGGCGTCGGGGATGGGCTTCCGCGAGAACCTCGTGGGCACCGGAACCGACGATGCGCGCGATGCGCTCGATCGGCGGGTCGAGTTCAAGATCACCGAGTGCGGATAGCGATGCCGCGGCGGCTGCTCTGCGCAAGCGGCTGCACTTCGCGCGCGTCGGCTCGTTCAGCTTCACCATTCCCGCCGAGGTCCCGCGCCACGAGATCGAGTCCTCCCTGTTCGTGCACCGGCCGATGAGGCTCATCGCCATCCATCCCCACATGCACCTGCTCGGGCGCGAGATGAAGGTGTGGGCGAAGCTGCCCGACGAGTCGACGCGACCGCTCGTGCACATCGACGACTGGGATTTCAACTGGCAAGGGTTTTACTTCTACCGATCGCCCGTGCCGCTACCCCAGGGCGCGTGGATCGAGCTCCTGGCGGCGTGGGACAACTCCGCGGGCAATGCGCGGAACCCCAATCGGCCGCCCCAGCCCGTGCGCTGGGGCGAGCGGACGGTGGACGAGATGGGCCACGCCGCCATCCTGTACACCCTCGATGACGAGACGCTCGACCACCGCCCGCGCTGACGCGGTCAGGCCTTCCACACGATCATCTCGCTGCCGCGGATCGCGAGCGCGGTGCCGAGCTTGTCGCACCGTCGCGTGACTTGCTCGACCGCCTCCTTGTCCTGTCCGAGCTCGCAGACGTAGGTCTCGTTGCTCTCGTGGTGGCGCACCAGCGAGAACGCCACCTCGAGGAGCTCGGAGTCGTCGAAGGTGAGGCGGGCCAGCATGCCAACCCAGTCCCCATGAGCCCGGCCGCCGTGCCCGGTGTGGAACGAGAAGCTGCCGAGCCCGTAGAAGACCGGCTTGCCCCGGTACATCTCGACCGCGCACGCGTAGTGCGGTCCGTGGCCCATGACCACGTCGGCGCCGGCGTCGATCGCGGCGTGGGCGATCTCGGCCTGATAGTCGAGGACGTCCTCGAACAGTCCCCAGTGATGGGAGGCGACCACGATGTCGGCCTGGGCCCGCAGCGCGCGAAGGTCGGCCGTGAACTCGGCGAGCGACCTGGCGTCCGTCCAGGTGATGATCGCGGGGGGCAGCCCGGGACGGTTCGCGGGCGGCAGGCCGGCGCGCCGCGTCTGGAGCATCGGCTCGTACGCGGTGCGTCCCGTGAGCACGGCGACGCCGGGCGAATCGTCGGTGGCCTCGTGGCCGGTGGCCCAGTAGACCGACGTCCGCTGCAGGAATCCGAAACGCAGGCCCTCGTGCGTGACGATCGCCGGTGCGCGCGCGGCCCGGCGATCCAGGCCCGCGCCCGTGCTCCGAATGCCGACGCTCGCGAGCTGACGGAGCGACGAACGGATCGCCTCCTCGCCGTAGTTCACGTTGTTGGCCGTGCCGACCGCGCGATAGCCGCCGATGACGAGCGCCCGGGCCGAGGCCAGCGGCGCGTGAAAGCCCTCGTGCTCCAGCGAATGGCCGTCGACGGGCTCGTAGAAGCAGCACTCCAGATTACCGAACAGCACGTCGGCCCGGTGGAGCGTGTCCTCGATGCGCGCGAACGGCACCTGCGCGTCGGTGACGTTCATGAGGTTCACGTCGCCGGTCAGCATCAACACTCGTTTCATGGCTCACCTCGCCCCGAGGACAATCGGGCGTGCCGAACGCCGCTGTGCTGGCTAGAATACTCTGGTTGGCGCGCCCGGCCCGGCGCCTCGTGGCCGGACCCGTCGGGAGCGCCGACGCCAAGGAGGGTGCGATGAGCACAGTGACTACCGAGTCCCGGGTTCTCCCGGCGTCCTCGCAGCGGATCTCCCCGCAGAAGTTCGCCCACGTCGTTCTCAAGACTGCCAACTTCGACGCGGTGATCGACTGGTACGCCACCCTGCTCCAGGCGCGCGTGGCCTTCCGCAACGACTTCATCGCATTCCTGACCTACGACGACGAGCACCATCGCGTCGCCGTCATCAACAACCCCGGTAGTCCGGAGCCGGATCCGGCGGCCGCGGGTGTGCACCACATCGCCTACACGTACGGCGGTCTGGGCGAGCTCCTGTCGACCTACCGGCGGCTCAAGGCCAGCGGGATCGAGCCCGCGCGCTGCATCAACCACGGGCCGACGATCTCCATGTACTATCGCGACCCCGACGGCCTGCGCGTCGAGCTGCAGATCGACGTCTTCGCCACGATGGACGAGGCCAACGCCTACCTGACGGGCCCGGAGTTCGCAGAGAACCCGATCGGCGTCATCTTCGACCCGGAAGAGCTGATTCGCGACTACGAGGCCGGCCGCGCGTTCGAAGACTTGGTGCGGCGCCCGCCGCTGCCGCCCGGCAAGACCCCGATGGATATGCGCGCCGAGATTCCGCGCGAGGCGCGCTAGGCTTCCACGGGCTCCCTCGGTCACCAGTGAGACTGGGTGTCGACCGCGGCGACCACTTCTAGACCGGGAGGAGCGGCTCGGTCCGATCCGGCGGCAAGTCGGTGTCGAAGGAGTTGATGAGCAGCGCCAGGAGGCTGTAGTTCCCCATGACCAGGCCCAGCTCGACCACGCCCTGGCGGCCGAACTGCTCGAGCGCCGCCTGGAACGCGCCCCGACTGACCCGGTGGGTCCGGAAGAATTCGCGGCCGTAGTGCACGACTGCCGCCTCGTCCGCCGCCAGAGCCGGTAGCTCCTTGCGGTCGCGCAGGGCATCCACGAGATTGCTCGGCACGCCCGCCTTGCGCGCCGACCCTGCGTGCGCGTTCCAGATGTGATGGCAATCCAGCTCTCGCGCGGTGACGAGCATGGCGAGCTCCTGGATCTTCTTCGGCAGCGAGGATTCCTCGCGCAGGTAGTGGTTCAGCAGGGTGGCCCACTGATGCGCCTTCGGTACGTGGATCATCACGGAACCCGGGCCATAGCGGGGGACGGCCCCCAGGCCTCTCACCATCTCGTCGAAGGCGACTCTCTGCCCTTCGGGAACACTCTCTCTGGTCGCTAACGGTAGTCTCGCCACAGTAATCTCCCAGTTCGCCGGATTGAGCCGCGCGCTCTAGCCGGACAGCGTGTCGTAGTGGTGCGAGTTCGAGATCACGCCGTTCGCGTACAGCTTGGCGATCTCGTCCTGGGAATAGCCCAGGAGGCCGCCCAGAATCTCTTCGTTGTGCTCGCCCACTTTCGGGGTGGATCCGACCACGGCCGGCGTGCGGCTGAAGTGCCAGAAGTCGCCGGACACGGCGATCGTGCCGGCCAGGAAGTCGGGCACCTCGACCAGCGCCCGGCGCTCCCACGGGTGGGGATCCTGGGCCGCTTGCGGGATGGTATTCACCGGTGCGGCCACCACGTCGTGGCGCGTGAAGTGGGCGATGGCGTCCTTCATCGTCATCGTGGCCATCAGCTCGCGCATCGCTTCGTTCACGGCCTCCGCGTGCTTGCTGCGCTCGCGGCGGGTCGTGAAGCGCGGGTCGCTCTGCCACTCGGGTTTGCCCAGCGCCGCGCACACGCGATGCCAGTGGTGCTGATCTCCGGCGGCGATCAACACCCAGCCGTCCTTGCAGGGGTACATGCCGCTCGGAGCCGAGTCGGAGATGCCCCGCTGGGGCGAGGTGCCCGCCCCGTGGTACGCGGTGATGGGGATCTCGGTCAGGCTGTAGCCCGAGTCCGCCAGGCAGACGTCGATGCTCTGCCCGTGTCCGGAGATGTTGCGCTCGTGGAGCGCGGCCAGGGTGCCGATCGCCGAGTGCAGCGCGGTGGTGCGATCGATGATGGGGACCCCGGCGCGAATCGGCGGCATGCCCTCTTCGCCGGTGACCATGGCGATGCCGGACATGGTCTGCCCGATCGGGTCGTAGCCGATCTGATCGCGGTACGGACCGAATTGCCCGTACGCGGAGACGTTGACCATGATGATGCGCGGGTTCAGCGTCTTCAGCACGTCGTAGCCGAAGCCCATCTCCTCGATGGTCCCGGGCCGGAAGTTCTGCACGAGGACGTCGGACACCTTGATCAGGCGGCGCAGGGCGGTCTTCGCTTCCTCCTTGCGCAAGTCCATGCTCACGCTCTTCTTGCCGCTGTTGTACTGGACCCAGTAGGCGCTCTGCTTGCGCACCCACGGCGCGTGATAGCGCGTCTCCTCGCCGCCGATCCGCTCGATCTTGATCACCTCGGCCCCCAGGCGGGCGAGCACCTGGGCGGAGCGGGGTCCCGCCTGATGGCGACCCAGGTCGATCACGCGAGTGCCGTGCAGTGGTCCTTTGCTGTCTGTCATCGCATCGCTCCTTGCCTGTGCCCGTCCGATCAGAAGACGATCACGAGCCGTCCGCGAGTGCCGCCGGCGGCCATCTTGCGCTGAGCTTCAGCCGCCCGCTCGGGCGGAAACGTCTCCGCCACGCGCAGGGTGAGGCGCCCTTCGGCGACGAGGCGCCCCAGCCGATCGAGCGCCTCGTGATTGTGCACGTACGAGGCGACCCGCACGGGCTCGATCGTGATGCCGCGCTCGGACGGGCCGGCGAAGCCGCGCACGGTGGCCAGCTTGCCGCCGTCGCGGATGGCGGGTAGAACGGCGGCGTCGAGCACCGCCGCGTCGATCAGCCCATCGACCCCTCCCGGCGCCGCGTCGTAGACGGTCCGCATCGCCGCGTCGCCGCTGGGCACGAACGTCTTCGCGCCGAAGCGCTTCACCAGCGCTTCGTCCTGGGGCCGTGCCACGGCGATCACGCGCAGCCCCTCGCTGACGCCGAGCTCGACCGCGTAGCCGCCGACGGCGCCGGCCGCGCCGGTGACTCCCAGGGTCTGCCCGGGCTTGAGCGCGAGCCGGTCCAGCGCCAGACGCACCGTCAGCCCGTTCATCGGCAGGGTGGCGGCGGTCTCCAGGCTGGCGCCCTCGGGCACGCGCGCGACCGACGCGGTAGGAACGACCACCAGCTCAGCCTGCGCGCCCCCGCCCGGACGGCGCGGGTTGACGATCGCCATCACGCGGTCGCCAGCGCGCCAGCTCGTACCCTCGCCGACGGCGTCCACCACTCCGGCGAGCTCCATGCCGGGGATGAAGGGGGGCCGCACGCCAATTTCGGCCAGCTGGGCGACAGAGAACTGCCGCCCGGAGCGAAAGCTGATGTCGGTCGGATTGACCGTCGCCGCCTTGACGCGAATCCGCACCTCGCCGGGCCCCGGCTGCGGCGCGGGAAGCTCCGATACCTCCAGCACCTCGGGACCACCCAGTCGGGAAAAGGTCACCGCGCGCATGGTCTTCCTCCCCATCATTCCATCGTGCGAACGTTCGGCGCGACCGCGACCTCCATCTCGGTCAGCGCGATCACTTCCTTGGGCGTGAACCCGGGCGCCACCGCGTCGATGACGAACCGGTCCTTGTCCCAGCGCAAGAGCGCCAGGTCGGTCACGACGTAGCTCGCGCACCCCTTGCCAGTCAGAGGATACGTGCATTTGCGGCGCAGCTTCGGTCGGCCCTTGCTGTCCACGTGCTCCATCACGATGATCAGGTCGCCCCTGCCGGACAAGAGGTCCATCGCGCCGCCGATGCCGCCGCGCTTGGCGTCGGCCGTGCTCCAGTTGGCGACGCTGCCCTGCTGGTCGACCTCGTACGCGCCGAGGATCACCGTGTCGATGCGGCCGCCGCGCGCCATCTCGAAGGACGCGACGCTGTCGAAGAACGACGCGCCGCGGTTCAGCGCCACGAACTGGCCGGCGGCGTTGTAGATGTCCGGATCGATCTCGTGCTCTTCCGACACCATGCGGCCGTAGCCGAGGACGCCGTTCTCGGCGTGCAAGATGACGTCGCGGCCCTCGAGATAGTTCGACACCATCGTGGGGATGCCGACGCCGAGGTTCACGTAGGTGCCCTCCTTGACGAGCCGGGCGGCGTTGCGCGCGATGCCCTCGCGTGTCAGCGCCGGCTTGCCGTCGTAGAGGCGCGGCTGGTCCGCCGGCCGCCGCGCGGGCCGGCGCCAGGCCTTGCCGTCGAGGACGTGCGTGGTCTTGACGACGCGCGACACGAAGATGCCGGGCAGATCGATCAGCTCGGGAGGGATCTCGCCCGGCTCCACGATCTCGTCCACCTCGACGATGGCGATCCGCGCGGCCTTGGCGAAGCTCGGGTTGAAATTCTGGCTGCCGCCACGGAACTGGACGTTGCCCAGACGGTCCGCCCGATAGCCTCTGAGCAGGGCGTAGTCCACGTGGATCGCGTACTCGAGAACGTGGCGCTTGCCGTCGAACTCGCGGATCTCGCGCCCCGTCGCCAGGTCGGTGTCGACGCCGGTCGGCGAGTAGAACGCCGGAATCCCGGCGCCGCCGGCGCGGCAGCGCTCGACGAGGATGCCCTGGGGCACCAGCTCGACCTCCATCTTGCCGGCGGCGATCTGCTCCTCGCTGGCGGTCGGCGTCCCGGGTCGCACGGAGAACGCCGCGATCAATTTCTTCACCTGATTGTTCTCGGCGAGGATCTGGCCGCGGGTCGCACCGGCGTCGCCGAGCGAGTTGCAGACGAGCGTGAGCTCTTTCGTGTTCTGATCGCGCAGGGCGCAGATCAGGGCCGTCGCGAACCGATGGGCAACGCCGAAACCGGCGATGGCCACCGTCGCGCCATTCGGGATGTCGGCGACGGCCTGCTCGGGCGAGGCAACGATCTTGTTCATGACGGCCCTCAGCTCTCGAGAATGGTTGCGGATCGTTTCGCGCGAGCATACCAGGACCGGGGCGGTTGCGTCATGGCAGCCCGAACGCGACGATGTGGTCGCCCGTCTTGGTTCTGAGCGCGGTGTGCCCGCCGGCGGCGATCACCACGAGCTGCCGGCCGCTCGGGGCGCGGTAGGTCATGGGCGTCGCCTGCGCGCTCGCGGGCAGCTCGCCGCTCCAGAGCACGCTCCCGGTCTCGACGTCGAAGGCGCGCAATCTGGCGTCGCGTGCCGCGCCGATGAAGATCAGCCCGCTCGCGGTGGTGAGAGCCCCGCCGAGGTTCACCGAGCCGGGAATCGTCGGCAGCTCCGGAGACACGCCGAGTGGTACCTCCCAGCGGACATCGCCGGTCGCGAGCTCGACGGCCGTCAGCGCGCCCCACGGCGGCGCGTTGCAGGGCAGACCGCCTGGCGACATCAGCGCCTCGCGATACATCCCGTAGGGCGTGCCGCGCTGCGCGGCGAACTCGCGGCCCGGGCGCGCGGAGGTCGTGCGCTCCTGCTGGTACCGGTCGCGCGGAACCAGGGTGACCACGAACGGGAGGCGATTGGTGGCCGTGATCAAGAGCCCGCGAGCCGGATCGTGCGACACGCCGCCCCAGTTCGTCCCGCCGGAGTAGCCCGGAAAGATGACCGTGCCCTCCAGGCTCGGTGGGGTGAAGATTCCTTCGGACCGGAGCCGCGAGATGCGCGCGCGGCACGCGTCGCGCTCGACGGGCGTCAGTCCCCAGGCGTCGTCCGGGGTGAGGCGCGCCGGGAGGACGGGCTGAGCGGGGACGTCATAGTCCCACAGATCGTGATGCACGACCTGGAAGTGCCAGACGACCTCGCCCGTGGCTGCGCGCAGCGCCACCACCGAGTTCGCATACACGTTGGCGCCGCGTCGCTGGCCGCCGTAGAAATCGGGGCTCGGGCTGCTGGTGGGAAGGAGGACGAGCCCGCGCTCCGCGTCGACCGACATCACGGACCAGACGTTCGCCGCGCCCGTGCGACGCCAGCTGTCGCCGGCCCACGTCGCGCGCGCCGGGTCCGACTCGCGCGTCGGGATCGGATCCCAGCTCCAGCGGAGCGTGCCGGTGCGCGCGTCGTAGGCGCGCACGACGCCGCGCTCGAGGTCGGCGCCGCGGTTGTCGCCGATCGCCGAGCCGACGACCACGAGCCCGTTGACGACCGCCGGCGGCGACGTCACCTGATAGCAGCAGCGAGCGTCGCTGACGTTGATCCCTTCGGTCAGATCGATCTGGCCCGAGCGTCCGAAGTCCGCGCACGGCGCCCCGGTCGCCGCGTCGAGCGCGACGAGGCGCGCGTCGACGGTGCCGACGAAGATGCGACGGCGGCACTCGCGGTCGGGGCGGGCGGCGGCGTCGAGCCACGCCGACACGCCCCGCGAGGTGGCGAGGGCGAGGCGGCGCGTGCGGTCGACCTTTGCGTCCCAGGCCCAGCGCTTTTGCCCGGTCTCGGCGTCGAGGGCGATCACGCGGTTGTACGGCGTGCTGAAGAAGAGCGTGCCCTCCACCATGAGCGGCGTGGCCTCGAAGGCGTAGTGGGCGTACGACCCCGGCTCGCCGACGGTCTCGCCCGTCCGGTAAGTCCACGCGACGCGCAGGTGCCCCACGTTCTCGCGGTCGATCTCGGTCAGCGGCGAGTACCGGGAGCCGCCGGCGTCGTTGCCGTAGTTGGGCCATTCGCCGCGCGAGCCGTCGTCGCCGGGCGCGAGAAGATCGCGCGGCGGCTCGGGCAGGCAGCCGGCGAGCAGCAGCGCGAGGAGCGCGAGCGCGGCGATTTGCGTGGTCACGCGAACGCGAAGGCTACGCGCCGCGAGCCGGCCACACCGGCTCGTTGTAGCCGAGCGGCACCGAGGGGCGCGCCCACCGGGGCGGCGTCTCGGACAGGCGCAGCACCGGCCCGAGATGACGCAGCCGACCGACCGGCGTGTCGCTCGTCGTCGACCAGCGCTCGAGCTCGGGGGCCGTGAACTCCTTCGGCACGTCCTTGAGCTGGGCCTCCGGGACCTGGCCGCGCCCGACGAGCCAGCGCCCGGTCTGCGCCAGCGAGATCCGCACGAGCCAGCTGCCGCCTTCTCGCGCGCGGCGCGCGAGCGCGACCATCGCGCCGAGCGCCATCAGGTAGCCGGTCAGATAGTCGATCGCCGACACCGGATAGAACTGCGGGCCGGGCGAGGTGCCGGGGAACAGCTCGCCCTGCCGGCTCGTGATGCCGCTGACCGTCTGCACCACCGTATCGAAGCCGCGGCGCGAGGCCCACGGCCCGACGTGGCCGAACGCGCACAGCGAGACGAAGACGATGCCGGGGCGCAATTTCGCGAGCGCCTCGGGCGAGAATCCACGGCCGCCGAGCGTTCCGGGGCGATAGCCCTGGGAAAAGACGTCGGTCTCGCGCACCAGCCCGCGCAGGGTCTCGACATCCTTCGACTCGCGTAAATCCAGATGGGCTGAGAGCTTGCCGTGGCCGGTGTCGTACTCCTGGTAGCCGATGTTCGGCAGGTGCGCCCCGGTGATCTTCAGGACGTCGGCGCCGTGCTCGGCGAGCGTGCGCGCGCAGGTCGGCCCCGCGAGGACGCGCGTCAGGTCCAGGACGCGGGTCCCCGACAGCGGCCGACTGCCGTCCGGCAGCTTCTCCGGCGCGCTCTCACCGATCTTGACGATCTCCATCAGCGGCAGCGAAGCGATCGCGGCGGCCTGCGGATGCTTGGCCCATTCGTCCATCGTGCGCACCATGCCGCCGGCGCCCTTCGCCGCGATGATCGCTTCCTCGAGCTCGAGCGCGTCCCACTGCGCGACCGCCTTGCGGACCGCCTCGCGATCTTCCGGCACGCCGAGCACGCTGAGCGCGGCGCCGCGATGGTTCGGAAAGTTGCAGTGCAGATAGCTCCAGCGACCATTCCGGGCGGGATAGACGCCCATGATCGTGTTGCGCTCGGTCGAGACGTCGGCCCCGTCCATCTTCAAGTAGTGTCCGCTGCGGAGCGACGCCGTCGCCTGGCGGGTATCCAGCTCGATCTCCTGGCGCCGCCCTGTGCGCAGCGCCCACAGATCGGAGACGGCGAGGCCGACCGCCGCGAGCGCGGCGGCGCTGGTCTCGCCAATGCGGAACGGCGTCGGCAGTATCGGGTCGGCTCCGCCGGTGATCTTCACTTCACGGATTCGTTCTTCGCCCCACCCGGCGACCGGCAAGATCGTTCGCAGAGCCTCGTTGGTCATGGTCGAGACCTCTATGGCGTCAGGGGCTTTTCCGTCGCATGCGCCGGCGCTTGCAGCTCGTACGCGTTCATGTTGTACGCCAGCACCGCATAGCAGCCGATCAGATTGGTCAAGGTCATGGTGCCCCGCTGGCCGAAGCGCGCGGTGGCCGCGTCGAACGTGGGCCGACTCACTGTGCGATTCTGGAGCAGCTCGCGCGTGAAATCGACCACGGTTTGCTCGTCGGGATCGAGGTTGACGAGCGTGCGCTTCTCGCGAATGCTGTCCACGATGTCGTCGCGCACTCCGGCCTGTCGCGCCGCGGCGGCGTGCGCGTACCAGATGAAGGCACAGCCCATCTCTCGCGCCACGGAGATCATGACGAGCTCCTGCAGCTTCGGGGACAGGCTGCTCTCGTCCCGGAGATAGAGCCGCAGGGCTTCGAGCCGCCTCGCCATCTCGGGCATGTGCAGCAGGAGCGAGTAGGGCCCGATGTTGGGCCGGCCCGCCCGGCTCGCCATGAAGGCGTCGTACGCCCCCTTTTCCTTCTCGGCGATCTGTTCTCTCGTGACGAGCGGTATGCGGGCCATGGAGCCTCCTTGGCTACCTCCTGGCGTCCGCCGCGGCCTGGCGCACCTTCTGGAGGTACGCCTCGCTGCTCTGCTGGAGCAGCCGGCCCACGGTGCTGTGAAAGTACTGCACGCCGAGCCCCAGGAACTTGGGGATCAGGTTGTCGGGACAGCTGCATCCGGCGATGCGCCCAGCGCCGGTGATCGTCTTGACGCCGCGCTCCATCATGTTCTGCACGTCCGGGTGGGTCGGCTGGCCGGTGTAGCCCATCGATTGCGACAGGTCGCCGGAGCCGATGAAGTAGACGTCGACGCCGGGTACCGTCACCAGCTCGGGCAGGTTCTCGATGGCCTCGACCTCTTCGAGCATGAGGCACACCAGGGTCTGGCGGTTGGCTTCCCGCGCGTAGTCCGCGGTGGCGCCCTTGAAGCCGTAGCCGGCCGGCCGCCCGCCGCTGAAGATGCCGCGGTGGCCCTCGGGCCCGTACTTCACCGCGTCGACGGCGGCCCGCGCTTCGGCCGCGGTGTTGACGTGCGGAACCTGCACGCCCCAGGCGCCGCGATCCAGGAACGGCGCGATGATCTCGGGCTTGTTGCCGACCGGGCGAACGATCGGCGCCGCCGACCGGGCGAACGATCGGCGCCATGCCGGTCAGCTCAGCGGCGGCGATGCACGCCTCGGCGGTGTCGACCGTGATCGAGCCGTGCTCGTTGTCGAGCAGGATCCAGTCGAAGCCGAGGTGCCCCAGCATCTCCACCACGGCAGGCGAGGGGAAGGTGCACATGACCCCGAACGCGGCCTTGCCGGCGTAGAGCCGCTGCTTGAGCGTGTTCTCTCGCATGGCGGGAGTATACGATGGACTCGGCGGCCGACTGGACGTTCGTCCCATGTCTCGACGGGCGCGTATCGATTACTCTTGCGAGCCGAGGGTCTCGAGCATGCACCCTGACGGTGCACGAAGGAGGATCAAGCGATGCGAAGCGCAACAGCGATCTTAGCGGTGGTCGGCCTCTGCCTGGTGTCCCTCGTGGTCGGGATGTCCACGACATCGGCGCAACCGGCTACGACGGGAAAGGTCACCCTCGAAAGCAAGTCCGTCGCGGTTGGTGTCGGCGTGAGCTGGGGAGACGGGGTTCTCGAGTACAAAGGCAAAAAGTATCCATTCACGGTCGAGGGCCTGAGCGTCGTCGACCTCGGAGTCTCGAAGATCAGTGCGCGGGGCGACGTGAAGAACCTCAAGAAGCTCGAGGATTTCCCCGGCACGTACACCGCGGCCGCTGCCGGCGGGGCCGTGGGGGGCGGCGCTGGGGTGGCGGCTCTCAAGAACCAGCAGGGTGTCGAGATGGCCCTGATCGCGACAACGCAGGGCGTGAAGTTTGCGCTGGCGGGTGCCGGCGTCACCGTAAAGCTGAAGAAATAGTCTGCCCGCCCGTCCTTCTACAGAGGGGTTGACCTCGCGAGCGCACGTCTGGCGTGTGCTCGCGACTCGGGAGTCGGCCTCGGAGCGCTTCACGCCGTATCGTCGCCCCACGCCGCCAATCGACCGCCGTGCCTGCGAACGGGTATATTCACCGGCGCGAGCCGTTGACACGCCCGGTCGGGACGCGTGACGGCAGATGGGAGAACGTCATCATGGAAGCCCAGCGCCAGGGTTCCCGGGGTCCTCTGACCGGCATCCGCGTCATCGAGCTGGCCGACGAGCAGGCGGAGTACTGCGGACTGACCCTGGCGGGCCTCGGCGCCGACGTGATCAAGATCGAGCCGCCCGGCGGCAACCCCACGCGCCGCATCGGCCCCTTCTACGAGGATCGCGAGGATCCCGAGCGCTCGTTCTTCTTCTGGCAGTACAACCGCGGAAAGCGCTCGATCGTGCTCGACCTGCACCGGCCGGACGACCGCGATCGGATCCGCTCGCTGATCGCCACCGCCGACATCCTGCTGGAGTCGACTCCCCGAGGTGAGCTCGACGCGTGCGGTCTCGGCGTGCGCGCCCTGATGCGAGGGTCTCCCACGTTGATCGTCGCGCGGATGTCACCGTTCGGCGACGAGGGCCCGTGGGCAAACTTCAAGGGCTCCGACCTGATCCACCTGGCGCTCGGCGGCGTGATGATGAACTGCGGGTACGATCCGGCGCCGGGCGGCCGGTACGATCTGCCGCCGATCGCGCCACAGATGTGGCACGCCTTCCACATCGCCGGCGAGCAGCTCGCGCTCTCGATCGTCGCCGCGCTGCTGTTCCGCTGGCGCACCGGGAAGGGGCAGCAGGTATCGTGCGCGATCCACGAGGCGGTCGCGAAATCCACCGAAGTCGACCTGATGACCTGGGTGATGCGGCGTGCGCTCGTGCTGCGGCAGACCTGTCGTCACGCGCGCGAGAGCGTCACGCCGCATCCGTCCATCGCGCACACGAAGGACGGGCGCTGGGTGATGGCGAACCTTGGCACCCGGCCGGGCGATACCGCGCAGCTCGTCGGCTTGATGGAGAAGTACGGTATGGACGCCGGTCTCGACCCCGATAAGGCCACCGTGCCGACGAGCGGCCGGTTCGTGCCGGGCACGGGCCCGAGCACCGAGAAGCGCGATTACGCCATGGAGGCTGTCCAGCGCTTCGTGCGGGCCTTCACCTACGACAACGTGCCGTGGCGCGAAGCGCAGGAGGCCGGGATGCTCTGGGCGCCCCTGCGCAAGCCGCACGAGAACGCGATGGACCCGCACTGGCTCGCGCGCCGGAGCTGCACGGACGTCGAGCATCCCGAGCTCGGCCGCTCGTTCCGCTACGCCACGAGCAAATGGCTCGCGACGGGCACGGCCTGGGCGGTGGGGCGGCGCGCGCCGCTCCTGAACGAGGACGCCAAGACCGTGATGCTCCCGCGCGAGCGTGATCTGCCGGTGATCGACGCGGCGGCGCGCGCGCCGGAGGGCGAAGGGCTCTCGCCGCGCGGCAAGCCATTCCCGCTGCACCGAATCCGCATTCTCGATTTCACGTGGTTCCTGGCCTCCGCGGGCGGCACGCGATTCCTCGCCGCGTTCGGCGCCGAGAGCATCAAGGTAGAGCTGAAGAGCCATCCGGACACGCGCATGGCCGCGATGGCGCCGGTCGGCGGACGCGCCGCGCGCGATCGCGCCACCGCGCCGCTCAGGGGCGTGACCGATCCCGACATGGGCGGACAGTTCAACAACAAGAACCCGGGCAAGCGCGGGATCTCGCTGAACGTCCGGCATCCGAAGGGCCTGGCGATCGCGCGCCGTCTAGTGGCGATGTCGGACGTCGTCGCGGAGGGATTCTCGCCGGGCGTCCTCGACAGCTGGGGGCTGGGCTGGGACGCGCTGCGCGCGATCAAGCCCGACATCATCTACGTCCAGCAGTCCGGCATGGGCGCGAAGGGCACGTACGGGCGCTTTCGAACCGTGGGGCCGATCGCGAACTCGTTCTCCGGCTTGTCGGAGATGTCGGGGCTCCCGGAGCCGGCGATGCCGGCGGGGTGGGGCTATTCGTATCTGGACTGGATGGGAGCCTACAGCTTCGCGCTCGCCATCCTCACCGCGCTCTTCCATCGCGCGCGCACGGGCGAAGGCCAATGGGTCGACGCCTCGCAGTCCGAGGTGGGCCTCTTCATCAGCGGCACCACGATCCTGGACTGGTCGGCGAACGGGCACGTCTGGTCGCGCTACGGCAACCGTTCCCCGTACAAGCCGGCGGCGCCTCACAACGTCTACCCCTGCGCCGGCGACGATCGATGGCTGACTATCGCCTGCTTCACGGACGCCGAATGGCGTGCGCTCACCCGGATCGCGGGACATCCGGAGTGGGCGAGCGACCGTCGCTTCACGGACCTCGTTGCGCGGATGGCGCACCAAGAGGCCCTCGACGCGCTGGTGGGCGGCTGGACCAAGGATCGCGACGCGTACGAGACGATGCTCGCCCTGCAGCGTGCCGGCGTGCCGGCGGGCGTGTGTCAGACGGCGGCGGACCGGTGCGACAACGACCCGCAGCTGGCGGCGCTCGCGTGGCTGACCGAGGTGACGGGCACGAAGATCGGCCGCTGGCCGATCGCCGAGGTGCCCGTCAAGCTGAGCGAGAGCCCGGCTTACATCGGCGGACGCATCGACCGCGGCGCCCCGTGCTACGGCGAGGACAACAACTACGTGTACGGCGAGCTGCTCGGGATGTCGGCGGAGGAGATCAAGGCGCTGGCCGAGGAGGGCGTGATATGAGAGGTCGACGCTCGACGTTGATGGCTCTGCTCGCTGCGCTCCTGCTCGCCGGCTCGCTCGAGGCCCGCGCCTTCGATCTCGTGCGGTCCGACGAGGCGACGATCGCGGACATCCACGCCGCGCTCAAGGCGAAGACCCTGACGTGCCGCGCGCTGGTCCAGATGTACCTCGACCGCATCGACGCGTACGACAAGAAGGGCCCGGCCCTGAACGCGATCGTGGTCACGAACCCCGACGCGCTGAAGGTCGCCGACGCGCTCGACGCGAAGTTCGCGCAATCGGGGCCGGTCGGCCCGTTGCACTGCGTGCCGCTGATCGTGAAAGACAACTACGAGACGACGGACATGCCGACCTCGGCCGGGTCGCTCTCGCTGAAGGGCGTCATGTCGAAGACGGACGCGTTCCAGATCAAGAAGCTTCGGGCGGCAGGGGCCGTCATGCTCGCCAAGAGCAACATGGCCGAGTTCGCCTTCGATCCGATGGAGACGGTGAACTCGCTGCTGCCCGGCTACACGCGCAACCCGTACGCGCTCGATCGGGTGACGGCGGGCTCGAGCGGGGGTACCGCCGCGGCGGTCGCCGCCAGCCTCGGCGCGGTCGGCCTCGGAACCGACACGGGCAACTCCATCCGGGGACCGTCGTCGCATACGAGCCTGGTCGGCATCCGCTCGACGATGGGGCTCACCAGCCGCGACGGGATCGTGCCGCTGTTCCTCGACAAGGACATCGGCGGCCCCATGGCGCGCACGGTGGCGGACGCCGTGGCGGTCTTCGACGTGATCGCCGGCTACGATCCGGCCGATCCGGTGACCGCGGCCAGTCAGGGCAAGCGGGCCGATAGCTATCTGAGATTCCTGGACAGGGACGGTGTCCGCGGGACGCGTATCGGCGTCGTGCGCCAGCTGTTCACCCCGCAGAACACCGACCCGGACGTGATGAAGCGCATGGAGCAGACGCTCGCCGATCTGCGGCGTCTGGGCGCGGCGATCGTCGACCCCGTCACCATCGCCGAGATCGACAGCATTCCGCCGCCGATGCTCTTCTGCTTCCGGTTCAAGTTCGACATCAACGAGTACCTGCCACGCCTGGCGCCCGACGCGCAGGTGAAGACCCTCGAGGACATCATCAAGTCGGGCAAGTTCCATCCGTCGATCGAGAAGCGGCTGATCGACCGTCAGGCGGAGCCGCCGCTGTCGGCAAATCCGCGCTGCGACCAGGTGGCTCAGAACACACGCCAGTTGCGCGACGCCGTGCAGAAGGTGATAGAGGACAACACGCTCGACGCGCTCGTCTATCCGACGTGGGCGTTTCCGCCGCGCATGATCGGCGACCTCAACACGCCGCACGGCAACAACAGCCCGCGCCTGTCGCCGCCGACCGGCTTCCCCGCCATCACCGTGCCGATGGGATTCGTACGCGACACCCTGCCGGTCGGGCTCCAGGTGCTCGGCCGTGCGTGGAGCGAGCCGACGCTGATCAAGATCGTCTACGGATACGAACAGGCGACCCACCACCGCCGTCCGCCCGCGAGCACCCCGCCGCTGCCGCTGCGGCCGTGAGGGGCCGTCCTACCCATTCCGGTCAGCGGCCGGCGAACTCCGCGCGCGGTCCGAGCCGCGCCGCGACGCTTCTCGGCAACAGCACTGTCATCCGGCCCTCGCCGCGCATCCGGCCTGCGATCGCGCCGGCATCCGGGCTGTAGCCCCAATACACATCGCCGCGAACGGGACCGCGAATGGCCCCGCCGGTGTCCTGCATCACGAGCAGCCGGTGGAAGGTATGGTCCGGCTTCGTCGGGTCCGGATCGGGCGTCGTCGTCTCGACCCACACCGGGACGCCGAGCGCGTGCACGGTGAGATCGACGGCGAGGCTGGCTTCGGGTATCAACGGCACCCCCTGGGCTCCTGCCGCCCCCAGTGAAGGGTCGCCGATCGGCTGTTCCGTGAAGAAGACGTAGGACGGGTTCTCGTTCATCAGTCGCGTGGCTTCGGCCGGATGCGCGAGGAGCCAGGCGCGGATCGACTGCATGGAAGCCGTCTCGAGAGTGAGCTCGCCGCGCTGGATCAGGATCCTGCCGATGGAACTGTAGGGCCGCCCGTTCTGTCCAGCATACGCGGCGCGCACGACGGTTCCGTCGTCCAACAGGACTCGTCCCGACCCCTGAACCTGAAGAAAGTACGCGTCGATCGGGTCGTCGACGAAGAGGATCGGCGCGGCCGCGCCCAGCGCGCCGCCTTCGATGTCCGCTCGGGCGGGATACGGAATCAAGCGCCCGTCCGTCACCTTTCCGACGATCCTCTGCCCCTTGAGGTTTTCGCGGAACAGTCCCAGGTCGACGTTCACGAGATCGACGGGAACACCATATAGCGGCGTCTGATATGAGTCGTGGCGCGTGCGGCTGCCCCTGAGCAGCGGCTCGTAGTAGCCCGTGAAGAAACCCGCGCCCACGCCAGGGGTGACGCGGTACGGCACGAATTCGGACTCGAAAAATCGGCGCGCCGTCTTCGGGTCATCGGTCAAGGCCAGCGCCGCCGCGCCGCAGGCCTGGCGCCACTCGCCCGCGGTGCCGGCGTAGTTCACGCCTCCGAGCGGGACCTCGCCGGGTCTGGCCGCGAGCACGGCGCAGGAGCGCCGGAATGCCTGCAAGGCGCTTCGGAGATCGCTCTGCCCCCAGTCTTCGAGCGCGTCGAATTGCACCGCGTCGAGTCGAAGCAACGGTGGCGCGGGAGCGGGAACGACGGGCGTCGCCGGCTGGATCGCTGCGCACCCGGCAATAAACGCGGTCGCGAGTGCGACGACGACGGCGGCCGAAGCGCCACCGCTCGAGCTCAATAGGGCTCGTCGACGAAGATGAACGTGGTGCCCTGCACGATCGGCGCGCTCGCCCCCACGAACGAGACGTGGACGTCCTTCACCTGGCGCTCCCCGGCGCGCCCCGACGCTTGCAGCGCGCCCTCGATGATGTGCCAGAGCCCGTGGATGCGCCCGGTGCTCAGACTCCCGCCGAACGTGTTCAGCGGGAGCTCGCCGTCGAGCTCGATGCGCCCGTCCTGGATGAAGTCGAGCGCCTCCCCCTCCTTGCAGAACCCGTAGGACTCGAGACCGTAGATCACCGAGGCGGAGAAGCCGTCGTAGATCTGCGCGACGTCGACGTCCTTCGGCGCGAAGCCCGAGCGCTCCCAGGTGAGGCGCGAGGAGCTCTTGCCGCCCTCCATGTAGCTCGACAGGCTGCCGATGCGTCCGGCCACCTCGAATGCGAGCCGTTGCCCGTAACCCGCGATGTAGGCGGGGCGCGGCCGCAGATCGCGCCCGCGGTCGGCGGCGGTCAGGACGATCGCGACCGCACCTTGCACGGGGATGTCGCAGTCGTACAGACAGAACGGGTACGCGACCATCCGCGAATTCAGATAGTCCTCTCGCGTGAGCGGCTGCCCGCAGAAATACGCGTGGGGGTTCTTGTGCGAGTGGCGGCGCTGGGTCACCGCCAGCGTCGCCATCTTCTCTCGGCGCTGTCCGTGCCGCTCGAGCCAGCGCGTGTACGCGACGGCCATGCCCTGGCCCGGGCCGCCGAAGCCGTACGGAGCCGTGAACTGCGACGCGCCGTGAGCGTACGTGCCCGGCAAGTTCTGATAGGTGCCCTTGGGATTGTGCATCGCCCGCCAGACCACCGCGTAGCGACAGACGCCGGCGAGCAGCGCGTTGACGGCCTGCTGGACCGCGCCGCCGATGTTCACGGTCTCCACCTGGACGTGCCAGGAGAGATTCGGGAGCTTCAGCATCGCCATCATGCAATTCACCGACACGATGGTGACGCCGTCCACGACCGCGTGGCCCGTCGCCGGCAGCTCCGGATACGTCGCCAGGCCGTCGATGTCCGACATGGCGAGCCCCGAGTCGGCCACCGCGCCCTTCACCGCCTCGAGCGCGTGCGCGGCCAGGGGCACCTCGGCCGAGCGCGTCACGCGCGAGAACCCGACGCCGCTCACCGCCACCTTGCACCGGTGCTCCCACATGCGTCGGATCTCCTCGGGATTACCGCCCGTCGCGCGCGAGCCTGAACTGCGGCAGGGTGAATTCGTCGTTCAGCGGCTGGAAGACCACCTCCACGCGGCGCCCGACTTTCGCTTCCGTATACGGAGCCTCCAGCAGGTTGGCGGCCAGCAAGGCGCCCGGCGCGTCGTCGAGCTCCACGATGATGCTCGCGTAGGGTATGGCCGCGGCGAATCGCTTGTCGCCGGAGTGGTACATGATCGTGTACGCGTAGATGGCACCCTTGCCGCTGACGGGCTCGAACGCGAGATCGGTCGCCATGCAGCGCACGCAGGTGGCGTAGGGCGGGTGCTGGAAGTGCTTGCACGCCTGACAGCGCTGCAGCTGCAGGACGCCGCGCCTGGCCGCGTCCCAGAATGGCCTCGTCCACTCGTTCGGGACGGGGATCGGCCTGGTCACGCGGCTCCAGTCGCTCAGTGGGACGCCTTGCGAGCCGGCCCGCGGTTCTGACACGCGAGCCAGGATGTTGGCCCAAGCCAGTTATGTCAAGGGGCTCACCCCGTCTCAGGGCTCGCCGGGGCGTGTGACGGCTCGCTCGAGCTCGATCCGAACGGCGTGCCATTCACGTACCGCCTCGTCGTAGCGGGCGAGGGCATCGGCAGATCGATCCCCATGCCGACCAGGGCCCTTCTGCGGGTCGTCTCCATCTGCTCTCCCTTTTCGTCGCCGACGAGCGCTGCGTCGCCTCCACAGCACGGCAATGGTCGTCTCGGACCGCGAAGCCCGATACCGGATAGCAGGTCGCGTGCCACGCGCGAACGCGCGTGATTTCGCCAAGTTCACTCGATCGAGCCGGTGGTCAAACGGGTGATCAATGTGGTCAAGGGGTCGCGGTTAGCCCGGCAGCGCGGGATTCTCGAGGGTCGTCGCGCCTTCTTCGGCTACAGTGGTTGGAACGATAGTCTGTCTATCGGCATGCCTCCGGGAGTCCCGCCATGAGAGGTCTCGTCGTCGTTCTCGCCCTCGTCGTCGCGCCGATCGGTGTCGGTGAAGCGCTCGGAGCCGGCGCGTCTCAGACTTCTGGTCCGCGCTTCGTCCTGGGTGTCGATGCGAAGAGCGGCCAGCGCTACGTCCAGCTGACCGATCGCGGCGGGCCGGTCTATCCGACCGCGGACGTCAATTGCGACGGCCACCGCCGCACGATCACGTTGACCCGCTCGAGCAACCTCGGCGACCGAATCGTCGCGACGTACGCGGTGCCGCCGAAAGTCTCCGAGGGAATGCTCAGGTCCGCCGAGTGCCGGCTGATGGTTCCGGGACGCGAGATCGCGCTCCCGCGGCAGCAGATCCGCGCGGCGTGGTCGGGACAGCCCCAGGCCCAGAAACACTGATCCGCGGCGCTTGCCGTCGCCGTTGACCGGCTCCCCGGCGAGGCGCTAAAGTTGGCGCTGCTCTTCGGTCGGGGGACCTGTCGACGCGGGGGGAGGCGCTGTATGGCTGGTGCTCGACGCAAACATCCACCCGCGAAGCTCGGCCAGATCGCCGCCGCAGTGGGCGTGGTGCTCGCCGGAGCTGCCCTGATCGCCGCTATCGTTCTGATCGATCCCCGCTGGCAGCGCCTCCTCGCCTCGCGGCGAGACGGCTTCGCGGGCGTCCCGAGCATAGCGGGTCCCCAGCCTCCCGAGGCGAGCTCATGGGCAGCGCCCGAGCCCGCGCCGCCCCAGCCTGCCCCGGTGAGCCCGGCGCGAGCGGAATCGACGACACAAGTGACCCGCCCGCCGAGCGGGGGGCAATCGGACGCGATGCACGTCATGGCCACCCTGCTCGTGTCGCAGCTCGGCCGGGATCCAGCATGGCGGACGGCGATGGCCAATGCCGAGGCGCAGTCCGCCGACAGTTCCGAGCACGCCTACTGGAGCGGGGTGGCGGCCGCGATCCGCGACGGTCTTCGCCCCCGGCAGTGACCGGCGCGTGATCCTCAGCGGGTGGCGAACCCGTTGCCGTTGTCGGGGCCGATCCACTTGTCGTGGTTCAGATCGTAGCGGAAGCCGACGGACGTGTACGGGAATCGAAAGTTGTCGAAGACGATGTGCAGGGTGTAGCCCCACCAGGTGTTCCGCCGCGCGCCGAGGTCGTTCAGGATGGCCTTGAAGTTCAGACCGATCTCGAGCCCGATCTGGCGCTCGCGCGCGTCCGGCGCGGCCCCCGGGTAGCCCTTGGTCCCGTAGGTGGCCGAGACCAGCAGATAGCGGAGCGGGCCGATGTTCAGATCGAGCCGACGCCCGACGCCCTCGAGCTGCAGGTCGGCTGTGTAGATCTCGTTCGAGTAGTCGCGACCTCGCCTCGGCTCGGCGCAGCAATACCTGGTACCGGCCGGGGGGACCAGAACGCCGTGACGAAATCCGATGAGATCCTCGAGCCCGGCCGCCGCGATCACCGCGGAGGTCCCCGCGCCGAGCACGTCCATCATGAGGTCTTCCCAGGAGAATCCGTACGGGTTGGTGCCGTCGCCCAACTCGTTCATGAGGCCGGTGGTCACCGAGACGCCGAACCCGAGCACGATGGAATCGCCCTGCGAGAACCCCATCTTGTCGTAGAGGCAGGCGAGCTCCTTGGAGAGGATCGTGTAGTCGACGAAGTGGGAGGCCTTGTCCGCGCCGCCGGCATAGGTGCCTCGACCGAAGAACCCTTCGTTCGTGAAGTGGAAGCTCTGGTGAGGCGTCTCGGTGAACGCGTTGATCGCGCCCCCCGCCATCGCGCCAGCCGAGACCAACGAGGCCAGCAGGAGCTGGAGCTTCTTGGCCTCGATCGCCGCCGCGTAGCCGCTCGCCTCAACGGGCTCGGACTGAGCGGCAGCGTCGCCGCCCTCGCCGTCGAGATGGAACGGGGAGCAGGCGTCCGGCTCGTCCCGATCCAGGAGGGAAAACGGCCGGCACGCCGGGCTCTCCCGCCTCGGCGCATCGGACGCGGCCGCCGCTCCAGAGAGCGACGGGAGTGCGGAAGAGTCCTGCGCGGCGAGCGGGTTCGGCAGGGCCAGAACGGCGAGGCCGAGGACGAGGGGCCGGATCAAGAGCACGCCGGGACGGATCAGTCGAGGAGCTTGACGTCGTAGGGATACGTGCAGATGAGCCTCGCTCCGTCGGCGGTGACCAGTACCTGGTCCTCGAGCTTCACGCCGAACGGCGCGTCCGGCTTGCCGGCATAGCACTCGAGGCACAGCACCATGTTCTCCTTGAGCTCTCGCTCGGGCATGATCCGGCGCGGACCGCGATCGTCATCGGGGTAGGGGATGCCCGGGCCTTCGTCCTCGAGTCCCGCCTGGTGGACCATCGTCGGATAGCGCTGGGCTGCGTACGCCGCGGGCAGGCGCGGCGCCTTCGCCGCGAACTCCTCGAACGTCATGCCGGGCCGCACGAGGTCGAGCATCCCGTTGACGCAGTCGTACGCGACGCGGTACGCCTCTTTCTGGCCGGCTGAGGGCGTGTCGCCGCACAGGAACGTGCGCGACACGTCGATCACGTACCCCTCGTAGCCGTTGGCGTCCGTGTCGACGCCCACCAGGTCGCCCGGCATGACGACCTTGTCGTGGGCCTCGGTCAGCCACGGATTGGTGTTCGTGCCCGACGCCACCAGCCGCGTGAACAGGCCCTCGCCGTGACGCCGCAGCAGCGCGTCGCTCAGCACCGCCCACAGCTCGTACTCGCGGATCCCCGGGCGAATGGCCGCCTCGAACTCAGCGAGCATCGCATCGCCGATCCCGCCGTTGATCGCGAAGAGCGCGACCTCTTCCGGCGTCTTCACCTCGCGCGCGTCGACCGTCGCGGGCCCGACGTCGGCGATCGCGATCCCTTCGTCCTGCAGCGCCAGGAATCCGGCGGCGTCGAGCTTGTCGACGGCCAGGCGCTCGCGCTCGAGCCCCAGCTCGTGCAGGGCCGATCCGATCGAGCGCGCCCATTCGCGCGCCTTGTCGCGGGCCGCGGCGCCGCCGTATTGCCAGGTGTAGGCCGGGCGCACGTCGCGGACGACCTTCTGCGACACGTGGATCGAGCCCTTGTACTCGAACAGGATCGGCGCGCCCTCGGCCGGGACGAGACAGTAGCGCGCGAACGTGCCCGCCGTCCACACGGCCATCACGTCCGCGCCGGTCGCATACCGAATGTTGGCCGTACTATAGAGGAGCACGGCGGGAAAATCGTGGCGCTTCAGCATTGCTTGTAGCCGGGCCAGCCGGCCGGCGCGGAGCTTGCCGAAATCGATCTCGCTCATGTTGGGCACGGAGAGCTGATGGACGCGGGGCCGAGGCGGCATGAGCGGCAGCATATCGCATCCTGATCCCGGCACGCGACGCACAGCGGTCGGCCCATTCACGCGGCTCCTCGGCGCGACCTGGCGACCCACGCCGAGCTCACGCCGATCGCCCCGGGCCGAACCAGTCGTGTATAGTCCCGGTCATGCCGCCCAGGAGAGCGCCCGGAACCACCGTGCGGGAATCCCCGGGACTGCTCGAACGGCTCGCCGCCGGCCCGGTCATCTGCGCCGAGGGTTACTTGTTCGAGTTCGAGCGCCGCGGCTACCTGCAGGCCGGCGCGTACGTGCCGGAGGTCGTCCTCGAGCACCCTGACCTGGTCGAGGGCCTCCACCGCGATTTCGTGCGTGCGGGCTCCGACGTCGTCGAAGCCTTCACCTACTACGCTCACCGAGCCAAGCTCAAGATCGTCGGACGCGAGAAGGACCTGGCGCGGATCAACCGAGCCGCGCTCGCGATCGCGAAGAAGGTCGCGCGCGGCACCGGCACCCTCCTGGCCGGCGACATCTGTAACACCAGCATTTACGCCGTGGACGACGCGCCGTCGCACACGCAGGCCCGGCGGATCTTCGACGAGCAGATCGGCTGGGCGGTCGACGCGGGTGTCGACTTCATCGTCGGCGAGACGTACTCGTTCGGCGGCGAAGCGCTGCTGGCGCTGGAGGCGATCAAGCGCGCCGGCAAGCCCGCGGTGATCACCTTGTCGGTCCCGCGCGAAGGCCTCATGCGCGAGGGCTGGACGGCGGCCGAGACGTGCCGGCGGCTCCAGGACGCGGGCGCCGACGTCGTCGGGATGAACTGCGCGCGCGGCCCGGCCACGACCCTGCCTCTGCTGCGCGAGATCCGCAAAGCGGTCACCTGCCACGTCGCGGCCTTGCCGGTGCCGTACCGGACGACGCAGGCGGAGCCGACGTTCCAGAGCCTGACCGATTCGCGCGATGTGTCCGGCCCCGACGGCCGGCCGTTTCCGACCGCGCTCGACCCGTTCCTCTGCAGTCGCTACGAGATCGGCAAGTTCGGCAAGGAGGCGCTCGCGATCGGCGTCCGCTACCTCGGTGTCTGCTGCGGGGCCGGGCCGCATCACATCCGCAGTCTGGCCGAGGCGCTCGGCCGGCGGCCGGAGGCCAGCCGCTACTCGCCGGACATGTCCAAGCACATCCTCTTCGGGTCCGACAAGCGCCTGCGTCAGGACTACCTGGAGTACGCTCGCCGCAACTATCGCGCGCCCGCCGCGTCCGGCTAACGCGCCGGCGGCGCGATGAAGCGCTTCGTCGTCAAGCACCTGCTCTTCCTGCTGCTGACCTTGTTCGCCGTTTCGTTCCTCGTCTTCACCCTGAACGAGTTCTCCCCCGGGGCGGTGGCACGCAAGATCCTCGGCGCCTACGCGACCCAGGAGCAGGTGGATCTGCTGACCAGGCAGATGGGGCTCGACCGGCCGGTGCTCGTGCGCTACGTCGACTATCTCGGTGCACTCGCCTCCGGCGACCTCGGCTACTCCACGCGCTTCAAGCTGCCGGTGCGGGAGGTGATCTTCAAGCACCTCGCGAACACCGCGCTCCTGGCCGCCGTCGCGTTCGCGTGCATCGTGCCGCTGTCGACCGTGCTCGGCGCGGTCGCCGGCATGCGCGAGGCCTCGCGCCTGGACCGCGTCATCCTGATGTTCAGCACGGTCATCGCGTCGATCCCCGAGTTCGCGCTCGGCGTCTTCCTGGCGAGCGTCTTCGTGGTCTGGCTGGGCTGGCTGCCCGGCACGGCCACGCTGGTCGCCGGAGGCGGCTGGTCGGTCGCCGCGCAGCTCGTGCTGCCGGTCGCCGTGATCGTCCTGTTCGACTCGGGCTATGTCGTCAGCATGGTCCGCGCGTCGATGGTGGAGGTGATGCAGCGGCCCTACATCCGCACCGCCGTCCTCAAGGGGCTGCCGTTCCGGGCGGTGATCCTGCGCCACGCGCTGCGCAACGCCATGCTCACGCCGGTGACGGTCATCATGCTGCAGATCAACTACCTCGTCGCCGGGGTGGTGGTCGTCGAGACGGTGTTCGCCTACCCGGGCTTCGGCCGGATGATCCTCGAGGCGGCGCTGTTCAAGGACATCGCGCTGATCGAGGCGGGAGCGCTGGTTGCGGTCTTCCTGGCCGTCGTCACCAACATCCTCGGCGACGTGGCCTACATGCTGCTCGACCCGCGCATCCGGGCGTGAGCATGAGCACGCCGGTCGCCGCCGGAACGCTCTCCGCGTCGTCGCCGGCGGCCTCGCGCGCGTGGGCGCGGTGGCGGCGGCGGCGGGTCGCCGCGCTGGCCGAGTCGACACCCGCCACCATCGGTATCGCCATCGTGCTGGCCTGGGCCGTCCTGGCGCTGGTCGCCCCGCTGATCGCGCCGTACCCGCCCAACGCCAACGACATGGCAGCGCTCGCCCACCCGACCCCCTCGAAGGCGCACTGGCTCGGGACCGATCACCTCGGGCGCGATCTGCTGTCGCGCATCCTGTGGGGCGCGCGGCCGGTACTCGTCATCGCCCCGCTGGCCGTGCTGGGCGCGGCGGCGCTCGGCTCGCTGCTCGGTCTGGCCGCCGGCTACTACGGTCGGCGCCGATCATCGCCCGCATCGTGCGCGGGATGACCCTCGATCTGCGCGAGCGCGAGTACGTCGCGGCCGCGAAGATGCGCGGCGAGTCGGCGCTCTACATCATGCTGGTCGAGATCCTGCCGAACGCGCGCGGCCCGCTCGTGGTCGACATGTGCCTGCGCACCGGCTACAACGTCATCATCATCGGCGCGCTCGGCTTCCTCGGCATCGGCCTGCCCCCGCCCGATCCCGACTGGGGCGGGATGGTCAAGGACACGTACGGGATGATGATGGTCTGGCCGCACATGGCGCTGTTCCCGTGCGCGGCGATCTCATCGCTCGTCGTCGGCTTCAACCTGCTGGCGGTCGGGCTGCGAGAGCTGGGCCTCCGTGACTGACGGTCCGCTGCTCGATGTCCGCGACCTCCGCATCGCGTACACCACGCGCGCCGGCGAGGCGCTCGTCGTCCCCGGCGTCAGCTTCGGGCTGAACGCCGGCGAAGCGCTCGGGCTCGTCGGCGAATCCGGCTGCGGCAAGTCGACGGTCGCGCTCTCGATCGTGCGCTATCTCGGGCGCGCCGGCCGGATCGCCGGCGGCAGCATTCGCTTCGAGGGGCGCGAGCTGACGACGCTGGACGAAGCCGGGCTGCGCGCGATCCGCGGGCGGCGCATCGCCATGGTCTACCAGGACCCGATGGCGAGCCTGAACCCGGTCATGACGGTCGGCCGCCAGCTCGTGGAAGCGCCGATGACGCACGAGGGCGTCTCGGCATCCGCGGCGCGCGCCCGGGCTCTGGCGATGCTCGCCGAGGTGAAGCTGGCCGACCCGGAAGCGGTGATGGATCGCTATCCGCACCAGCTCTCCGGCGGTCAGCAGCAGCGGATCGTCATCGCGATGGCGCTGATCACGGGCCCGGCGCTGCTCATCATGGACGAGCCGACGACGGGACTGGACGTCACGGTGGAGGCCGCGGTGCTCGATCTGGTCCGCGAGCTTCGAAGCCGGCACCGGTCCGCGATCCTGTTCATCAGCCACAACCTCGGCAGCGTCGTGCGCGTCTGCGACCGCGTCGCCGTCATGTACCGGGGCGAGCTCGTCGAGGAGGGCCCGGTACGCCGGATCTTCACCAGTCCGCGTCACCCCTACACACGCGGGCTGCTCGACTGTCTGCCGACCCTCGGTAGCGACAAGCGGCAGGCGCCGCTCGTCCCGATCGCGGGACAGGTCGAATCGTCGCTGGCCCGCCCGCAGGGCTGCGGCTTCGCCGGGCGCTGCGCGCACGTCGAGGTCGGCCGCTGCACAGCGCGCCCGATCCCGTCCGCGGTCGTCGTCGGCGAGCCCGACCATCGCGTGGCCTGTGTGCGCGCCGACGAGCTCCCGCGCTGGAGCCGGCGGAGCGGCGCCGACGCCGCGCACGAAGCCGGCGGGCCCGGCGAGCCCATGGTGGCGGTCCAGCACCTGACCAAGATCTACGAGCCCCGGCGGCGCTGGCTTCGCGGACCGCGAAGCCCCGTGCGCGCGGTCCGGGACGTCGAGCTCGCCGCCGCGCGCGGGCGGACGCTCGCGATCGTGGGCGAATCGGGCTGCGGCAAGTCGACGGTCGCGAAAGTGCTGAGCGGCCTCGAGGTCGCCACCGCCGGCACGGTCGTGCTCGACGGCGTCGAGGTCGGCGCGCTGGCGGTCGACGCGCGCGCCGCCGCGCTGAAGCGGAAGCTCCAGATGGTGTTCCAGAACCCCGATAGCACCCTGAACCCGAGCCACACCGTGGGCTACGCGATCGGGCGCGCGCTGCGGCGTCTGCAGGGCCGCGCCCCGGCCGATCCGGCCGCCGGCGTCGCCCGCCTGCTGGAGGTGGTGAAGCTCTCGCCGGCGCTGGCGGCGCGCAAGCCGCGCCATCTGTCCGGCGGCGAGAAGCAGCGCGCCGCCATCGCGCGGGCACTGGCGGGCGACCCCGACGTGATCGTGGCCGACGAGCCGGTCTCCGCGCTCGACGTCTCGGTGCAGGCGGCAATCGTAAATCTCCTGACCGAGATCCAGGCCGCGCGCGGCGCCACGCTCGTCTTCATCTCGCACGATCTCGCGATCGTGCGCTATCTGGCGGACACCGTCGCGGTGATGTACCTCGGGACCGTCGCCGAGCTCGGCCCGGTCGAGCGCGTGTTCGCGCCGCCCTACCATCCCTACACCGAGGCGCTGCTCTCCGCGGTGCCGGTTCCCGATCCGGACCACGCCGGGGCGCGCATCCTGCTCGAGGGACGGGTGCCGCGCGCCGACGAGATTCCACGGGGCTGTCCGTTCGCGACGCGCTGTCCCCGGCGCGTGGGCCCGGTCTGCGACGAGACGCCGCCGCCGGTGCAGCAGTTCGGGGACCACCGCATCGCCTGTCACATCCCCGGCGACGAGCTCTCGCGGCTGCAAACGCCGCTTGTCCAGCCGCGCGCGGTTGGACGATGATGGCGGACATGGCCAGAGCGAGCGGCGCGTCGGTCGTGATCGTGGGCGGGGGCGTGACCGGGCTCAGCACCGGCTGGTGGCTCGCGCGTGCCGGTGTCGACGTGCTCGTGCTCGAGAAGGGGATCGTCGGCTGGGAGGCCTCGGGCCGCAACGGCGGCGGCGCCACCCACGTCTACAGCCCCTTCGGCCTCGAGGAGCAGCGCCTCTGGCCGCAGATGGACGAGCTGCTCGGCTATCCGACCGAGTATCAGCCCCACCGCATCGGCATCGCGCTCAGCGAGACGCAGCTGGCGCTCGCGCGGCGGTGGGCCGAGATCGGCGGGACGCGCGGGTTCCGTTGGGAGCTGCTGGATCGCCGCCAGCTCAAGGAGCTCGTGCCGATCGTGGGCGACAACGCGATCGGCGGCACGTACCTGCACTTCGGCGGCCACGCGAACCCCCAGCGCACGGTGCAGGCCTACGCGTGGGGACTACAAGATAACGGCGGCCGCATCCAGCAGCACGCGACCGTGACCGGGCTCACCCAGCGCGGCGGGCGGGTCACCGCCGTGCAGACCACGCGCGGCACGTTCGGCGCCGACACCGTCGTCATCGCCGCCGGCCCGCAGACCGGCGCGTTCGCCGACATGCTCGGGATCTGTCTGCCGCTCGCGCCGGCGCGCGTGGAGATGATCGCCACCGAGCCGATCCCGCTGATGCGGGTGGGCGGTGTCGCGGGCAACGGGCTCTACGGCCGGCAGACGCTTCGCGGCAACCTGGTGTACGGCGGCGGCCCGCACGAGTGGATCAACGTGCCGGACATGGCGACGCCAGAGCACGCGAACACGCCGCTCGTGCGCAACCTGGCGCGGCGCCTCGCCGAGCTCTTGCCCGGCGCCGCGCACGTGCGCCTGATCCGCGCGTGGAGCGGGCTGGTCGAGAACACCCCCGACGGGCTCCCCGTCGTCGAGCGGCTGGCCCGCCCGGACAACGTCGTGATCGCCACGATGTCGAGTGTCGGCTTCGGGCTCTCGCCCGCCGTGGGCCGCGCGGTCAGCGAGCTCGTCCGCTTCGGCCGCTGTCAGTTCGCCGACCTCGGCGCCCTGGCGCTCGGCCGCTTCGCCGACACGCCGCGAGACTGGCGCGAGCACGCCGGGTGGGCGGCGGCGCCGTCGGCCGTCGAGGCCGCGGCCGGCGGCGACGACTGATGCGCGAGACGGATCCGCGCTCGATCGCCGGCAAGCTCACCCCGCCCGATCGCCGGGTACCGCTCGTCGTCGTCGGCGCCGGCGCGGCGGGTGTCGCGGCGGCCATCGAGGCCGCGCGCGCCGGTGTCGAGGTGGTGCTGATCGACGAGCATCCCGTCGACAACGACATGATGGCGATGGACGTCCCGCTCTGCTTCGGCCAGCGGATGGACGGCTCGGTTCGCAACCGCGCGCTGATGCTCGAGCGCGTGGTCGAGACGAACCCCGATCTGGCGGCCGCGCACGAGGCGGGCGTGGACGTGCAGCTTGGCACCTACGTCTGGGGCGCGTTCGTCAACGGGCCGACGGTGCAGGAGCTGCCGTGCTCGATGCTCGGGCTCGCGGACGACCGCCGCTCGTGGCTGCTCGGCTACGACCGCCTGATCGTCGCGGCCGGCGCGCGGGACGTCCTGCTCGGCTTTCCGGGCTGGGAGCGAGCGGGCACGCTCGGCGCCGGCGGCGCCGCCGCGCTGCTCGCGCGGTATCGAGCCCTCGCCGCGCGGCGCGTCGTCGTGCTCGGCTCGGGCGCGCTCGGTCTGCACACCGCGAGCGTCGCGCTCGAGCGAGGCATCGAGGTCGCCGGCATCGTGGAAGTCGACGCGCGCGTTCGCGGTGACGCGGCGCGGGCGAAGACGCTGACCGACCGCGGCGTGCCGGTCTTCCTGTCGCACACCCTCCAGTCGGCACGGGGCCGCACGGGTGAGATCGAGTCCGTGGTGCTCGTCGCCGTGAATCGCGACGGCACCCCGATCGCGGGGAGCGAGCGCGAGATCGCGTGCGACGCGGTGTGCTGGGCGATCGGCCTGGTGCCGAACGTGGAGCTCCTGCACCTGGTCGGCGCTCGGCTGCGATTCGTCTCCCAGCTCGGCGGCTGGGTGCCCGAGGTCACTGCGAGGATGCGCACGAGTGTTCCGACGGTCTTCGCGGCCGGCGACTGCACGGGATTCCACGAGGGCATGCTGGCCGCGCCGGACGTCGCGCGCGCCGAGGGGCGATCGGCCGGTCGCGCCGCCGCCGAATCGCTCGGCGCCGCGCGCGGCCGCGAGGACGAGACTCGGCGACGGGTGAGCGCGCCACCCACGGCGGACGAGACCCACCGGTACTGGCGCGCCTGGCTGGACTCGCTGATCGCGGCGGGCGGCTGGGAGGTGAACGTCTGCCAGTGCGAGGAGGTCACGCGGCGCGAGCTGGTCGAGACGAAGCCGCCGCGCTATCTCGGGTGGCAATCGCCGCAGATGAGCGCGCGCAGCGTCACGACGCTCCTGCGCGACGGGCCGCTGAACCAGGATCAGATCAAGCGGCTCACGCGCGCGGGGATGGGGCCGTGCCAGAGCCGGCGTTGCCGCGAGCAGGTCGGGCTCCTGCTCGCGCGCGCGGCGAACACCACGCTCGATCGCATCCCGCTGCCGACGTTCCGGCCGCCGATCCGGCCGCTGCCGCTCAATGTCTTGTGGCCCGCCGACGAGCCAGCGGCGATGCGCGAGGAGTGGGTGAGCTGGTTCGGCATTCCCACGCAGTTCAGCCCGCACTGGACCGCCGGCATGGCGATCGACGAGCCCACGGCGCACGCGCGACTGATTGTGAGCGAGTGAGGCCCCGATGACGACCGACGTGCCCCGGACGGCGGACTTTGTGATCATCGGCGGGGGCGTCCACGGCGCGAGCCTCGCCTTTCACCTGGCGCGCAAGAAGGCCGGCCGCGTGCTGCTGATCGAGAAGAAGTTCATCGCATCCGGGCCCACCGGCCGCTCGACGGCGCTGGTACGCCGCTTCTACGCGATGGACTTCTTCACGCGTACCGCCAGCGCGGCCGCCGAGATGTTTCGCCACTGGAAGGACGTCGTCGGCGGCGACGGCGATCCCGGCTTCCAGCAGGTCGGCATGCTGGCGCTCGCCGGCCCCGACAACGCGCCGAACCTGCGCCACAACGCGATGCAGGCCCAGAAGGTGGGCGCCCGCGTGCAGCTCATCTCGCCGGCGGAGGTGAAGGCGCTGGTGCCCGCCGCGAACGTCGACGACGTCGCGCTGGCCTCGTACGAGGCGGAATCCGGCTACGCCGACCCTTCCTCGACCGCGAACGCGCTCGCCAATCGCGCGCGCGACCTCGGCGCGACGCTCGTCCAGTACCGGCACGTCGACGCGATCCGCACCGCGGGCCAGAAGGTCGTCGGCGTCCGGTCGGAAGGCATCGACATCGACGCCCCCGTCGTCGTCAACTGCGCCGGCCTCTGGGCTGACCGGCTGCTGCGCCCGCTGGGCGTCGAGGTGTCGATCAAGCCCGAGCGGCACCAGATGTGCTTCTTCCGGCGGCCGTCAGGCTTCGGCGTGCACCCGGCGGTCGCTGACAGCGTGCAGATGACCTACATGCGGCCCGAGCACGGCGATCTCACCATTCACGGCAAGCTCGTCTACGACGAGATCGTCGACCCGGACTCGTACAACGAGGGCGCCGACCCGGACCAGATCGTGAAGAACGCCGAGCTGATCGCCCACCGCTTCCCGGTGATGGAGCACGGCCTGGCGATGGGCGGCTACTCGGGGCTGTACGACGCCACGCCGGACCATCACCCGGTCCTGGGCGCGATCGCGCCGTACGAGGGCCTGTTCGCCGACTTCGGCTGGAGCGGCCACGGCTTCAAGCACTCGCCCTTGATGGGGGACATCATCTCGGACGTGATCCTGCACGGCCGAGCGAAGGACTACGACATCACGCCGTTCCGGTGGACACGCTTCAGAGAGAACGACTTGGTGCCGAGTGCCAGGTGGGCCGCGGACCCGCACCCGAAGCACCGCGTCTGACCGGCCTTCTCATGAGTCGGGCCAGCTGTGCAGGAGGTAGAGCGCCCTGACCAGCGGGGAGACCTCGTTGAAGGACCCGAACCATCGCTCGTAGATCTCCACGATCGTGCCCGAGCGGTACAGCGCAGACAGCGTCCGGTCTACCTGGATCAGGAAGTCATTGTCTCCGCGCCGCATCATGAGCGCGTACGGCTCGTACGAGAAGTAGTCTTCGCTCAGCTTGAGCATCGCGGGATCCTTGACGGTCGAGAGCAGCCCCGCGAGCACGAGATGGTCCGACGCGTAGGCATCGAGCCGACCTGCTTCGAGGCCCTGCAAGCCCTCGCGGTGCTCGGACACGTTGACGATCTGGGCCTTGATCGACAGAGCCGCGAGCGCGGTCGCCAGAGCCTTGTCGGTGGTGGTGTTGGCAATCAGCCCGACGCGCTTGCCGTTCAGATCTTTCACCCCACGAATCCCCGAGCTCGCGGTCGCGAGCACGCTGCCGCCGTCCACGAAGGTCATGTGGCTGAAGGCGACCTGCCGCATGCGCTCGAACGTGACCGTCGTCGATCCGCACTCGAGGTCGATGGTGCCCCTGAGGAGCTTGCCGACGCGATCGGCCGGCGTCACAGCGACCCAGCTCACCTTGAGGTCGGCGAGCCCCAGCGCCGACTTGAGAACGGCCGCGATCTTCCGGCACACATCGACCGAGTAACCGGCGGGCTGACCGTCGCTACCGAGGAAGGAGAGAGGACGGGACGCCTCTCGATAGCCGAGCTGGATGGCCCCCGCCTTCTTGATCTTGTCGAGCGTCGGCCGGGTCTCCTCCGCCAGCACCGGCCCGGCGAGGGCAAGCAGAAGGAGACCGGTCAACAGTGCGTAGCTCATAGCGCGCGCCGGACAGAACCCTAGCACGGTCGCGGCAGCTCGGTGGCATCGAACTCGTAGAGCCAGCGCAACGCTTCGGGCGAGCGGTCGCCGGCCCTCGCCCACTCGGCGTCGCGCGCTTCCTGCGCCGGGCCGTCGGGGAGATGGAAGCGAACCTTGTTGGCGCGCGACATCTCCTGCAGGCGCGTGACGCGCGGCCGGCGCCGCTCCTCGTAGCGCCGCAGCGCCTCAGCCGGGTCGCCGTCGCCCGCCGCGACGAGGCAGGCGGCCAGGGTCGCGCCGTCCTCCATCGCCTGGGCCGCGCCCTGTCCCATGAACGGGTACATCGGGTGGCACGCGTCGCCGAGCAGGGTGATACGGCCCACGGACCAGCGCGGCAGTGGCTCGCGATCGAACAGCGCCCAGATGAAGCACGTGTCCGCCGTGCCGATGATCCGGAGAACTTGAGGGTGCCAGCCGACGAACGCCGCGAGCGCGCGGCCAATCGTGGCGCGGTCGGTCCAGTCCTCTCGGTTCCAGGTGTCGTGCTCGGTCCAGCCGACGAAGTTCAGCAGGCGCCCGCGCGAGACGAAGTAGTGCACTAAGTGGCCGCCGGGGCCCACCCACGACTGCGAGCCGAGCTCCAGCCGGAGATCGGCGATGCGGTCCGTCGGCACCAGGCCGCGGTAGGCGACGCACCCCGCGAAGCGCGGCGCCTCCACGCCGAGCAGCGCGGCGCGCACGGTCGAATTGATCCCGTCGGCGCCGATCACGACGTCGGCCGTGACGCGCACGCCGTTGTCGAACCAGACCTCGACGCGGTCGCCCTTGTCGGCCAGCCCGACGAGGCGGTGACCGAGACGAACGCGCTCGGCCGCGAAGCCCGAGGCGATGACCGAGAGCAGGTCCGCGCGGTGAACGGTCAGATGGGGCGCGCCGTAGAGCTGCTCGCAGCGTGGATTGAGAGGCGCCTGCTGCAGAGTGCGGCCGTCCTGCCAGCGCCGCTGGTGCGTGCTCAGGGGCCGCACCGCCTCGCGGTCCAGCGCGGCGCCGAGGCCGAGACGGTACAGGACGCGCGCCGCGTTCGGTCCCAGATTGATGCCGCCGCCGACCTCGGTGAGCGCGGGCGCCTGCTCGTAGACGTCGACGTCGAAGCCGGCCTGGCGCAGCGCGACCGCCGCGGTGAGGCCGCCGAGGCCGGCGCCGACGACGGCGATCCTGAGCGGCGCGATGGACGGCATGACCACCGACCGTACCTCGACAGGCCTCGATGAACAAGATGGCAGGGGCGAGAGCCACCCGCCGGGTCATCCACATCTTCACCGCTGTCCACATCGTGAAAATTCGACGGGCCGGCGCGGGCTGCGGCGGATCGCGGGCGCGACCCCTCGGGTTCTCGCGGTGTCGGTGACGGTCCGTCGCGGAAGTCCAGAAGACGAGCCATCGGCGCGCGCCGCGTGTCGCAAAAGCCGCTCAGGATGCGGCCGAACGCGTTGTTGACGCCGGCGCGCCTCGCGTCCGACAGTCAGCGCGATACGAAACACTCCTGAGGGGGCGCACGATGTCGGATCAGACCACCGAGGGACAGCTACGTCACGAGCTCGATCTGATTCTCGGCCGTCTCGAGCGGCACGACCGCGCGGTCCAGACTGAGGCGCGCGCGGAGGGCGCGCGGCTGGTCGGCGACATGTTCGCGGACGCGCAGCTCGTCGCGTCGCGGAACCTCGACGCGCTGAGCTCCGAGCGCCTGTCTCGACGCGCCCGTGAGCTGGTCAACGCGCTCGAGCGGGTGCGCGACGGCAGCTACGGGACCTGCGAGGAATGCGGCGGCACGATCCCCGCGGCGAGGCGGCAGGCCTTGCCCGGCGTCACGACCTGCGTGCAATGCCAGGAGCGGGGAGAGAGTCTCCGCGCGCGGCCGGAGCCGGTCGAGTCGATCTCCCGCCGGCCCCGGTCTCGATACAAGAATCTCCGGCGCGACGAGGCGAAGACTTGATCGCCTGACGGTGGTAGCGTAGCGGCGCGATGGACGCCGAGCTGCGCGCGCTGTTCTCGCCGATCCAGGTCGGCCGGGTCACCCTCAAGAACCGCATCTACTCCTCGGGGCACGCCGAGGCGATGGCCGAGAGCGGGCGGCCGGGCGCGCGGCTCACGCGGTATCACGAGGCCAAGGCCCGCGGCGGCTGCGCGCTCACGATCTTCGGCGGCTCCTCGAGCGTCCATCCCTCGTCGCCCGCCGCCGCCTGGAAGCAGATCGCCAACCACGACGACTCGATCATCCCGGCGTACCGCGCGCTCGCCGACGCGGTGCACGCGCACGGCTGCCTGGTCTTCACCCAGCTCACCCACATGGGTCGCCGGGCTCAGGCCGACGGCGAAGAGACGAACGTCCTGCTGGCGCCGTCGCAGATCCCGGAGCGGGTGCATCGCGACGTGCCCCACGAGCTGGAAGCCGAGCAGATCGCCGAGCTCGTCCGCGCCTTCGGCGAGGCGGCGCAGCGCTGCCGCGAGGGCGGGCTCGATGGGATCGAGCTCTCGATGGCGCACAACCACCTGATCGACCAGTTCTGGTCGCCGCTCTTCAACCAGCGGCTCGACGAGTACGGCGGGAGTCTCGACAACCGCATGCGCTTCGCCCTGGAAGTGCTCCGGGAGACTCGGCGCCGCGTCGGCGGCGACTTCGTCGTCGGCGCTCGCATTTCCGGCGACGAATTCACGCGGGGCGGGCTGACGGCGGCCGACATGGCGGAGATCGCGCGCCGGCTGGCGGCGTCCGGCCTGGTCGACTTCCTGTCGATCATCGGCGGCGGCGCTCACACCTACGAGCTGCAGGCCGCGGCCGTCCCGAACATGAGCTACGCGACGGGCGTCTTCGTGCCGCTGGCCGCCGCCATCAAGCAGGCCGCGCCCGGGATGCCGATCTTTCACGCCAGCCGCATCGTCGATCCCGTCCACGCCGATCACATCGTGGCCGCCGGGCAGATCGACGTCGTCGGCATGACCCGCGCGCTGATCGCCGATCCCGAGCTTCCGCGCAAGGCGCGCGAGGGGCGGCTCGACGACATCCGCACGTGCGTGGGCGCGAACGAGGGGTGCATCGATCGGATCTACCAGGGCAAGCCGGTCAGCTGCGTCCAGAATCCCGCCACCGGCCGCGAAGCCGAGCTCGCCGAGGTGCGGGCGGCGGCGACGATCAAGAAGGTCGTGGTGATCGGCGGCGGCGTCGCGGGGCTCGAGGCGGCGCGGATGGCGGCGGTCCGCGGCCATCGCGTCGGGCTGTTCGAGAAGACGGCGCAGCTGGGCGGCCAGGTCTTGCTCGCGTCGCGCGCGCCCTCGCGCGCGGAGTACGCGGGCATCGTGCGCTTTCTCGCCGCGCAGGTCCGGAAGCTCGCGGTGGATGTCCGGCTCGCGGTCGAAGCGACGCCGTCAACGGTGCTGGCGGAGCGCCCCGATGCCGTCGTCGTCGCGACCGGGTCGCATCCGTTCGTTCCGGCGGTGCCCGGCATCGACGGCAAGCACGTCGTGACCGATCGCGACGTGCTCTCCGGCGAAGCCAAAGTGGGCGGGAGCGTCGTCGTCGTCGACGACGTGCACACCCAGCAGGCGCTCTCGACGGCCGAGCTGCTCCTCGAGCAGGGCAAGCGCGTCGAGGTGATCTCGCCGCTCTTCTACGTGGGACAGGACATCGGGGTGACCTCGATCGCGCCGCTCTACAAGCGGCTCTTCACCCGCGGCGTCGTCCTCACGCCGGGCACCGAGCTTCGCGCCGTCGAGGGCTCGGCGGTGATCGTCGCGAACGTCTACTCGGGCGCCGAGCGGCGCATCGAGGGCGTGGACACGGTCGTGCTGGCGGCCGGGAGCCGCTCGACCGACGGCCTCTATCGCGCCCTCAAGGGCCAGGTGGCGGAGCTCTACGCGGTCGGCGACTGCGTCGCGCCGCGCGGCGTCCACCAGGCGATTCTCGACGCCACGCGCGTGGCGCGCGCGATCTGACGGCGAGGCCGGACCGCCGCCGCGAAGCGCTTCGCGGCGGCGGTTGCCGGCGACGTCGAGCGGACGGGACGCTCACACGGCCAGCGCCGGAGCCTCACCGAAAAAGCCGGTAATGCGCTCCAGCCGGCCGTCGGCCGCGAGGGCGCCGACGTCGATGCCGGCCACCACCACGGCGCCGTCTGGCGCCACCAGGTCCCAGGCGAAGCGGAGCTGGTCGTGATGCGCGTCGACGCCGCTGCGCCGGCGGAAGCGGTGGCCGGGGAACTTCGCCTGGACCCCCGCCACCATCTCCCCGAGGGCGCCGTGGCCCTCGGCCTCCAGTATCGGATCGACGTAGCGGCCGTCGCCCACCCAGGCCTGCTCGATCAGCCGGGCTCGACGAGTCGGGTCGGTCTCGTTCCACATCGCGAGGTACGTGTCGACGATCGTCGTGGCGTCACCCATCTCGAACCTCCTCGGTGATCGAATGTGTGCTACCGCCTTCAGCCTCACCGAGGCATCGACCGACAGCAATTACGTGCGAGGTAATGGCCCAAGGGCCCCGGCGAGCCGGTGAGGTGCTAGCCCTTGACCGAGCCCGCCGTCAGGCCCTGGACCATGTACTTCTGGAAGGCGAGCACCAGCAGCACCGCCGGCAGCGCGGACAGGAAGCCCGAGGCGGCGATCACCGAGTAGTCGATGTTGATCTGCGCGTTCATGCCGGCGATCACGGGCGGCAAGGTCGTCGTCCCGAGCTTCGTGTTCAGCACCTGCGCCACGATGAACTCGTTCCAGCACAGCATGAACGTGAAGGCGCCGCCGGCGACCAGCCCGGGGCCGGAGACCGGGAGCACGACCCGGTAGTACGCCTGCAGACGGTTGCATCCGTCCACGAGCGCGCTCTTGTCGAGATCGGCCGGGATCGTCTCGAAGTACGCCTTCATGATCCAGATGGTGAACGGCAACGTGAACGAGCAGTACGCGAGCACGAGGCCCGTCAGCGTGTTCTGCAGCCCGAGTGCCTTGAAGAGAAGGAAGTACGCCGGGATCAGCACGATGGTCGGCAGCATCCGCGTGAACAAGAGCGCGAAGAGCGACAGCATCTTGAGCGGCACGCGGAACCGGGCGTAGGCGTACCCGGCCGTCGTGCCGACGATCAGGTTGACGATCGTGACCGCAATGGCGACGATCACGCTGTTGAGCATCGAAGGTAGGATCTTCGCGGCCTGCAGCTCGGCGTGGAAGCGGACCAGGCCGAGGATCCTACGGTAGTTGTCGAACGTGATCTCCGGTGGAATGAACGCCAGCGGGCGGGCCAGCAAGTTTCTCTGGTACGAGACGCTCGTGACGAAGAGCCAGAGGAACGGGCCGACGAGCCAGAGCGCGACCAGCGCGAGCAGCGCGTAGACCACCGTCCGGTTTGCGCGTCTCTTGAGCGCGATCGGCCTCATCAGAGCTCGGCGGCCTCGAGCCGGCGGAACACGATCTTGTGATACACGACGGTCAGGAGGAGACACAGCACCGTGAGCGTGTACAGGATCGCCGTCCCCGGCCCAAATTTGAAGAACTGGAACGCCGTCTGGAAGCCGAGCCATGAGATCGTCGTCGTCTCGTTGCCGGGGCCGCCCATCGTCAGGATGTAGATCAGGTCGAGCATCAGGAACCCGTTGACCGTGGACACCACGAGGATCAGAAAGAGGATCCCGCGCAAGGCAGGCAAGGTCACGTAACGCAGGCGCTGCCAGTAGCCGGCGCCGTCCACCTCGGCGGCCATGTAGAGCTCCATGGGGATCGATTGCATCCCGGCGAGCAGCAGCAAGGTCGCGAACGGCGCCTGGTTCCACATGTACACCGAGACGAGGACGTTGAGCGCGCTGAAGCCCGACTTCAGGAACGAGACGTAGCTCTCGATGAGCCCCGCCTTGTAGAGCAGGCCGTTCAGGGCGCCGAACTCGACGTCGAGGATGCCGATCCAGAGTAGCCCGACCACGACGCGGGAGAGCGACCAGGGGATGAGGAGCAGGCTTCTCATCAGCGGTCGGCCCAGGAAACGCTCCTGGAGCACCAGGGCCATCCCGAGCCCGACCACCGTGGTCTCGCAGACGAAGGCGCCGACGAAATAGGCCGTCCGCCAGAAGGCGTCCCAGTAGAGCGGATCCGCGAGGAGCCGCGCGTAGTTCTGCAGGCCGACATAACGGAAGAGCGGAATGCGGACACCGAACAGCTCCAGCGCGGGGCCCGTCGCGCGGAGCAGGTTCACATCGGCGAAGCTCATCCAGAGCGAGTAGGCGAGCGGGAAGACGATGACGAGACAGATCACGAGCACGGCCGGGAGAATCAGGAGCGAGGCGAACCACCGCTCGGAGAGCCGCAGCCGCCGGACCGTCGCTACACCAGCGACTTCTGGAGCTTCACCAGCTCCTTGAGCCCCTGGGGAACGCTCACTCCGCCGCGGATCATGTTGTGGACGATCGGCACGGCCTTGACGTCGTACTCGCTGTACCAGGGCTCCTTGTACGCCGCGATGACCTTGCCCTTCTCGTACTGCTTTCGAAGCAGCTTCAGATCCACCCAGCGGTCGTAGGAGGCGATGATGTCCGGGTGCTCGTACATCTCCGGGTACGGATTGTCCAGACCGGAGATCAGGCACCACTGACGCTGGACGTACCAGTCCCCCGCGAGATTGCCGCCGAGGAAGCGGGCGAGCTTCCAGGCATCGTCCAGGCTCTTCGTCTTGGCGTTGATCGCATAGGAGTCCGTCCACATGTAGGTCTGGCCGGTCCCCGGATACATCGTCATCTTGGCCTTCTTGGGCGCGAGCTTCGAATTCTCCGGCTCCCCCGCGATCGTCTTGAGGTAGTAGGAGTGGTTCGTGTGGTACGCGTAGCGGCCGGTCCAGAAAAGGCGGTGCGTGTCGGTCGAGGAGGTCTTCGTCAGCACTTCCGGATTCACCAGCTCGGCTTTCCAGACTTTCTGCCAGCGCTCCATGGCGCGGGCGACGCCGGGCTCCTGATCGACGATGACCCGGTTCTTGGCGTCGAAGACGCTCGCGCCCTCGGAAAAGGCGTCGGTCATGAACTGGGGCATGGTGCCCGAGGGACTCACGTTCCAGTTCAGCAGGAAGGGATGGTCGCTGACCTTGTCCTTCTTCAGCTTCAGGCTGTGCTCGACCAGCTCGTCCCAGCTCTTTGCCGGCGCCTTGATCCCGGCCTGCTGCAGCATCGGCTCGTTGTAGATCAGCACGAAGAGGCTCGTGAAGTAGGGCAGCGCGGCGAGCTTGCCGTCCTTCGACTTGAGGCTCTCGAGGTTCTGCGGGGTCATCTTCTTCTTCAGCTCGTCCATCCCGGGCAGGTCGTCGAGCGGTCGGATGAGGCCATTGTCGTACCAGCGCTCGCGGAAGTTGTGGGCGCAGTACATGACGTCGAAGACCTCGCCGCCGAAGGCGCGCGTCTCCATCGTCGGGTGGTACTGGGCCCACGGGATCGCCTCGTACGTCACCTGGCCGCCGAACTTCTGGTTGTAGACGTTCACGTAGTCCTTGACGGTGTCCGGCTTGAAGACCCAGCCGGCGAAGTTGATCGGCTTGTCCGCGCGTGTCTCGTGGAAGACGCCGTCGGCCAGAACCGCCGAGGCGCCGAGGAGACCCGTGGTCTGGAGAAAGCTCCGTCGAGTGATGCGCTCCATGGACGTGTCTCCTCTCGCACCTCTCGCCGTCATGGGAAACTCCGAGCGTCACGGCTCAAGGTGGCGTGATTATTTGTGAGCCCCCTACGGCTGTCAAGAGTTGCACACGGCCTCGACTTGCCGTAAGCAGGGAACGATCGCCGATCTTGGTCGAGGAGGATAGGCGAAAGGGGGTATCCGCGATATGGCGACGATCGAATTGCTGGTTCCGGTCGCAGGGGTCGCTGAGAACGCCGTGGCGTTGGCCAAGCGCGTTCCGACGCTCGAGGGTCGCGTCGTCGGCCTGCTCGACAACTCGAAGGCGGGCACCCGGCCGTTCCTCGATCGCGTGGAGGAGCTGCTCCGGAGCGCGCACGGCGTATCCAGGATCATCCGTTACGACAAGCAGGCCGCCGCGCTCCCGGTGCCCGACGAGGTGCTCGAGGCGGCGGTGCGCGAGTGCGACGTGGTGATCAACGGGATCGCCGACTGAGGGTCCTGCACGTCGTGGAGTGTCCACGACAGCATCGAGCTCGAGAAGCGCGGCATCCCGACCGCCACGATCGTCACTGAGGAATTTCGTACGCTGTACGGGATCGTCACGACGAGTCTGGGCCAGCCGAGCCTGCCGGCCGTGTACGTGCAGCATCCGATCGTCAGCGTCCCCCACGGAGAGATGCGTAGCCGGGCCGAGCCGGCGATTACGGCCATCGTCGAGATCGCCACCGAGACGGGCGCGAACGCGGCCGCCTCACTGCGGTCCGGTGCCGGCGCCACGCGGCCGGCCGCCGCGGCTGTCTTGGCGCGCATCACCGTCGAGGACGACCCGGAGGCGATCTTCGAGCGGTTCGCCAGCGAGGGCTGGACCGACGGCCTCCCGATCGTCGCCCCCACCGAGGCGCGAGTCGCGCAGATGCTGACCTTCAGCGATCTCGACCCGTCCTCGTCGCTCGGGCCGATGCCGCCGCGCTGGGGCGAGACGACGATCGCGACGGTGGCGGTCAACGCGGTGATGGCCGGGTGCAGGCCGGAGTATTTCCCCGTCATCGTGACGGCCGTGAAGGCCATCCTCGCCAAGCCGTTCAACCTGTACGGTGTGCAGGGCACGACGAACCCGGCGAGCCCGGTCCTCATCGTCAACGGGCCGATTGCCCGCGAGCTGGGGATCAATGCCCGCGGGAACTTGTTCGGTCCCGGCTTTCGCGCCAACGCGACGATCGGCCGCGCGATTCGGCTGATCATGACGACGATCGGCGGCGGCGTCCCGCAACAAGCCGACAAGTCGACGCTCGGCAACCCGGCCAAATACACCTGCTGCTTCGCGGAGAGCGAGGCGGACAGCCCCTGGGCCCCGCTTCACGTCGAGCGGGGCTTCCAGGCGTCGACCAGCACCGTGACCGCCTTCGGCGGCGCGGCGCCCGCCAACATCATCGAGAAGAGCAAGACCGTCGACGAGATGCTCGAGACGATCGCGCGAGCCGTGGCCGTCTCCGGCTCCAACAACATGTTCATGAGTCAGGAAGCGCTCGTCGTCCTCGGCCCCGAGCACGCGGCGATCGCGGCGCGGCAGGGCTTCGACAAGAAGCGGGTGCGTCAGGCCCTCTTCGAGCGCGCCCGCATCTCGTTCGAGCAGATCGGCCAGAGCAATGCGGACGTCCTGGCCGTATGGCGTGGCAACTGCATCGACACCGTGGACGGACGGCGGGCGTTGCGAGTCGTCGAGAAGCCGGACGACATCGTCATCGTCGTGGCCGGGGGCGCCGGGAATCACTCGGCCTCGATCCCGGGCTGGTACTCGCGATCGGTCACCCTGCCGATCACCCGCGCCGACGGCGCGCCGATCCGCGCGGTCGGGGAGCTGCAGGCTACGGAAGCGGTCTAGGCCATCGCGAGCTGGTGGCCGAAGATGTAGAGCGTCGGGTGCACCTTGAAGCCCTGCACCGCGGCGTGCTGTCACGTCGAGCGTGCCTTCGGCCATCGTGAGGATCTGGTCGAACTCCGGGTTCGAGTACTTCGACTCGTTCCACGGCACGCCCGTGCGGTAGGCGAGGGTCAGGCTCATGACGCCGAGCGATCGGTGGGCCCACGTCGTGGTCGTCGTCGACGACGTGCACACCCAGCAGGCGCTCTCGACCACCGAGCTACTTCTCGAGCAGGGCAAGCGCGTCGAGGTGCTCTATGCCGTGGGCGATTGCGTTGCTCCGCGCGGCGTCCACCAGGCGATCCTCGACGCCACGCGAGTGGCGCGCGCGATCTGAGGGCGATTCGACTTCCGGGCACTACCTGAAGATCCCTTTCGCCGCCGTAGCCTCGTAGAGACGCTCCTGCGAACGGAGCCGAGACTCCGCGTGCCCACGAATACGCACGGAGCTGCCGTCCGGGAGGATACGCCGAGCTTTCACGGTATCGGCGAGCTGGATCTCGAGGATCTCGCGGACCTGCCTCTGGAGGTGTGGATCGAGCACCGGGAATGCGATCTCGACGCGACGGTCGAGATTACGAGGCATCCAGTCCGCGGAGGCGAGCAGATATTCCGCGTTCTCACCGTTCTCGAAGTACGAGATCCGTGCGTGCTCGAGGTAGCGGTCGACGATGGAGATGACGCGGATCCTCGACGAGAGCCCGGGCACTCCGGGGCGCAGGCAACACATGCCGCGCACGATCAGGTCGATCCGCACGCCCGCCTCGCTGGCGCGGTATAGCTCCTCGATCAGGCGGCGGTCGACGAGGCCGTTCATCTTCGCGATGATCCGCGCGGGTCGCCCGGCCCGGGCGTGGGCCGCCTCGCGGCGGATGCGCTGGACGAGCCCGTCGCGCAAGTCCGTGGGCGCGAGCAGAAGGTGGTGGAATCCACGTGGGCGCGTATAACCGGTGAGGAGATTGAACAGGGCGGTGAGGTCCTCGCCGAACGAGTCGCGGCAAGTGAAGATCCCCAGATCGCCGTAGACGCCACCCGTCCGCACGTTGTAGTTCCCGGTGGCGAGATGACAGTAGCGCCGCAGGCCGTCGGTCTCTTGCCGGGCGACGAGGCACGCTTTGCAGTGGATCTTGAGACCGGCGCGGCCGTAGACGACGTGGGCGCCCACCTCCTCGAGCGTCCGGGCCCAGCGGATATTCGCCTCCTCATCGAAGCGCGCCTGCAGCTCGACGAGGACCGTGACCTCCTTGCCGTTCTCGACAGCCGTGCGCAACGCGTGCGCGATCGGCGAGGCCGGGCTCACGCGGTAGAGCGTCATCTTGATCGCGAGGACCTTGGGATCGACGGCGGCCTCGCGCACGAAGCGAGTAACCGCGTCGAAGGCGTGGTAGGGATGATGCACGAGGACGTCCCCAGCGCGGATCGCGGTCCAGATGTCGAACGCGCCCTCGAACGCCGGAACCGGCTGGGGTGGCAGCGGGCGATCCTTGAGCCTGGGGAGGTCGAGGGCCGCGTAGAGCTGGAACAGATCCGAGAAGGCCGTGAAGCCGTCGCCCTCGTAAAGGTCCTCGGATGAGAGCTCCAGCTCGTCGAGCAGGGTGGCCAGGATTTCGGATGGCAGATCTGCGTCGTACTGGAGCCGGACGGCCGTGCCGAGGCGGCGCTCACGCACGCCCTCTTCGATGCTGGCGAGCAGATCTTCGGGCCCGCCCCGCGCGTGCAGATCTGCGTCGCGCGTGACGCGGATGGTATGGCTCGACCGGACGTCGTAGCCGTTGTAGATGCTCGGCAGGTGCTGACGAATCACGTCCTCGAGCAGCATGAAGGCGTGCTTGCCGGAGGGATCGGGCAGCGCGACGAAGCGCGGGAGGACCTGGCTCGGGATGTGGATCACGGAGAGCGAGCTCGCCAGGAGCGCCGAAGGCGTCGACGGTCGGATGGAGACCACGAGGCACGGCGAGCGGTTGCCGAGGTAGGGGAAGGGATGGCCGGGGTCGACGGCCAGCGGCGTCAGGACGGGCAGGAGCGTCCGGCGGAAGTACTCCTCGAGGAAGCGCTCTTGCTCGCTGCTGGTTTCCTTGGGACGCAGCAGGAGGATCCCCTCGGCGGTGAGCAGCGGCTCGATTTCGCCGAGAAAGCAGCGGCGCTGAGCCTCCACGAGTGCACGGACTCGCGCCGACACAGCCTTTGTCGTCTCCGCGGGCGTGAGCCCGTCCGGCCCCGGCATCTGATCGCCCGAGTGGATACGACGCTTCAGCGCCGCCACGCGCACCATGAAAAACTCATCAAGGTTGGAGCTGAAGATGGCGAGGAATTTCACCCGTTCGAGCAAGGGCACGCTCGGATCCTGCGCCTCCTCGAGCACGCGCCGATTGAACTCGAGCCACGACAGCTCGCGGTTGACGAACGCGTCCGAGTTCACTCAGCCTCTCCCGCGAAAGGTCTCGCGCCGGAGAATGGCGTCCCGAATCCCCCGCGTGCACACTGCGAGCGTCAGGTAACCGCCGAAGACCATGACCTCCTCGATGACGATGGCCCCGGCCAGGATGATGTCGACGCGCTCAGGCTTGAGGCTGCGGATCCTCAGGCGCTTTCGTTGGGAGAGACCTTCCAGTCGCTCGCGGACTGCCGTGACGTCGGACTGATGAAGCCGCAGCCCGTGGCGGCGCGTGCCGTCGCTATGGGCACCAAGATGGATGCCGGCCAGAGTGCGGACGGTGCCACCGAGGCCCACCACGATCTCGCCACGCGCGGCGGGCGGCAGGCCGACCATGAGCTGCGTGCGGATCTCGCGGCGGAGCGCTCGCAGCTCGCGCGGCGTGGGCGGATCGTGGCGAACAAAACGGCGCGTGGTCCGGACGGCGCCGAGCGGCAGGCTGGCCATAGAGACGACCGTGCGGCGCCGCACCCGGCTGAGCTGGAGGCTGGCGCCGCCGAGGTCTACGACGAGGCCGTTGTTGAACGATAGGCTCTCGAGGGCGGCGTCGACGCCGAGCCGTGCCTCGTCGCGCGCGCTCAGGACCTGCACGTCGATGCCCTCGTCGCGCCGGAGTGGGTCGAGCAGCCGCTCGCGGTTCTCGGCGTCCCGCACCGCCGACGTCGCGACCGCGACGATGCGCGGACCTCGGCCGTTCGGCGAGTACCGCGTGAAGAAGCGATGCACGGCCCGGAGGGTCTCGTCGATCGCCGCCTGGGGCAGGGTGCCGGAGGCGCCGCCGCCCAGCCGCGTCGGCACTCGCTCTTCGGCGAGCACGCGATAGCCCTCGGCGGCGACTCGGGCGAGCAGCAGGCGAACGGCCGTCGAGCCCAGATCGACGACCGCGACCAGCTCGGCCATCTCAGGGGCCGGCTTGCGGTGCACGATAGCCTGTGTCGGGGGTGACGTGGGCGAGCACCAGGCGAACGGCCGTCGAGCCCAGATCGACGACCGCGACCAGCTCGGCCATCTCAGGGGCCGGCTTGCGGTGCAGCGCGCTCGGCTGGCCCGGCGAGACTCCTGAGGATGCGCGGCTTGAGGAACCAGCGGAGCCGCCCGCCGCCTGCGGGACCGTTGGGAAGGTCCACCAGGGCCGCGCCGCCCTTCTCGAAGGCGAGCCGCTCGCCCTGGGCGGCCCCGAGCAGGCGCGCGAGAAGCGCCCCGAGGAGCGGCTCGTGGCCCACGAGCGCGATTCTGGCGCCGGGCGGATGTGTCTTCAGAGCGGCAACGATTCCGTCGACGCTCGAGTGCGCCAGTGCTGGCTCGATCGCGGGCGCGACCTGCTCGAAGGCGAGCGCGGCGATTTCGGCGGTCAGCCGGGCGCGGGGAAGCGGGCTCGTCAGCAACACGTCGGGCCGACGAGTGACCCGAGCGAGCCCGCGAGCGGCCACGCGGAACTTGGCCTTGCCCTGGGGCGTGAGAGGACGCTCGGCGTCGGGGACGCCGGGCGTCCCTCTGGGCACCGCCGCGGCGTGGCGGATGAGTAGGAGCTTCATCGCTCGAGCGCTATCTCGGCCGTCCGGTCCCACCGCGTCGGTGCCTCACGGTCACAGCGACTCGCGTAGGCGCGCGCGGCATCGTTCGCATCGTCAAACTCGACGACGACCTCGATGGAGGGATTGAAGTCGGGTCCGGAGCGCCGGACCCGGAGCTTGGCGCCCTCGGGCTCGGCGCCGACCGTGTGACGCAGGAGGTCTATGAAGCGCCGGCACTGCCAAAACGCACGCCCCCCGTAATCGATTTCGCTCGCGGCGGCCGGCGTTTCGCCGGAGGGAACAGTTCCCAGAGCGATGAGGTCAAAGGCCATCTCGGTTGCACCCTTTCTTACGAGATCTGTGACGTCAGTTCAGCCGACCGCGTAGGCGATGAAGAATTCGCGCCGCGCGCACGTCGCGCGGCGCCAGCCGCACAGCCTCCTCGAACTCGCGGAGCGCTTGCCACCAGCGTCCCTGCCGTACATAGATCCGCCCCAGGTTCAGGAAGGGGAACTGCCCTCGCGGCGCTCGTTGTGGCAGCAGGTTCAAACAGCCTGAGCCCCGAACGGTCTGGAAGCATCAGCGAGAAGTACATGGCCAGCTGACGACCCTCGAGGCTCCGAGCCCGAGGTGAGTCTGACTCGAGGAGCAAGCGACACTTGAGGCCCGGCTCGGTTCCTGCCTCGTCGATCGTGAAGTGCCGTCCTCGAGCATCGTGAGAGAGACCGAGAAGCACGCTGGCTTCAGGTCCGGACATCGCGACCTCCTGCTTGCTCCGGGCGATTCAGAGAGACCGAGAAGCACGCTGGCTTCAGGTCCGGACATCGCGACCTCCTGCTTGCTCCGGGCGATTCCGAAGCCAGTAATAATTTATATTTCTTTTAGTTGTTATATAACTTATATCATGATATACGTCAAGTCAAGCGGGACGTATCAGGGTGAGGTGAGGATCCCCGCGCCGCGAGCCGCGCGCCGCGATGCCGAGAACGATCGAAGTCAAGGCCGCCTGAGCGCCCGGGGGACCGAGGCCGACCAGAACGCGCCTCGACCCATCGCTGGCGCGCGGCCACATTCGAGAAGATCGCGAGCTGTTTGACGGAGGGTTCGTCGCATGACGAGAGAGCTCAGGTGCGCCGATCTGATACCCGGCTGCGACTTCGTGGCTCAGGGCACGGGTGACAGCGACGTGATGAAGAAGACCGCCGAGCACGCCAGGCGCGCTCACAGGATGGTCGCGATTGCGATGGAGGTCGAAAAAAAGGCGCGAGCGGCGATCCGGAATGTCGCGGCCTCAGCCGGAGGTAAGTCTTTGGCAGGAGAGCAGAATGCTCGAGAACAAAACACGGCTCCTTCTCATTCTTTCTCAGGATTCGCTGGATCAGGCTCGCGTCATCGCGGGCAGGGCGACGACAGCGTTCAAGCTGCCAGTGAGCCTCCAGATCGTCCTTCGTGCGCTCATCTGGGTAGGGCTGAAGCGCGAAAGTCACTCAGCGCTTTTTGCCAGCATCGAGAGCCAGGCCAAGGCCGTTCGCGAGAAGCGGAGCAGAACGCGTCGTGCAGGTGAAGGCCGGCACCTGGCGTCTCGAAGTCGCTAGGTGGGGACCACCGGAGTGCTGAGTGTGCGGGACTCGCCAAGGAGGCGACCATGTTGAAGTGTATAGGGCGGACAGCCTTAGCCGCCGCGGTGGCGTTGACCCTCGGGAGGCTGGTGTCGCCGACGGCAGCTGCCGAGGACCAAATCTACACGGCGGTGCCGGTGCCGGCGGAGGTCATTGCGAGCGAGGTCACGGTTCTGTGGCGCGACATCGGCATCTACCGCGCCAGTGGGCCGCTGCGGATGGCCGGCCCAATGTATCAGGTGAGGTCGTACCAAACGAAGGCCGAGTGCGAGGCCGCGCAGCGGGCAGCGATGGCCAACGACGCACTATCGCGTGTGGGGTCGACGACAGAGCAGCTGTCCGACGGGATCAAAACATGGGACTCGGACCACCAGCACTACACGACCTTCCGCTACCTCTGCCGGCTCGCTGGCACGGGTCTCCGGTAGACCCTATCCCGAGGATGTCCCCGTCACTCGCGGCCGAATGGTGATTGCGTTCAGAAAGGCAGGTACGCTTTCATGTTCGAACACATCATACAGATGGGTCCAATGCTCGTTCTCGCCGGCCTGATCGCCGGGTGGGTGGCCGAGGCCGCCTCACGCGCGAGAGGCTATGGGTTCGTCATCGACATGTTTCTTGGTTTCGTTGGGAGCGTGGTCGCAGGCGCGATCGTCTGGGTCTTGACTCCGGGCGACATAGGGATGCTGGCGATGTTGCTGATCGGATGCGGCGGCGCAGCGCTCACGATCGCCGCTCAGCGGGGGCTGTGGCGCTCTGCCCGGCTCTGACACGAGCTGCCCCTGTTACCGACCGACGCCGAGGGGGGGTTAGGCTGAGGCGTGTTCCTCGTATGAGCGGCTCGCGACGAGCTGTGTCCACGCCTTCGCGTTGAAGTTGTACTGGTAGACGTTCCCTTTCTTGTCGAGAGCGAAAAGGTCGTTTTGCGATGCGCAGATTTGGACGAACTTTGGGCGGACCGACCCGAGCTGCTGTAGATCATCGTCACGGTGTTCACTGGTGTTCATTCAACGCCTCTGTGGCGGCGCCGCCGCCGGGTACCCGCCGCAATCTCCCGCGTTGCTGGCGCTGCTCAATCAGCTTTCGCCGCCGTCGTCCGTGTACGGATCACGCTCGAGGCTGCTGAACGCGTGCACCCTGCCACACGCCACCGGCCGGCTGGAGATTTCTGCCGGCTCGTCGTCATCGTCTCGCGCTTCCACTCTTGGAAGCCATCCCTCGAGAGCGCCTCCACGACGTCGCCCGGCGCGGCGGCCCACCCGTGCCGGGCGTCGATCCAGGTCATCCGGCCCTGCGCCTCAAGCTCATCGAGGCCGCGTATGAGTGCTCGCCATTCACTATCGGGGCTCAGAAGGCTGAATCGGAGGTGGCTCCGAGAGCCACCTCGCGCGACTCACCACTTGCCCGCGCCGATCGAGACAGGGAAGTTGACCGTCTCCTCTCGGTAGGGTGACGGGATATACGCGAACTCGAGGCGGATCTCCTTCAGACTGTTCGGCTTCAGGGCCTCGGCGGGGAATTCCACGTCCAGGGACTGGATGGCTTCCTGCCCGGGATCGAGGCGCTCGCTGCTGCCGTACGTGGCGAATTTGAAGGTCGGTTCGGTCCGCGCGTCCTCGAGCTTGATGGGTTGTCCCTTGGCATCGATGTAGCGCAGCTTCCCTTCGAGCAACCGCACCGTCTGATTGGCAGACGTGTTCTTCAGCTTGAGCATGCCGGTCAGCTTCGCGGCGGTGACGATCCGGTCGGACCCTTTCTCCACCCGCTCCGCGACCTTCATGTCGGTGACTTCGCCCGTGACGATCCCGGCCCTCACCTTTACCGCCGCTGGCGTCACCGCGTACGTCTTCTCCTCGATCGGCGCAGCCACGGCAGCCGGCTGCTGCACGGGTCCGAAGGTCATCCATGCCACGAGGGCTACGAGCGCGGCGCCTAGCCCCCACCGCCAGAAAGCATCCTTCTTCTGGATCGGACGCTCAGTCGCCCAGAACTTGCGCTGAACGACGATCGGGATCACCGCCACGATGAACGCGACGACAGCCGTCGCGACGATCCCTGCGCTCGGGTAGAACCCCAGCGAGCGAAGAAGCCAGCTCCCCCCGATGCTCCCGACGAGACCGAGAGTGATGTCCCAGCTCAGTCCATAGCTTCCGCGCTTCATAACCCACCCGGCCAGCAAGCCGGCTAGCAGTCCTGCGAGAATCCACGTCAAGAACGTCATGACTCTTCCTCCTTCATCTGGTTACGGGTCACTCGCATCACTTCCCCAGTACCGTCGCATGCGTTGCGCGCTCTCGCGATTTGCGTCGACCGGACGGGCGAGACCTCGGCTGCTTCGGCACCGGAGCGGCTGTCGGCCGATCGCCGTTTTGTCGCACCAGCAGGGCCGCGAGCATTTCGATCGCCCGCTGGTCGAGGGCCCGGTCGTCGATCATCACCTGTACGGTGGAACCCGCGAGGCCCCGCACCCGCTCGGCCGCCGCGGAGGAGCAGACGACGACGTCCGCTCGCCGCACCAGGCGGCCCAGGGCGGCTCCTTCGGCAGGGCAGACCCCGACGAGCGTGATATTTGGCAGGTTGGCGTTCGCGATCGAATGCTCCAGGTTGTGGGCCGTCTCGACGGTGGTCGAGGCGACGCCCACCCGTGTCCCCGACGGGAACTGGGCCAGGCGGTGGAGTGTCTCGAGATGCGCCTCGGCGAGGAGCGCGATCACGGGAACCCCCTTGCCCTTCAGAAGGCGTTCCACCTGCGGGAGATGACAGAAGCTCGTGACCGCCGCCCGCCAGCGACCGGATTGCTTCGGGCGCCGCGTGACCGCCACCAGCTCGGCGAGGAGCATTTTGTCGACGCGGACCGGCAGGTGGGCCTCGAGTTGCCGGGCGAAGAAATCGAGCTCCGGCGGGCTGCACTCGACCAGCAGGATCTCGACGGCCCCGCGGATGGCGGGGGGCCGGATCCCGGCCAGGCTCAGAACGCCCACCGACAAGTCGTCGGCCGTCATCCCGAGGGCCGCGGCCCGGATCACCGCATCCTGCAAGAACGTCTCGCGGAGGTGAGGGGAGGGGCGGGCGGGCGGCGCCTCGGCCACGAACACGCCCTTCCCCCGCCGCGCCTCCACGTATCCGCCTCGCTTCAAATCGTCGATGACCCGTGCGACGGTATTCGGATTGACGCCGAGGAATCCAGCCAACTCCCGGATGCTGGGGAGCGCTTGGTCGCGCGGCACGCCTCCGCCCTCGATCACGTGGCGGAGTTGCTCCATGAGCTGACGCCGGATCGGGATCGGACTGTGCCCGTCTACCCTCAGATTCATCGCATCCATACTTACTGTATCCCTACAGTAATACAGTAGGTCTCTATAGTCAACGTCAATGTGTACTACCTTAGTGGTACACCGACGCCTAACTAGACTTCGGCGGACGCCAGGAGCGCGGTGAGATCGTCCCGGCTCACGACTTCCTTCTCGATCAGCAGCTTGGCCAGCGAGGCGAGGACCTCTCGCTTCGCCGTCAGGGTCTGGCGGACTCGCTCGTGGGCGGCCTCGAAAAGGTTTCGGATCTCATCGTCGATGCGCCGAGCGGTCTCTTCGCTGTACTCTCGCTGCGCCATCGACGGCACGTTGAGGAAGAGCGCCTGACGGGGCGGCTCGAAGGTCGCCAGCCCCAGGGCTTCCGTCATCCCATAGCGGGCGACCATGTGGCGCGCTATGTCGGTGGCCCGCTGAAGGTCGTCCTGGGCGCCGGTCGAGATGTCGCCGAAGACGAGCTCTTCCGCCACGCGACCGCCAAGCAACACGTCGAGTCGGTCCAGGAGCTCGGCGCGCGTCATGAGGTACCGGTCCTCGGTCGGTTGCTGCTGCGTGTAGCCGAGCGCGGCCACGCCGCGAGGAATCACGGAGATCTTCGCCACCCGGTCTGCGTGCTGGCGCGACTCCGCCACCAGCGCGTGGCCGGCTTCGTGGTAGGCGACGATCTCTTTTTCCTTCGGGTTGATCACGCGCGATCGGCGCTCGAGACCGCCCACGACACGATCGATGGCCTCGTCGAAGTCCGTCAGATCCACGACCTCCTTGCCCTTGCGGGCGGCAAGGAGGGCGGCCTCGTTGACGAGATTGGCGAGATCGGCGCCGACGAAGCCGGGCGTCCTGGCCGCCACGAGGGAGAGATCGAGGCCGGGGGCCAGCTTGACGTCACGGACGTGCACGTTGAGAATTTTCTCCCGCCCTCTGAGGTCCGGACGGTCGAGGACCACCTGGCGATCGAAGCGACCGGGCCGGAGCAGCGCGGGGTCCAGGATCTCCGGGCGGTTCGTGGCCGCCAGGATCATGACGCCCAGCTGGGTGTCGAAGCCGTCGAGCTCGGCGAGGAGCTGATTCAGGGTCTGCTCGCGCTCGTCGTGGCCGCCCACGATCGGGCTGACACCGCGCGCCTTCCCCAGCGCATCCAGCTCGTCGATGAAGATGATGCTCGGGGCCTTCTGCTGGGCCTGGGCGAAGAGATCGCGGACGCGCGCGGCCCCCACGCCGACGAACATCTCGACGAAGTCCGAGCCGCTCAAGCTGAAGAACGGCACGCCCGCCTCCCCCGCGACGGCCTTGGCCAGCAGCGTCTTGCCGGTGCCGGGCGCGCCGACGATGAGTACCCCTTTGGGAATCTTCCCGCCGAGGCGCCGGTAGCGATCGGGGTTCTTGAGGAAGTCCACGACCTCCATCAGCTCGCCCCGCGCCTCGTCGATGCCCGCGACGTCGTCGAAGGTGACCCCGGTCGTGTGCTCGACGTAGACCCGGGCCTTGCTCTTGCCGATGGTCATCATCCCTTGCTGCGGGCCAAAGCGGCGCATGACGAAGATCCATACGCCGGCGAACACCACGGCGGGAAGGATCCAGGACAGGAGGGTGGAGAGCCACGCATTGTCGACGTGCCCGGTGAACTTGACGTTCGCCTGCTCCAGTTCGGCCACCAGCCCGGGATCCTCGACGCGCGTCGCGACGAAGCGGTGCTTTTCACCACCGGATCGCTTCAGCTCCTCGGCCCTGTCCCTCGGCAGTAGCGTCTCGAGCCCTTCGGCCGAGAGCGTGCCGCTGACGGTTTCTCGGTCGAGCGTCAGATTGCTGACCTTGCCCTTCTTCGCGAGCGCCTTGAACTCGCTGTACGAGACGTTCACGGCCCGAGGCCCGAACAGCGGGAACTGAAATATGAGAATCGTGAGGAGGGCGATCCCGAGATAGCCGATCGCGAACTTTCGCTGTTTGAGCTCCATGCTCGCGGCCTCTATGCCGCGTGCGCGGACACGGCGTCGGGTGGTGCTTGCGCACTGTCCTTCACGATTCGGTAGAGGACCCACCCGCTTGGATCTTGCCCCCCGGTGCGCTCGGCCCGCTCGAACAAGCTCCGGCGGCCCTTGCCGGGAGGAGCGGGATACTCGGCGATCGCCGCGTTCAGGCCCAGCCGGGCCGCCGCCACCGGGAGCGGCGCCTCGATGCTGTAATGCGCGAGGATCCCCCGTTTCTCGTTGTAGAACTCCATGAGCCACCTCATCGCCGACCTCCTCACGCTGTCGCCATCCTGTTGTCAGCGGGAATCATGTCTCGCCTGCCGTCGCAGCCCGGGGGCGCGGCGGGTGGCTGGCGAGCGGGCACGCGGTCTGTATCACTAAAATAGTACACCAGATCAATTCCAGCAATGTGTACTAGATTAGTGGTACACTACGTGCGCTGGACAATTCCACCAGCCGCGCTCACCACCCACCTGGAAGACGAGGGAGGCACCCGCACCATGGCTCAAGCAACCACGACGAAGCTCCGCCCGGTCCCCGACCGCGCGCCGGCCCGCCCGATGGCTCAAGCACCGACGATGAAACTGCGTCCGCTGCACGACCGCGTGCTCGTCCGGCGCGTCGAGGAGCAGGACGACAAGCACGGCCGCATCATCATTCCCGACACCGCGAAGGAGAAGCCGCAGGAGGGCAAGGTCATCGCGGTCGGGACCGGCAGGGTGACCGAGGACGGTAAGAAGCTCCCCCTCGCGCTGAAGGAGGGCGATCGGATCCTCTTCGGCAAGTACTCCGGCAGCGAGGTCAGGCTGGACGGCCAGGAGTACCTGATCATGAAGGAGGAGGACGTCCTCGGCGTCGTCGGCTCGTGAACGGGCGGCACAGTCGCTGTCAACCATTCGCACACACTCGAGAGGAAGGTCGTCATGCCTAAGCAACTGCTGTTCAGCGAAGAAGGCCGCGCCGCGCTGTTGCGCGGCATCAACACGATGTCGCACGCCGTCAAGGTGACGCTCGGCCCGAAGGGGCGGAACGTCGTCATCGGCAAAAAGTTCGGCAGCCCCACCCTGACCAAGGACGGCGTGACCGTCGCCAAGGAGATCGAGCTCAAGGACCCCTACGAAAACATGGGGGCGCAGATGCTGAAGGAAGTCGCCTCCAAGACCTCCGACACCGCGGGTGACGGCACGACGACCGCGACGGTCCTGGCCCAGGCCATCTTCCGCGGCGGTCTCAAGAACGTGACCGCCGGCGCGAACCCGATGGCGCTGAAGCGAGGGATCGAGCAGGCGGTCGACACGGTGGTCGAAGAGCTCAAGCACATGTCCAAGGCCACCAAGGACAAGAAGGAGATCGCCCAGGTCGCCACGATCGCGTCGAACAACGACAAGACCATCGGCACCCTGATCGCCGAGGCCATGGAGAAGGTCGGCAAGGATGGCGTGATCACCGTCGAAGAGGCCAAGGCGATGGAGACCAGCCTCGACGTGGTCGAGGGCATGCAGTTCGACCGCGGATATCTCTCGCCCTACTTCGTGACGAATCCGGAGCGGATGGAAGTGGTGCTGGAGGACGCGGTCATTCTGATCCACGAGAAGAAGCTCAGCGTGATGAAGGACATGCTGCCGTTGCTCGAGCAGGTCGCGCGGGCCGGCAAGCCGTTTCTCATCCTCGCCGAGGACCTGGAGGGCGAGGCCCTGGCGACCTTGGTGGTGAACAAGCTGCGCGGGACGCTCGCGTGCTGTGCCGTCAAGGCGCCGGGCTTCGGCGATCGCCGCAAGGCCATGCTCGAGGACGTCGCCACGCTGACCGGTGGTAAGGCGATCACGGAAGATCTCGGGATCAAGCTCGAGAACCTCAAGCTCGACGACCTCGGCCGCGCCAAGAAGGTGGTCGTGGACAAGGACAACACCACGATCGTCGAGGGCGCCGGGAGCACCAAGGAGATCCAGGGCCGCATCAAGCAGATCCGGGCGCAGATCGAGGAGACGACCTCGGACTACGACCGGGAGAAGCTCCAGGAGCGGCTCGCGAAGCTCGCGGGCGGCGTCGCCGTCATCAAGGTGGGCGCGGCGACCGAGACCGAGATGAAAGAGAAGAAGGCGCGCGTCGAGGACGCCCTCAACGCCACGCGGGCGGCGGTCGAGGAGGGGATCGTGCCGGGGGGCGGCGTCGCGCTGCTCCGCGCGGCAGACGCGCTCGACAGCCTCAAGCTCTCGGGCGATGAGGGCACCGGGGTCAGCATCGTGCGGCGCGCCCTCGAGGAGCCGATTCGGCAGATCGTCGAGAACGCCGGGCTCGAGGGTTCCGTGATCGTCGAGAAGGTCAGGGCCACGGTCCCCCTCACCCGCGGCTTCGACGCCGAGACCCACGAGTATGTCGACATGATGGTGGCGGGCATCATCGACCCCACCAAGGTCGAGCGGGTCGCGCTGCAGCACGCGGCATCGATCGCGTCGTTGCTGCTCACGACGGAAGTGATCGTCACGGACGGCCCCGAATCCGGGAAGGCCGATCACGCCATGGGGCACGGTGGGGAGTTTTAAGCCTCGCCGAGATGACCAGGCGACGGCGCGCGGAAACACGCGCCGTCGCCGGCGGGGCCGTCGGATCTTCATTGCGGTACACGCGATACCACCCGCTGCCCCAGGAGGTGCTCGTGGGGTCTGTGCAGCCGTCCGATCCGCTACGGCACGCCTCGCTGTCTGACGGCAGCTCGCAGATGCGAGCCATCGGGACGAGCTCGTCTCGGCGTCACGGGCCGTTCGTCAAGATCAACTGCGCCGCGATCCCTTCCGGGCTGATCGAGTCGGAG
>Ga0209157_1000051_pt1 | contig 98072 bp, 81 predicted proteins | sample GraSoiAngelo_135_FD_185892 | JGI IMG/M metagenome (GOLD analysis project Ga0209157, IMG submission 185892) | Grasslands soil microbial communities from the Angelo Coastal Reserve, California, USA - 14_0929_05_40cm (SPAdes) (version 2) | ecosystem: Environmental > Terrestrial > Soil > Grasslands ... | reverse complement strand
CAGGCGTTGTTGTCCTGCAGGCCGCCGCACAACATGTAGGGAACGTTGTTGTCCGCCGCGACCATGTAGAACTGCTCGATCGGCAGGTTGTTGAGATAGCGCCAGGTCTTGGCGCCCGTGGTGGTGACGTAGACCCCGCCGTCGTTCCCCTGGATCATGCGGTCGGGGTTCGCGGGATCGATCCAGAGGGCGTGGTGATCCACGTGTACGCCGCGGTCGATCGGCGTCGTCGTCTTACCGCCGTCGTCCGAGCGGAGCAGCAGGTAGGAGGAGAAGAACACCTTGCGGTCGTCCACCGGCGACACGTGCATCAGGGAGAAGTAGAACGGCCGCGCCGAAATCCCGTGGAAGTCGGAGACCTTGGCCCAGTGGTCACCCTGGTCCTTCGAGTCCCACAGAATCCCCTGTGTCGCTTCGATGATCGCGTAGATGTGGCTCGGATTGGTGGGGCCAACGGCCAGGGCGATGCGCCCCAGCAGGCCCGCTGGCAGCCCCTCCTTGAGCCGCTCCCACGTGAGGCCGCCGTCCTTCGACCGGTAGATGCCGCTCCCGGAGCCCCCCGAAACCAGCTCCCATGGATGCCGCACCGCCTGCCACATCCCGGCGAACAGCATCCGCGGATTCCCCGGGACCATGATCAAGTCCGCGACGCCGGTCGTGTCGTTCACGAACAGCACCTTCTGCCAGGTCTTGCCGCCATCGGCGGTGCGGTACACACCCCGCTCGGGGTTGGGTGCCCAGGCGTGGCCGATCGCGCCGACGAACACGACGTCGGGATCCGTGGGATCGACCACGACGCGGGAGATCTGTCCCACGTCGCCCAGCCCCATGAACTTCCACGTCTTGCCGGCATCGGGCGAGAAGAACACGCCGCGCCCGTCCACGAGGTCGTTGCGCAGGTTCGCCTCGCCCGTGCCGACCCACACGAGGTTCGGGTTCGAGGGCGCGAGCGCGATGGCGCCGATCGAGGCCGTCGGCTGGTCCTTGAAGACGGCCTCCCAGGAGTCGCCCCCGTCCGTCGTCTTCCACACGCCGCCCGCCGCGGCGCCCACATAGTAGACGTTCGGCTCGCCGGGGATGCCGACCACGGCGGTCACGCGCCCGCCGCCCACCGAGGGGCCGAGGTTGCGAAACTTGAGGTTGTTGAGCGAGTCGGCGCCAAGAGTCGCGGGCGCTTCCGGAGCGGGCTTCGCCCGCCCGCGGCCCTGTGCGGTGACCGCGGGAACGAGGGCGACTGCCAGGAGCCCGCCGAGCAAGGCGGCTTGAGGGAGAGCCATGGGGCGCATTGCGCTAACTCCTTCGAAGGATCTCGAGGGGACGGACGAGCAGCGGATTGATTTACGAGTCCGCCCGAGGCGCGTCAAGCGTGTAGAATTCCCCACCTATGCGGGGCCCGCCAACCCTGGCACTTGGTGCGAGCGGCAGGGACAGCTCGGACGGACGGCTTTTTACCTGAGATGACGGCGGTCTGGCGGTCCGCCCGTCGGCGGGCCATAGTCAGGGCGAGCGACTACACTCGGAGGCGACGATGGCCGACACGATCCGCAGGGTGAGCTACTGCTACACGACGGCGTCCGACAAGCCGGGCGAGGGGGCGCGCCTGCTGCGGGTCTTGAAGGCGGCCGGCGTCAACCTGCTCGCGTTCCACGCGTTCCCGAGCGCCCGCAAGGCCCAGGTGGACTTCGTGGCGGCGGACGGGACCGCGCTCGCCGCCGCCGCGCAAGGCGCGAAGATCAAGCTCTCGAAGCCCAAGACGGCGTTCCTGATCGACGGCGACGATCGTGTCGGCGCGCTCGCCGACACGATGGCCAAGCTCGGCGCGGCGAAGATCAACGTGACTGCGGTGTCGGCGGTATGTGCGGGGATGGGACGCTACGGCGCGATCCTGTGGGTGAAGCCGCGCGATGTGAACAAGGCGGCGGCGGCGCTCGGCGCGATGTGACTGGGGGGACTTTCATGGATTGCCCCGGCCGAGCGCGTCCGGGCCGAAGCGTTGCCGTGCGGCGTCGATTGCCCGGGCGATGGCGCGGTCGCGCTCGGTCTCCACGCTGCTTTCTGGTGGCACGTCGAGCAGGGGTAGTTGCGCGTCCGGGCCGCCCCGGACCAGGTGGGACAGAGCCACGCCGAGCAGGCGCGCGGGCATCCGCCGCGTGGCGCGCAGCCGCCGCAGCAGCTGGCGCGCGACGACGGAGACCGCCCGGTCCGAGCGCACCGCCTCGGGCAGGGTGCGGCTCGCCTGCCGCGTCGTGAAGTCCGCGTCGCGGAGCTTGACCGTCACCGTGCGGGCGGCGAGGCCCAAGTCGCGCAGGTCCGCACTGGCGCGGTCGGCGAGGGCGCGGAGCTTTGCTCCCAGTGCCGCGTCATCGTCCACATCTGCCGCGAACGTCTCATCCCGACTGAGCGACTTCGCTTCGCGCTCCGGCTCGACCGACGAGCGATCGACGCCGCGCACCCGATCGTAGAGCCATGTCCCTTCCCGTTCGCCCAGCCGCGCCACGAGGGCGGAGCGCTCGAGCGGGGCGACGTCGCGCACCGTGCGCCACCCGAGCCGCGCGAGCCGCGCCTGAGCCTTGGGACCGACGCCCGGAAGGTCCGCGAGCGCGAACTGCAGCAGGAACTCCGCTTCGGCGCCGGGGGCAACGATGCACACCCCGTCGGAGGACGCGGCGGCGCCCGGTCGAGGCTTCGCGCGCCCGGCCGCGAGCTTCGCGACCAGCTTGGAGGTACCGCCGCCGATCGAGACCGAGAGCGACGTCGCCTCGCTCACGGCGGCGCGGATGCGACCCGCGGTCGCCGCGAGCGGCTCGCCCCCGTACAACTTCTCGGTCCCCGTGAGGTCGAGATAGAACTCGTCGCTCGAAGCCTGCTCCACTGCGGGCGTGAAGCGGCCCAGCACATCGCGAATCTCGCGACTCTTCCCCGCGCACGCCTCCCACGGCACCGGGACGACGGTGGCGCCGGGGCAGAGGCGGACGGCGCGGGCCATGGGCATCGCGGAATGGACGCCGTAGGCCCGCGCGTCGTATGAGGCCGATGTGACGACGCCGCGCCGCTCCGGGGAGCCGCCGACGATGAGCAACCGGGCCTTGCCCGCCCCCTCGGGATCCACGAGGCGCGCGACGGCGACGTAGAACGCGTCGGCGTCGACCAGGAGGAGGCGGCGGTGAGGTGGCCGGGGGGAGATCAGGGCGGCGACGCGCGCCGGGCGCTCAAGATCTGCTCGATCACCTGCCGGCGCTGCGGGAGATCGAGCAGGGTGAGCTGGTACACGACGTCGGTCGCCCCGTTCGCGGCGCCGTCGTAGCGGCCTCCGGCGGCGACCGGGCCGATCTCGTGCTCCCCTGCCCGTACCAGCCGCATTTCGTCCACGCGTGCGAGGGGATAGCGCACCGTCTTGTCGTCTTGCTGGAAGACGATCGTGTCCCGTACGAGCCCGACGAGGTGCAGATTCCACACGATCGTGCCGTCACGCAGCGTGATTTGCCACAGGTCACTGCTCGCGTCGTCCGGCGGATGATCCTTGAACACCCGCTCGATGATCTGGCGACGCTCGCTCACGCTGTACAGCGTGAGGCGGTACATCTCATCGTCCGTGCCTGCCAGCACGCTGCCGTAGCCGCGCGGCTCCCCTCTCAGGCGCCGCTCGGCCTTGTGCACGAGGCGCAGCTCGTCCACCCGACCGATCGGGAAGCGGTAGGTCGAGTCACCTGTTCCCTGCCGCAGCACCAGCGTGTCGCCCGTGAGCCGCACGAGGCGCAGGTCCCACATGAGCCTCCCGTCGTGGAGCGTGACCTGCCAGCGGTCGCCTTGCTGGGCGTGGCCCGGTATCGCCCCCCCCGCGACCAGGACCAGCGCCGCGCAGAGCAACGCTCTCACGACGCTTCTCCCTTCGCCCGCTTGGCGGCGTCCGCCGCCTTGCGCTTCTTCTTCTTCTTGGGACGCGTGTTGCCGTACGTGCCGCGAAAGATCTTGCCGCGCTTGGTGCGACGGTCGCCTTTGCCCATTGAGTCCTCAGTCTTCAGTCGTCAGTCACTTCAGGCCGCCCAGCTTGAGCAGGCGTTGGAACTGTTCCGCCGATGCCGGCATCACCGAGAGGCGACCCATCCGGACGAGCCCCAGATCGGCGAACGCCCGATCCTTCTTAATCTCGCCCAGCGGCACGGGCTGCGGCAGCCTCCCCGCGGCCTTCAGGTCCACCACCGCGAGCTTCGGGTCTTTCTGTTTCGGGTCGGGATAGGCCTGCGACATGACCTGGGCCACGCCCACCACGGCCTTCTCGTCTCCCGTGTGATAAACCAGCACCCGGTCGCCCGGCATCATTTGCCGCAGATGCTTCAAGGCGAGGTTGTTCTTGACCCCGTCCCAGACGGCGGTCTTCTGACGCTCCAGCTCGTCGTAGCTGTACGTGGACGGCTCGGTTTTCACGATCCAATAGCTGCTCATTAGGCCCCCGGGCTGCGGTCGCCGGACCCCCCGCTCCGCGACAAAAATACGCAGTCGCTGCGCGGGGGGCCCGGCGACCTTGCAGCGTCAAGAGCCGCTGGGGGGCTCCCGAAGCGACTGCGTCTTTTTGTCGCGAAGGGAGCCCCCCAGCGGCTCGTCACACGATCCCGTCCGTCCATTCAACAATAGCTCTCACCAGCTCCGTCATCACGTCGGCTTCGGTGCGGCCGGACTTCTTGAGCACCTTAAACGAGTGATCCCCGCCGTCCACGAGGTGCAGCGTGGCCCGCGCGCCGAGCCGCTTGACCAGTGGCCGCAACAGCTTGAGGTCGGCGAAGTCGTCCCGCGTCCCCTGGAGAAAGAGCATCGGGACCTGAACCTGCGCCAGGTGCTCCGCCCGCTCGTTCCCGGGGCGGCCGGGTGGGTGCAACGGGAAGCCGAGAAACACGAGCCCCCGCACGCCCGGGAGCGGCTCGCCGGCCTGCGCCGTCGAGGTCATCCGCCCGCCGAACGACTTCCCGCCGGCGACGAGCGGCAGCCCCGGCGCCGCGCGTGCCGCTTCCATCACCGCGGCTCGAACCGCGGCCGCCGCCACGGCGGGCGGATCGGGGCGTCGCGCCCGCTGCTCCATGTAGGGGAACTGATACCGCAGGGTGGCGATTCCCTGCTCCGCGAGCCGCTGCGAGATCGCCTCCAGAAACGGGTGCCGCATTCCCGCCCCGGCACCGTGGGCGAGCACATACAGGAAACGGGCGTCGGCCGGACGTACCAGGAGCGCGGAAACGCCACCGGTGATCTCGCCGACCCTGACGCGCAGCTCGGTCGCAGGCGGCATGCTATTGGTCGAGACGGTCGTGCAGCCGGGCCAGCGCGGCCATCAGGTCGGGCTGGTGGTCGAGCACCGGCCACAGCGGGTCGTCCTTGAGCTTCTTCATGCGCGCCGGCACGCTGCGGATCGTGAACGCGCGGATGTCGAGCTTCGGCGCGACCTCCCGCCACGCGAGCGGCGTCGAGACGGGGGCGCCGGGGAGTGGGCGCGCACTGAACGGCGCGACGAGCAGGCGTCCGTGCCCGTTTTGCACGTAGTCGAGATAGACCTTGCCGCCGCGCTTCTGGACCTGGCGCGTGACCGTCGCGATCTCGGGAAGCTGAGCGGCGATGACGCGCGCGAGCAGCCCGCCGAGGGTGCGAGACTGCTCGTAGGTCACCTGGAGGCCCAGCGGGATCAGCACGTGAAGCCCGGTCGAGCCGCTCGTCTTGATGCCCGCCGGCAAGCCGATGTCGTCGCACAACGCCTTCACCGCCTGCGCGACCGTGACGACGTCGGTGAACGGGGCTTCCTTCGGGTCGAGGTCGAGGATGCACCAATCGGGCGTCTCAAGCGTCCCGACGCGGGAAGACCAGATGTGCAGGAGAATCGCCGCCATATTGGCGATGTACAGGAGCGAGGCCTCGTCGTCGCACACGAAGTAGTCCAGCTCGCGCTGCGAGTCCTCGCTCCAGATGGTGACGGTGCGCACGAACGCCTGGGCGTACGCCGGCGCGTCCTTCTGGAAGAATGACTTTCCGTTGATGCCGTCGGGGAAACGGGTGAGCACAAGCGGGCGGCCCGCGAGATAACGCAGCATCCAGGGCGACACGGCCCGGTAATACTCGATCAAGTCGCCCTTAGTGTACCGCTCCTCCGGCCAGAAGACCTTGCCGAGGTTCGTGAACTGCACGGCGGGACGAGCGATCGCGGACGAGGAACGAGCTGCTTCGGGTACGGGTTCCTCCGCCCCTCCATCGTCTCTCGTCCCCTGTGCCGGTATCACGCATTCTTCCGGCTTCTTGTCTTCCCGGAACCGGAGAAAGACAGGTTGCCGCAGCAGGCCATCCCCCGTGACCTCCTTGTAACGGACCTCGGCCACGAGCTCCGGCTTTACCCAATGGCTCTCCTTCTCCGCGGGGACCGGACCCTCGAACGGCGGACGAGCGGTTTCGAGCGCCAGGAGCTGGTCCCCCACGTCTTTCAGCATCTGGCCGGTGAATCCGCTGCCCGCGCGACCGGCATAGACGAGCCTCCCGTCGTCGTAGCCACCCAGGTGGAGCGCGCCGAATCCGCCACGGGTGCCCTTGGGGGCGGTGTAGCCCACGACGACGAAATCCCCGGTCTTGTCGGCGCGGATCTTCTGCCACAGGTCCGAGCGGCCGCTCTTGTACGGCGCGTCGGCTTTCTTGGCGACGATCCCCTCGAGGCCCATCCCCACGGCCCGATCGTACAGCGCCTCGCCGTCCTTCTCGAAATGCTCCGAGTAACGGAGCGGTCCCGCCTCCGGCAGCACCTTCCGCAGGAGCCCCTTGCGTTTCACGAGCGGCAGGGACCGCAGGTCGAACCCCTCGACCGCCATCAGGTCGAAGAGATAGAGCGTGCCGGGCGTCTCGACGGACGCGTGCCGGATGTCTGGGGCGCGTCCGATGCGCGCCCGGTTCTGGAGGCGTTGAAAGCTCGGCCGCCCCTGCTCGTCCAGGATCACCAGCTCTCCGTCCATGAGCAGGCTCGAGTACGGCAGTGCGGCGATCGGGCGAATCAGCTCCGGGAAAGCCGCCGAGTAATCGTTGCCGTTGCGCGTGATCAGGCGCGCGGTCCCGTCCTCCTTCACCACCCGCATGCGATAACCGTCGAGCTTCACCTCGAAGACCCATCCGCCGCGCGAGAACGGCTCCTCGCGTGTTTCCGCGAGCATGGGAGCGACATCCTCGGCACGGACGGCGCGCATCGGCGCCTTGAGCTTCTTCAACTCGGCCACGAGCTTCGCCGCTTTCTTGTTGCCGTCGCGTAGCTCCTCGACCGTCAGCCCCGACAGCACCGATCCGGGGGGAAACGTGGCCCCGTTCTTCGAGGTGTAGGCGTCCCGCTCCTTGATCAGGAGCCAGTCCTTCACCGACTTCTTGATCTTCACGAGCGTCCAGACGCCGCGCAGCTTGTAGCCGCGCAGCTCGAAGAGCAGCTTCCCCTTGGCGAGCCCCGCCGCCGGATCCTCGATCGGCACCCACACCCCACGGTCCCACACGATCACCGCACCCGCGCCGTAGTTCCCTTCTGGGATGATCCCCTCGAAGTCGCCGTACTCGATCGGGTGATCCTCGACATGAACGGCGAGGCGTTTGTCGGCGGGATCGCGCGACGGCCCTTTGGGCACGGCCCAGGATTTCAACACCCCGTCCATCTCGAGCCGCAGGTCGAAATGGAGGCGGGTGGCGGCATGCTGGTGGACGATGAACCGCCGCCCGGGCGCGGCGGCGACCGAACCCGATGGCTCCGGCGTGCGGTCGGCGGAGCGCTTGGCGCGATAGGTCTTGAGCGCGTCGTCGGGAGGCGGCGGGGCCGCGGGGGGCGGGGCGGGCGGGGGGGTCGGCTTCACGGTCGTGGTCCATTGTAGACCGAAAGCGCGCCGAGTGGCAATCCGGGCAGCCGGCGCAGGATGGACCCTCCCTCGCGCCGGTGGTAATATCCTGATGCCGTCGGTCGAACGGTCACCCTTTCACCACCAGGCCCTATGCCCGCGCACTCGATTGGCTCCGCCACGATTTCCTTCGGGCTCGTCTCGGTCCCGATCAAGATGTTCTCGGCCGGCGAGTCGTCCGCCGCGATCTCGTTCAACTGGCTGCACAAGAAGGACGGGGCCCGTCTGAAGCAGCAATACGTCTGCTCAAAGGACGGGGAGAAGGTCGAGAAAGAGGACATGATCAAGGGGTACGAATTCTCCAAGGGTCGCTACGTGCAGTTCACCCCCGACGAGCTTAAGGCGCTCGAGGAGAAGGGCACGGGGTCGATCAACATCACCGAATTCGTGGACGCCGACACGGTGGACCGGATGTACATGGACAAGGTCTACTTCATGGGACCCGAGAAGGGCGGCGACCGGGCGTTCACGCTGCTGGGCGAAGCACTGAAGAAGACCCGCAAGGTGGCGATCGGGCAATGGGCGGCGCGCGGCAAGCAATACCTCGTCATGATCCGGCCGCTGGGTCGGGGGCTCGCGATGGAGCAGCTGCGCTACGCCAACGAGGTGCGGTCGATCGACGAGGTACCGATCCCGAAGGTCGACGTGAAAAAGGCGGAGCTGGACATGGCAGTGCAGCTCGTCGAGCAGGCGGCGTCGGAGCAGTTCGAGCCCCAGAAGTACGAGGACACGGTCAAGATGCGAATCCAGGAGCAGATCCAGCGGAAGGTGGATGGCGAGGAGATCACCGAGGAGCCGACCGAGGCTCCCAAGACGCAGATCATCGACCTCATGGAAGCGCTCAAGGCGAGTCTCGCCAAGGGCAAGGGCTCGACCGGCGGCGAGCGCAAGCCCGCGAAGCGCGTCGAGCGCGCCGCCGAAGTCAAGCCCGCCAAGAAACGAAGGGTGGCCAGCGCCTAGGCGATGACGGGCTACACCACCGAGGAAGTCGCACGGCTCCTCGGTCTCTCTCCCGCGCAGATCCGATCTTACACCCGAGCCGCTTTCCTCTCCCCCGCGCGCGCCGCGGGGGGGAGGGGGGAGTTGCGCTTCTCCTTTCAGGACCTGGTGCTGCTGCGGGCCGCGAAGGGGCTGATGGCGGCCCGGATCCCCGCGGCGAAGATCCGCAGCTCGCTGCGCCGGCTGAAGCAGCAGCTGCCGCGGGGACGAGCGCTCTCGGAGCTGCGCATCACGGCTGAGGGACACCGCGTGGTAGCCCGCGACGGCGCCCTCGCCTGGAATCCGGATTCGGGGCAGCTGGTGCTCGACTTCGACGTGGCGAGTCTGGCCGAGCGCGCGGCCCCGCTGGCGCGCCGCCAGGCGGCCGCCGCCCGGCGCATCGAGGACGATCTCGACGCCGAGCAGTGGTTCGACCTCGGGCTCGAGTTGGAAGTCAGCGCCCCGGAGGACGCGCGCGATGCTTATCGGCGGGCGCTCGAGCTGGATCCGCATCATGCCGACGCGCGGGTGAACCTGGGACGGCTGCTGGTCGAATCCGGTCGCGCCGAGGAGGCGGAGACGCACTTCCGGGCGGTGCTGGCCGACCATCCCGACCACGCGACCGCCTGGTACAACCTCGGCATCGCGTTGGAAGACCGGCGGCGTCCGAACGACGCGGTGAAGGCCTACGAGCAGGCGATCACCGCCGATCGACGGCTGGCGGACGCCTACTTCAACCTCGCGCGGTTGTACGAGAAGGCGGGGAAAAAGGCGGCGGCGTTACGGCACCTGTCGATCTATCGGAGGCTCATTGGCTAAGAGACCCATGCGACTGCCCCACTTGTTGTGGTGCCTCGCGCTCCTTCCCACGCTGCTCGCCGCTCAGGGCCCGCCGCGCACCCGCCCGGAGCTCGTCGGGATGTCGTCGGCCCGCCTCGCGCGCCTCCGCCCGGCGCTCCAGGCGTATGTCGACAGCGGTCAAGTGGCCGGCGCCGTGGCCATCGTGCTGCGGCGCGGGCGCGTGGTGGCGCTCGACACGGTCGGCTGGGCCGACCTCGAAGCGCACCTCCCCATGCGGAGCAACACGATCTTCCGGATCGCCTCCATGACGAAGGCCGTCACGAGCGTGGGCGTCATGATGCTCATCGAGGAGGGGAAGCTGTCGCTCGACGACCCGGTCTCGAAGTATCTCCCCGCGTTCAAGAGCGAGCGGGTGCTCGTGGCGCTTGGCGACTCGGCGAAGGGGACGCGGGACTCACTCGTCCCCGCCGCCAGGCAAATCACCGTGCACGACCTGCTCACGCACCGCTCGGGCATCGCCTACGTGTTCGCCGACGAGGCGCCCAATGTCGGCTACTACCGGCGCGCCGCGATCACGGACGGCCTGGTCCCCCGAGGAACCGTGAGCGAGACGGTGGATCAGATCGCCGCCCAGCCGCTCGCCTTTCAGCCCGGCACCAAGTGGCAGTACGGGTTGAACACGGACGTGCTGGGCCGACTCGTCGAAGTCGTGTCCGGCATGTCGCTCGACCGGTTTCTCACCGAACGGATCTTGCGGCCGCTCCGGATGAATGACACGTATTGCTACGTGCCGGATGGAAAGGTGGAGCGGGTGGCGGTGCCCTACACGTTCGGGGAAGGCGGGCGCCTCCGCCCGATGGACCCGGTCCAGCCCATCGGCCATCTGATCGTAAGCGGCAAAGGCTCGCGTGGGTCCCGCACCTACTGCTCGGGAGGTGCCGGCCTGTACTCCACGGCGCCGGACTACGCCCGCTTTCTGCAGATGCTCGCCAACGGTGGCGAGCTCGACGGTGTCCGAATCGTCTCCCCCAAGACCGTGGAGCTGATGACGGCGAGCGCGACGAGCGATCTGTCGCCATCGCCCCTGGGGCCCGGGGTCGGCTTCGGGCTCAGCTTCGCCGTCGTCACAGACCTGGGGATGTCCGGTGCGTACGGCTCGCTCGGCCGCTATTCGTGGGGTGGAGCCTACGGCTCGACCTACTGGGTCGACCCCCGGGAGCAGCTCATCGGCGTCCTGATGATCCAGTTGATCCCGCGTCCCGGCATCGGCGTGGGCGACCGGTTTGAGACCCTCGCGTACCAGGCGATCGTGCGCTAAAACGCGAGCGAGCCTAGCACCCAGCGCCCTCCAACGGCACACCCCGTCCCTGTCGCATTCGCGCCCCCTCATGCCGCAAAAACACCCTATCGTCGGGACCAGGCCGCTGCCAACTTGCAACCAGGCCACGCATGGGAGCCGAGGGTGAGCCCCCGGCTCAACTGGAGCAAGGCGTGCTGCGATGATGGCGTTGGGATCCTTTCGTGCTCGCAGTTTTGTGCTCGCGCTCACGGTGCTGGGCGGGCCTGGCGACACTCCCCGCGTGACGCTGCAGGCACCGACCCAGCGTCTGCGGCTCACGATTAACCCCGCGACGCTTCGAGTCGGAGAGACGGCGCGGCTTACCGTCGACTTCCTCGATAGCCAATTCCAACCAGTGGCGAACGACCGGAACCGGACCATCGACTTCGCGCAGCTGCCGTCGGGGACGGGACAGGCTGGGAGCGGCACCTTCTCGCCTAGCCGGGTCAGCGTGCCTCGCGGAGCGCAGTCAAGCGCGACGGCCACGTTTCGCGCGGGAAGCCCGGGCAAAGTGTTGATCCGAGCTACGGCCCCCGACCTGGCGCCCGCCCAGACGCTGGTGGTGATCGTGCCGCACGGTTCGTCATGGATGGATCCGTCCGCGCACCCGACGTTCCGCGTCGCAGCCTACCAGCAGGATATCACGGTCGAGATCAATCCCCACGAGCCCACGGTCGTCCCCGCCAACGGCGTGTCCCGAGCCCAGCTCTGGGTCACGTTGAACAGGAGACTGAACCCGGACGAAGAGCTTCAAATCAGGGTGAAGAGCGTCCCAGGCGGCGGCGTCCAAGTGCTGTACGACGGGATACGGCAGGGCAATGTCACCGACCTCACGATCGGTGCAGGACTCGCGCTTTCGAAGGAGGTCGACATCCTCTCGACGCGGCCTGCGACCGTGCGAGTCATCGCGTGGGTACTGCCGAACGGACCGAGCGACGAAGTCCGCGTCCAGTTCGAGCGGCCACGCCCGGCCCGCGTGATGTTCGAGGGCGGGCAGGATTCGATCCCTCTGCGTCAGCAGGAGGTGCCGCTCGCAGTGGAACTCGCGGATCAGGATCACGTGCCCGTCGGCGACCTTCAGAGCACGTGGCGGATTCGCCTCAGCTCGCCGACCGATCCGGACGTGACGACATTCACTCCAGAGACGCTCGTCTTGACGCCGGGTCGCCCCGTCGGTCGGTCAGTGCTTCACCTGAAGGGGGCGCCCGCCGCGAACGACATCCGGCTGCTTGCCGTGGATCTCGGTGAGACCCTGGGTTTCGTTGAACGCACGATCATCGTCGCGGGTTCAATCGAGCCGCCGGCGTACCTCTTTGTCCTCTTCGCGGGGTTAGGCGGAGTCCTCGGTGGCCTGGCACGCGACTTCTACCGTCGGCAGGTGAGCCTCATTCTGCCAAACTGGTCGTCCGGCTACCTCCACCTCGGCCTGCTCGGGAACGTTCCCTTCAGCTTTCTGTTCGGCTATGTGCTGTTTCAGGCGGCGGCGCTCGGGCTGCTCTTGGGGTACCAGCACGCGCCTGCGATCGCCAGCACGCGCCCCTTCGCCTTCTTCTTCGGCGTGCTCGGTGGCGTCGGCGGCATCGCCGTGCTGGACCGGTTGCTTGACCGGATATTCCCGAGGCGCACAGGCGAGCGACCGCGGCCGAGCGACGGTGCGAGCGGCCGGCCCTCGCAGGGGGACTGAAGTCCTGCCGCCGGGCGCCTTGCGGGACGCTGACGTCGCCGGACGCTGGGTCAGCCGAGCAGTCCAACGAACTGCTGCGCCAGCTTGGGCCCGATGCCCGACTCCTCGTGCTTGAAGAAGATGAAGGCGTCCTGCCACCCCGTGCCGAGCTCCTTGACCTGCGCGGCCCACTGCTCGAGGTCTTTCTTCTTGTAGCCCTCGTCGCGCAGCCGCAGGTAGCCGAAGTCCGCCGTCGCGACGAGGGGGGTATGCCCGTCCTCGGTGTCCGCCACGCAGAGGGCCGCGTTCGCGGTGCGCAGCGCGCCGTACACGTCCTCCCCGAACCACGACTCGTGCCGGAACTCCCAGGCGCAACGCAGATCGGCCGGGAACTGCGTGAGCAGGTCGTTGAGGCGCGCGAGGTCCTTCTTGAAGTTGGGGGGCAGCTGGAACAGGATGGGCCCGAGCTTCGGCCCGAGCATCCGGCCGGTCTCGAGGAAGTAGCGCAGCGGGTCGTCCACGTCCTTGAGCCGGGCGATGTGCGTGATGCGCTGCGGCGCCTTGAGCACGAACGTGAAACCCGCCGGCGTCGCCTGGTCCCATCCCGCCACGGCCTTCGCGTTCGGCATGCGGTAGAAGGTGTAGTTCACCTCCACCGTCGTGAGCCGCTGCGCGTAGTACTCGAGCATCTGCGACCCGGGCATCTTGGCGGGATAGAACGTCCCCTTCCATTCGGGGAAGTTGTAGCCCGAGGTGCCGACGCGGACGTTCATGCCACCCACACGGTCTTGATGTTCGTGAACTCCCGCAGCCCGTACTCCGACAGCTCGCGCCCGTAGCCCGAGCGCTTCACCCCGCCGAACGGAAGCCGCGGGTCGGATTTGACGAGCCCGTTCACGAACACGCTGCCCGCCTCGATGTCGCGCGCGACCCGCTCGCCGCGCTTGGTGTCCTCGGTCCACACCGCCGCACCCAAGCCGTACACCGAGGCGTTCGCGATGCGGATCGCATCGCCTTCGTCCCGGGCCCGGATCACCGCCGCCACGGGGCCGAACGTCTCCTCGTCGAACGCCGGCATGCCGGGTTCGACGGCGACCAGCACGGTGGGCGGGTAGAACGCCCCCCCCCCCCCCCCCCCCCCCCCCCCCCCCCCCCCCCCGCCCCGCCCCCCCCCCCCCCCCCCCCCCCCCCCCCCCCGGCTCCTTGGGCAGCTGCCCCCCCAGCACGACCTGCGCCCCCCGCCTCGCAGACTCCTCGACCTGCCTGTGCAGGTTGGCGCGGAGATCGAGGCGTGCCTGGGGACCGATCTGGGTCCTGGGATCGAGCGGATCGCCCACCCTGCGGGTTCGCATCTCCGCCGTGAACCGCTCGAGAAAGCGATCCGCCACCCGCTCGACGACGATGAACCGCTTCGCCGCGATGCAGCTCTGGCCGCTGTTGATCAGGCGCGCCTCCGCGGCGACCTGCGCGGCCTTCACGAGGTCCGCGTCCTCGAGCACGATGAACGGATCGCTCCCGCCGAGCTCCAGCACCGTCTTCTTCAAGTGCCGCCCCGCCTGCTGCGCCACCTGGCTGCCGGCGCGATCGCTGCCCGTGAGCGTCACGGCGCGTACCCGCGCGTCGGCGATGACGCTCCCCACCGCCTCATTCTCGAGGAACACCGCCCGGAACAACCCGTCGGGGAAACCCGCTTCCCGGAAGACCCCTTCGATCTCGAGCGCGCAACGCGACACGTTGGGGGCGTGCTTCAAGAGCCCCGCGTTCCCCGCGACGAGCGCCGGCGCGGCGAAGCGAAACACCTGCCAGAACGGGAAGTTCCACGGCATGATCGCGAGCACCGGTCCGATGGCCTCGAACCGCACGTAACTTCGCGACCCGTCGGCCTCGCGCCGCTCGTCGGCGAGGAACGCCGCGCCGTGCTCCGCGTAATAGTCGCACGCCCAGGCGCACTTCTCGGCCTCCGCCGCCCCCTGCGCGAGCGGCTTCCCCATCTCGAGCGCCATCGTCCGGGCGTACGCGTCCTTGCGCTCGCGCAGCAGGCGGGCGGCGGCCCACAACCGCTCGGCGCGCTCCGCGACGGGCCGGCGGCGCCAGTCGCGCGACGCCCGGTCGGCACGCTCAAGAATCCCCTCGAGCGCATCGGGCGAGGTCTCCGCGAACGTCTCGAGGACGTCGCCGGTGGCAGGGTTGATGGATTGGAAAGTCACAGGTGACTCTCGTCTGGCGTTTTTTCGATGCTACTGGAGCGGTTTCGGTTCGGTCGCGCTTGAGTCAGGCGTTATCGTGACGTCGCGGCACGGTGGCACGCGGGTTCGAGTCCCGCCACCAGCACCGCCGCGGTCCCGTGTGACTTGACGACCTCGCTCTCCCGCACTAAAATTAGCATCGAGGCGTGCGAAGTCTTTGCGTTTACGACTGCGTCAATGAGAGCCGAGCCTGTTTGAGTCTCGGCTCTTAGCTTTTTGGGGCCCGTTCACCACCTCGGGCCGATCCCTGACGCGATCCACCATGCACAGAAAGCCGAGGGGCTCCCCGCCCGTGGCGCGGAACTGGTGCGTCACGCCCGGCGAAACGTAGACGCAGTCGTACGGCGCGATATCGAACGTCCGCTCGCCCAGGATCACCCGGCCCCGACCCCGCAGCACTACGACCGCGTGCGGATGCTGATGACGCTCGAGCGACGAGTAGCCGCCCGGTTGGATCTCGAAGTAGCGCGTCACGAAGTTGAACGGCTCCTCGCCCGTGCCCTCGCCGAGCAGCGTCTGCCGGGTGACGTCCTTGTGGCGCGCGTCCGCCGTCTTGTATTCCCGCACGGGCACCGCGTCCCACCGGAACGGGGGGCCCGCGAACTTGAGCAGCTTCGATCGATCATCCATGTGAGTGTCGTCTGACCTGGTCGGCGAGGCGCCGCGCCGCCGTGGTGAGATCGGGCTGGGCGTAGAGGCTCCCTCCGACGAGCAAGATGGTGTCGGCGCCGTAGCGCTCGACCCAGTGCGGCACGCGGGCCGCGTCGATGCCGCCCGCCGGCACCGGGAACGCCGGCCGCACCTCCCCGAGCGGGCGCCGCAGCCGATCGTTGATGGCGGCGCAGGTCGCGTCCGAGAACGTAAACCGCCCGCCCACGTTGGGATAGATCACCGCGTCGCTGCCCGCGACGCGGAAGATGTCGCCCAGCAGCACTTCGGGGGCGATGCCGTGGTCCGCGTGGAAGAACGCTCCCGCGAGCGACGGGTGCGCCATGATCGCGAGCCCGCTGGACTCGCCGAGGGCGCGCACCGCGTCGAGCCCGGCCGGCAGCGCGTTCACGACCGCGCCGCGGCACCCCGCCCGGCGCGCGAGGTCGGCCCGCTCGAGGGCCGCGGCGGCTCCCGCGGTGACGTTGGGAAAGTACAGGGCGTTGCCCCCCGTCTCGCGGTTGGCGCGCGCGACCGCCTCCTGACACCGCTCGACGCGCTCCCGGAACGGCGCCGGCGGCTGATCCGCGAGGCTGTGATCGTCCTTGATGATGTCGATGCCGCCGAGCGCGAAGCGATAGCACCGCTCCGCGAGTTCGGCCGCAGAGAGGCCAAGCGGCTTCAAGGCGGTGCACAGCAGCGCGCGATCGGGCGCGCCCGCGAGCGCCCGTAGCCCGGCGATCCCGAGTCGCGGTCCCCCGCCCAGCGCGGCGAGCAGCTCGGGCGGCCAATCGATCGCGGCCACGAGGATCCCGGGCTTCAGCGAGATGTTGCCAAACAGCAGGTTCAGGAGCTGAGGCAGGTCACAGCCCACCACGACCGGACTGAACGCGATCACGGCGCGCCAGCGGCCGTCGGAGAGCGGCTCGACTGATTCGACGCGCCCGACGATCCGCTCCGCAATCGCCGGCGGCACAGCGTCGGCCGCGAGCTCCACCGTCTGCTCGAGCGCGATGTCCTCCGCGCGCCGCGCGGCGTCGCGCGCGTCGGATCCCGCGAGGTGATAGGTGACGCGCAGGTCCATGGTGATCCCGGTCACGTGGAGCTTCGTGTCGCGGCCGCCGCGCCTTGCCCGTTCTGTGGCGGCCGCGGCGCGGACGGGCCGGCCACGGCGGCGTATCTATCCTTATAGCACCATGGGAGTTGTCGCGCACGGTCCCACAAGGCACGGGCTTTGCGTTTAGAGGCAGGCGGAGCGCCCGAGGTCCGACGAGGAGTGACGCATGACACACCCATGGTTACCCGGTGAGCCGGGTGACGACGAGCTGGAGAGCCTGTTCGCCCGGGAGCGCGAAGCCTGGCGCGGCGATCTGCACGGCGCCGATGAGTCCTGGCGCTCGGACGCGGGCGACGATCTCTGGCGCGGCGGGGCGCACCTCGCCGATTGGCCCGAATCCTCGGCGGGCCCCGAGTACTGGATGTACAAGCGGGCGGCGTCGGGACCCGACGACCTGCAGTAGGAGATTGCGTCCGAGCCCTCGCCAACCGGCGAGGGAAACGGGGGGCTGGCGCTCTAGGCCCCCCGTTCTCATTCCCAGCGCTGTCCTTGTCTCAGTAATCGCAGGCGCGGCCCTCTCTGGCCCGCTGGGGCGCGGTGCTGCATAATCACGAGGATTGAGCTCAACAACCGGAATTGGACTGCGAGGGCAACGAGGCGCTTGCGGTCTGATAGTCGCTCGCGGTCTAATACTAGTCAGGCCTCGACCGCGCCGTCGAAGGAGCCATTGTGCCATTTGTCATTGACAACCTCAGGCTCCGCGAACTGGCATCCGTGGTTCAAGCGAACAAGCCATACTTCGATGAGTTTGTCGGCGTGCTTCGACAGCAAGGCTATCGAGACATATTCGACTTTGTCTCTGAACCCGACGAGACCAAAGCTCGCGCTGTTCTGACCCTACTTCTCACCAGGCAGTTTGCAGCACCGCTGTTCGATGGGATCCTTCGCCCATACGACTCCCCGACCGCCAATTGGTACTTTCTCGCATGGTTGTTCCGAGATGCCCCAGCTCAACGACTTGGACCAATGGTGGCGGAACAGCAAGGAGGGTCCCCCCTCGAAAAGCGCGTCTCTCTGCTTAACCACATCCGTCAGTTCGTCAGGCCGCTATTTCCAGAGCGCGAAAGCTGGGCTTGGGCGGCTCTATCGGAGGTCATGCTCGCGCGGCTCGAGGGGAGTCGGAGGGCGCTTAAGGGTACCCTTTTCGAGGCGCTGGTGCGGCGTCTGCTCAAGGAGGTTGTTAGCGATGCCGGTCTCTCTCTCGAAATCGGGGACGGAGAGGTGCGAATCCACGACGAAACATACGATGTACAAGTGATGGGGCGCGAGGGGAATCTCCTCATCCCCGTCAAGACTCGCGAGACCATGGGCGGTGGGCATGCACTGCTCTTCACGCGTGACATAGACAAGTCTATCAGAGTGGCCGTAGAGAACGGTTACCGCTGCTTGCCAGTCGTCATCGCGGAGTCTTGGGGCGGTGACCTCGGGTCTCTCGCAAGCAAAGAGTTTGTCTACATTCAAGCAAACCCGAATCAGGTCGCCGTACTGGAACCTAGGTTGCGAGAAGAGCTAAGAAAGTTCGTGCCTTTGCTTCGTTCTTTGGCGTGAGCTACCCCATCGCCAGCGTGAGCTGATCGGCGACTCGTTGCCTCGCCATGGCACAGTAGGTCGGATTACAGTCAACGCCCAGGTAGTGCCGTCCGAGCCGCTGCGCCGCCAAGGCGGTCGTCCCGCTCCCAACAAAGGGGTCAGCAACCAGTCCACCGATCCGCGATCCCGCCTTGACGCAAGTCTCCACAAGCGTCTCGGGAAACACGGCAAAGTGCGCGTCGGGAAACTTTGAAAGTGGGATCTCCCAGACCGTTCGCTTGTTCCTCCCCTTCGGGTGAAAAGCCTGATCCCACCTCCCGTCGTGCAGGTTCTGGTTACCTTGGTTCTTGCCCTGTTCTGGCGTCCCACCCCGCTTACCGAGATGGTTCCGACCCCCGCGCATGCGACTCTTCTCCGAAAACGTCACATGCGGCTCGCGAATCGAGTCCGCATCGTAGTAGTACTCCCGAGAACTGGCCAATAGAAACACATATTCGTGATCGGTGGTCGGACGATTCTTGACCGACGCTGGCATGGCGTTTGACTTGTACCAGATAATGTCTGACCGGAGCCACCAACCATCGTCCTGTAACGAGAGAGCCACTCGCCATGGCAGACCCAACAAACGGCCATCTTGGTATTTGTCACCCAGGTTTAGCCAGAGTGTCCCATCTTGCCGCAAGACGCGCCGCCAGGCGCGAAGTATCGCGGTCAGTCGTGAAACGTAGGCTGCGGGTGACTCTTCAAACCCGACTTGCTCGGGATGACTGTAGTCTCGCTGCTGGTAGTACGGTGGACTCGTCACGATTGCATCAACAGCCGCACTCGGAAGCTGTTTGGCGACGTCCCCCGCGTCGCCGCAGATGATCTGATCCAGGCAGTCCTCCGGATTTGGCATGTACCTCTCTCCAGGTCCGACCCTCGCCTCTAGTATAATCCTCCACGTAACCAAGTGCATTACCCAAAAAACGCGGAACCAAACCGGTCGAGGCCTAACAAGCGCTTGAAGCTGACGGGAGTCGATCGCCTAAGGGAAGCCGAGTTGTGCGGTGGCGGGCGCGGACTGTGGTCCCCTTCCCTTGCGCCGCTGGGCGAGTCGCCCGCAGCTTGAGCGCGATCCGTTCGGCGGCTTCGACACTAATGCTCCGTGCACGTCTCGTTCTTGACGATGCCAGGCTCGCTCACCAGCATCTCGATAGCGTTCTTGACCCCCCACGTTTCCGGGTGTTTTGGGCGGCCTCGTGCGCACTTCTCCGGGCAGTCGGCAACGTGCTCAAGAATGTTGACACGAAAGTATCGGAGGAACGTCGTGCCGCAATTGAAGCCGCCTGGGTCAGATGGGAGACCGATCGAAGGGAACACGCCATATTCTGGGAGTTCATCAAGGCCGAGCGAGACCTGATCCTCAAGAAGTACGAAATTCGGATCGATATGAGCGAGCATGGGGCCGTGTCGAGGGATCTGATCTCAGGGGAGGCGACCCTTGAGACGCTTGGGCCGGAGTACTATATCCCCCTCACTGAGGGCCCGTTCGCGGGTATGGACGCACGGGAGCTGGTCCGCGATGCGCTTGAGTGGTGGGACGAGCAACTCGCGGCAATCGAAGCCGCCTAACAAGCGCTTGAAGCTGACGGGCGGTGACCGCTCTAAAGGAAGCGGACTGTTGTGCCCTGGCGGGCATGGACTGTCGTCCACTTCTCTTGCGCCGGCGGGCGAGTCGCCCGCAGCGTAAGCTCGGTCCGTTAGGCGGTGCTCGCCCAAGTGCAAAGGAATGACATAGGGGGTTCCGCGCTCGCCCGTTTCTGGTTCTCCAAGCTAGCCACGTTTAATGACAAGCTGCACCGTCTCAGATGACGGCCTCGCCGAGGCCGAGCGGAACCGAGAAGGGACGCGATGATCGAGGGCACGCCGGGGCTGGACTTGTCAGCGCTGGTCCAAGGGGTCCTAGCTGAGGGCCCCGGCCCGGGCGCGCTCCACGGGATCGAACGCCTGTTCCGCGGCCCCATGGGCTTCGCAGGGCCCCAGGTAGAACGGAATCCTTACGCCCGACTCTTCCACACACACACCGGCAGCACCGTCGCGGCCGCGGTGGGCAACGAGAGCAAGACACTCGACGCCCTTTCGTCGCTGAGCATCGAGCTCATGCTGGAGTACATCGAGGAGAACACGGAGGCGACATGGGCCCGCTCCCGGCCGGAGCGACGCTTCCTGGCTGTCCCCGGGTTGCCGACCAAGCCACCTGTGCTCCTGATCCTGGATCCCGGGGTGGCAGAGGTCTCCCAGAGCCGGCGGGTGACGGACGACGTCCAGTTCGATACGCTGCGGATGGTCGTCGCCTTCGACCGTCTCCGGCCCGTGATACACGAGGTGGCGGGCGAGCGGGTGGCCGGCGCCTTCTCGGGGATCGGCCCGGAGGCGGCCATCCAGCTGATGTGGATCTCGCAGCCGGAAGTAGTGGTGACGCGGCTGCCCAAGATGGTCCCCCTGTGCGCCCCGTCCCCGCATCTGGCCGTGCGCTGCGCGACGGAGGTCTCTTCGGTGGGGATCTTCTGCAAGGATTCCGAGGGCGAGCTTGGCGTCAGCGCCTGCTACCACGGGACTGGGCCCGTGGGGACGCCGGTGACAGTCGGCGCGGTGGCCAGCGCGGTGAAGCACACGGACAGCGTGCAGGACATTGTGTTTATCCCGCTCCCCGTTGGGAACCCGAGTCCACGGGTGTACGCGCGGAAGGGCGTGCGTGGTCGCCCGGCGCCCTCTGAAGCGGAGCCGGTGACCTTCGACGGCGCGGGCACCAAGAGGAAGGTCACGACGTACATCAAGTCCCACGACGCGGGCATCTTGCGCAACCGAAGAACCCTGCAGCTCAAGGTCCAGACGCCAGCGGACACGAACTCCGGAGACTCGGGCTCGGCGCTGGTCGACCAGGATGACCGCGTGGTTGCCTTCGGCTTCGAACGTACCGGACTCGGGGAGTTTCCCGAGCTCACCGACTGGATCTGGGCGGCCAACGCGCTCTCGGCGCTCGGGCTGACACCCGTCTAAAAGAGATCAGGAGGAGACGTGGGGTTCCTTGGGAATCTGCTGAAGAAGATCGGCGGTGCGGCGCCCACCGATATGACCTTCGTGCCCTCGCTGGCCCCGGCCGCCGCGGCCGGGCCGGCGGAGCCAATCATAGCCGACGAGTGCTACGTAGAGCTGTACGTGGAGTCGTTGCGCCTGGCCCAAGCACGCAAGTTCGCCACGCGATTTGATGGCGCCGTGTACTCCTTCGTCACTCTCTCGCGTGAGGGGGACACGAAGGCGGAGTTCGCCGCGGTCTCCAAGCCCGACAAACTGGCGGAGTTGGACAGCCAGTCGCTCGACAAGGTGATCACGGTGTCCAAGCAGATGATGGGCGCGGTGCCCTGGCGCGGCGGCACGCTCGGCCTCGAGGTCGGTCTGTTCTCGGTAAAGAAGGGCAACCTGCTGAGCCCGGTTCTGGACTACGTCACCAAGGTGTCCTCGACGGCAGGTGCAAGCTTCGTAGGGGCTGTTAAGCCTTTCCTGCCGCTGATTACGGAGGGCGTTGATCTCCTGGCGGGCCAGCGACAGGACACCGCGATCGAGGTCGCGGTGGACACCGACCTGACTGTGACGGCCAGCACGATGCTCGCGATGATCGCGGCGCCCAAAGGGTCCATCGATCCGTCCAAGCTCACGGTGGACCCGAGCGACCACAAGCTGCTGCTGGACGGCAAACCGCTGCAGCGTGGCTACTGCGTCTTCTCGATCCGGCGGGTCCTGCGGAAGGCCGACTACGGAGAGATCCCAGAGCTGAAGGAGAAATACGCCGCGGTCCAGACCGCGATCAAGGCAAACAAGATCAAAGACGCCGAGGAGGCCCTGATGGTCTTTCGGCTGGCCACGATCGCTTCACCCGATCTCATTCCCTCGGACGCCGCCGCGCTGGTGGACAGGGCGACCAGGAAGGTCAAGGCCGCGTTCGGCCCAGGTGGCATCTCCAAAGCGGAGAGAGAGGCTCCCCCGGAACCGCTTTCCAACATTGGCCTCTACGAGCCGCCGGACGAGCCTTGACGAGCCCCAGGGTGGTCGTGAGCGCGGATCCCAGGGCGGCCAGCCACGCCTTTATCCGCTAGACCGCATTGCACCCGATCGGAGCGTGGTCGTGGGAGTGCCCTAGCACCCACTGGCACGTACGCCGGTCTAACCTTTGCTCGAGCCATCCCGGAGGCCCTCATGCAGTACTTGTTCCTAGCCGGTCGCGTTCTCTACGGTGGCTTCTTCCTGCTTGCTGGGATCGACCATTATCGTCACGTGCAAATGATGACGCCCTATGCAGCAGCCAAAGGGATTCCGGCCCCGCGCCTGGCCGTACTCGGCTCTGGATCGCTCATCATCCTCGGCGGCCTGAGCGTTCTCCTGGGCGTCCGCCCCACCTGGGGAGTCCTGTTGCTGACGGCCTTCCTCGTGCCGACGTCGTTCCTGATGCACAACTACTGGGCGGCCAGCGATCCCGCAGTCCGCCAAATGGACATGACCAACTTCAAGAAGAACATCGCGCTCCTGGGAGCCGCTTGGATGCTGCTGCTCATCCCGCAGCCGTGGCCATTGAGCCTGAGGTGGTGACGACGGGCGCGCCCGAAGCACGGCACGAACGAATGGCATCATGGCGAAAGTGGAAATCGCAGTACGATAAGGACTGAGCCAGGGCCTGAGATCAATGAGGGGCCCGACCGGAAACGCATCACCGGTCGGGCCCCACGTGTTCTTAGGTGGGCCAAGGCCGCAGCTTGCGACGCTTCCCCGAGCGGGATATGCTGCGGGCCCACAACCCTTCCGCGCCCGGAGTCGACCCATGTTTAGCGTCGCCACCACCCGCTCGCTCGGATTCCTCGCCGCCGTCCTCGTCGCCGCCGCCGCCGCCGCCCCCCCTCCGCTCGTCGCCCAGCGGCCGAAGCGGAAGGCGCCTCCGGCCTCCGCCATCTCACCGCGCGCCGACTCGACGCGGTCGGCGCCGGCGGGCGACCCGGCGCTGCGCGCGCTGCACTGGCGCCTCGTCGGGCCGTTCCGGGGCGGCCGCGCGGTGGCGGTCGCGGGCGATCCGACGCGCCCGCTCGTGTTCTACTTCGGGGCGGTGGACGGCGGCGTGTGGAAGACGACGAGCGGCGGCGCGACCTGGAGCAACGTCAGCGACGGCAAGTCCGAAATCGCGTCGGTGGGCGCCATCGCAGTAGCGCCGTCCGACCCCAACGTGATCTACGTGGGCGCGGGCGAAGCCGACTGGCGCGAGGACCTCACGTACGGGGACGGGATGTGGCGCTCGACCGACGGCGGCGCCACGTGGCGGCATCTGGGCCTCGAGGACACGCGGCATATCGCCGTGGTGCGCGTGCATCCCAGGAACCCGGATCTCGTGTACGTCGCGGCGATGGGCCACGCCTTCGGACCCAATCCCACGCGCGGCGTGTTCCGCTCCGCGGACGGCGGCACCACGTGGCAGAAGGTGCTGTTCGTGGACGACTCGACCGGCGCGATCGATCTGGCGCTCGACCCCGCGAACCCGCGGATCTTGTACGCGGCGCTGTGGAAGACCCAGCGCTTCCCGTGGGGGTTCTCGGCCGGCGGTGGGAAGAGCGGCCTGTGGAAGAGCACGGACGGCGGCGACAGCTGGAGCGACATCACCGCGAGCGAAGGCCTGCCGCGGCGGCCGCTCGGCCGCCTCGGCATCACCGTGTCGCCCGCCAACCCGTCGCGCCTCTGGGCCAGCGTCGAGGCGCCCGACTCGCTGGGCGGCATCTTCCGCTCCGACGACGCGGGCAAGAGCTGGGAGCGGGTGAACGCCGAGCAGAAGTTCATGATCCGGCCGTGGTACTTCTCCTTCGTGACAGCCGATCCCGTGGATGAAAACACCATGTACGTGCTGAACCTCGGCACGTGGCGCTCGGTGGACGGCGGCCGGACGTTCTCGCGCATCCGCGTGCCGCACGGCGACTGCCACGTCCTGTGGATCGATCCGCGCGACCCCAAACGGATGATCGAAGGGAACGACGGCGGTGCGACGGTGTCGTTCGACGGCGGCGCCACCTGGTCCACCGTGTACAACCAGCCGACCGCGCAGTTCTACCACGTCGCCACCGACGACCAGTTCCCCTATCGCATCTACGGGGCGCAGCAGGACAACTCGACCGTCTCGATCGCGAGTCGCTCGGACGACGGCGCCATCACGATGCGCGACTGGTACCCGGTCGGCGGCGGCGAGTCCGGCTACATTGCCCCCCAGCCCGGCGACGCGACCATCGTGTACGCCGGCACCTACATGGGCACGCTCACCCGCTACGATCACCGTACCGCGCAGGCGCGGGACGTGTCGGTGTGGCTCAACAACTACGATGGCTACGCCGCGGCCGACGTCCCCTACCGCTTCCAGTGGACGTTCCCGATCGTGTTCTCGCCGCACGCCAAGAACACGCTCTACGCCACCGCCCAGAAGGTGTTCAAGACCACCGACGGCGGCGGCAGCTGGCAGGCCATCAGCCCCGACCTGACGCTGCACGATCCCGCCACGCTGGGGCCGGTGGGCGGGCCGATCACCCGCGATATGACGGGCACCGAGTGGTACGCGACGGTGTTCACCTTCGCCGAGTCGCCGGTGAAGGCGGGCGTGCTGTGGGCGGGCTCGGACGACGGGCTGGTGCACGTGTCGCAGGACGGGGGAGGGGCGACGTGGCAGGACGCGACGCCCAAGGGCCTGGCGCAGTTCACGCGTATGAGCGTCCTCGAGCCGTCCCACTTCGCCGCGGCCGCCGCTTATCTCGCGGCGAACCGCTACCAGCAGGACGACTTCCAGCCGTACCTTTTCAAGACGACCGATTACGGGAAGACGTGGACGAGGATCACGACCGGGATCCCGGCGGGCGCCTACACGCGGGTGATCCGCGAGGACCCGGTGCGACGCGGGCTGCTGTTCGCCGGCACCGAGACGGGCATCTACGTGTCGTTCGACGACGGCGCGCGCTGGCAGTCGCTGCAGCTCAACCTACCGAGGAGCTCCGTGCGCGACATCGCGATCCACGAGAGCGACCTGATCGTCGCCACCCACGGGCGCGCTTTCTGGGTGCTGGACGACATCTCGCCGCTGCGCCAGCTCAGCGACCAGGTGCCCGGCGCCAGCGCGCACCTCTTCACGCCCGAGCCCGCGGTGCGGTTCGCCGGCGGCCGGGACGAGCGGCCCGCCACGGGCGAGAACCCCTTCCCCGGCGTCGCGGTGACGTACTACCTGAAAGACAAGCCCGCCCCCCAGGGCGAGGTGACGCTCGCGTTTCTCGACAGCGCGGGCGCCGTGATCCGCACGTTCTCGAGCAAGCCGGACACGAGCAAGAAGCCGGTGGCCGCCGAGGACAGCGCGACATACGCCCCGAGCGACTCCATCGTGCCCGCGCGCGCCGGCACCAACCGGTTCGTCTGGAACCTGCGCTACCCGCCGGCGAAGAAGGTGAAGGACGTGGTGCTGGACGAAGGCATCATCGAGGGCCCGGTGGCGCCGCCCGGACGCTACAGCGTGAAGCTCACCGTGGCGGGCCAGAGCTACACGCAGCCGTTCACGGTCGTGAACGATCCCCGCGTGCAGACGTCCCTCGCGGACCTCGCCGCGCAGCACGCCCTCGCGCGCCGCATCCACGACCGGATCGACACCCTGGTCGCCGCGGTGGAGCGCATCGAGCAAGCCGAGCAGCAGCTCGCGAGCTGGACGGAGTGGACCAAGGGGCGGGCGGAGGCGCCGCGTATCAAGGCGCAGGCGGACTCGCTCAAGGGCAAGCTCGAGGCCGTGCGCGGCCGGCTGACGGAGCCGCACGCTCACGCCGACGAGTCCACGCTCCACTGGCCCATTCAGATCTACAATCAGCTGCTGTCGCTCAATGCGATGGTGCAGAGCGCGGATGCCGCGCCCACGAAGCAGGAGCAGGAGGTGTTCCAGGAGCTGTCCGATCGACTCGACAAGCAGCTGGCGCAGCTCGGGGACCTCGAGACAACCGCGCTCGCCGCGTTCAACCGGATGCTGCGCGACTTCAACGTCCCGGCAGTGGGGGCTGGAGGCGGGAAGCGGTGAGAACAGAACGGGAGAGGGGAGAAGGGAGAGGTACGTGACGCTCGTCGTGATCGCGCTCGCGGCAGCACTGCTCGCCGGGGGCGACACGCTCTCGGGGCGGGTCGCGGACCGCGACGGCCGGCCGGTCGCCGGCGCGGTGGTCGTCGTCGCGGAGTTGCACCGGGTCGCGCTGACGCAGGCCGACGGCGGCTTCCGGTTCGCCGAACTGCCCGCCGGGCGTTACACCGTGACCGTGCGTGCGCCGGGGTTCGCACCGCTGGCGCGCGACGTCGCGGTCGCCGGGGGTGTGGGCACCATGCTGGACGTGACGCTCGAGCGCACCACCGTGTGGATCGAGCCGGTCACCGTGACGGCGACCCGCGCTCCGCTCGATCCGCGCACCTCGCCGCTCCCGAGCGACGCGCTCTCCGAAGGCGAGCTGCGCCGCGAGCAAAGCGTGTCGCTCGCCCACACCCTCGCCGACCTCCCGGGGATCAACGCCCTCACCACGGGGCAGCAGATCGGCAAGCCGATCATCCGGGGGCTCACCGGACCCCGAGTGCTGGTGCTCGAGGACGGGAGCCGGCTGGAAGACTACTCGTGGAGCGACGAGGACGGTCCCTCGATCGACGCGCGGCTGGCGCAGCGCGTCGAGGTGATCCGCGGGCCTGCGAGCGTGCTGTACGGCTCCGACGCGCTGGGCGGCGTGGTGAACGTGATCCCCGAGGAGCTCCCCGACGCGAACCGCGGACCCGCCACGATCCGCAGCGCGTTCGAGCTCTCGGGCGCCAGCAACAACGCCGAGGTCGACGCCGCCGCCCGCGTGGAGGGGGCGAGCGGCGGATGGGGGTGGCGCGTCTACGGGATCGGCCGCCTCGCGGGCAGCCTCCACACTCCGGCGGGCGAGCTCGACAACACCGGCTTCAACGCGCTGTCGGGGGAGGCGTCGGTCGGGACGCGCAGCGCGCGCGGCAGTACGACGCTGCGCTACAGCCGCTACGGCGGCGAGTTCAAGCTGCTCGAGGCCGAAGGGCCGCCCGCCGGCGGGACCGAGGGCGGGGGGCCGGAGCGCAAGCTCTCGGATGACCGGCTGCAGGTTGCCAGCGAGTATCTGCTGGGAGGGTTGCGGCTCGAGACCAAGGCCCAGTGGCAGCGCCACTGGCTCTCGGAGGTGTCGGACACGGGGACCGGGGGGGGCCCCGGCGGCCAGCCGCTCGAGGGGACGACGTTCGACCTGTTGCTCAACACGCTCACCCTCGACGTGCTGGCCCATCACGCGGCGGGGGGGGAGGCGCACGTGCAAGGCACGGTAGGCGTATCGGGCGTCTACCAGGTGAACCACACGCGCGGGCCCGTGCCGCTCGTGCCCGACGCCCGGGCGCGCTCGGCCGCCGCGTTCGTGTTCGAAGAGCTGGCCCTGGCAGGAGGCCGCTGGACCCTCCTCGCCGGCGGCCGCATCGACCTGCGCCGGCTCACCGCCGACTCGAACCCCGCGCTCGCCCTCGGCCCCGAGCGGCGGGATTACACCGCGCTTTCCGGCACCGTAGGCGTCGTGTACCGGCCCCCCCCCGTCGCGTCGCTCGCCCTCACGGGCAATCTCGGTCGCGCGTGGCGCGCCCCGACCCTGTTCGAGCTGTTCGCGAACGGACCGCACCTCGGAGAGAAGCGCTTCGAAATCGGGCAGCCGGGGCTCCGCGCCGAGGCGGGGACGAATGTCGATGTCGGCCTGGGGTGGCAGGCGCGGGGCGTGAGGGTCGAGCTCACGGCGTTCCGCAACAGCATCGGCCGGTTCATTTACATCACGCCGACCGACTCGTTCGTTCCGACCCCTCCCGCCGACTCGTTGCGCGTGTACCGCTACGAGCAGGCCGACGCCCTGCTCACCGGCGGCGAGGCCTCGCTCGAAGTGGAGCTCAGCTCGGCGCTCACGGTGCACACCCGCGCCGACGCGGTCCGGGGGAGCAACCGGGCTACCGGGGAGCCGGTGCCGCTCGTCCCGCCGGGTCGGGGCGCCCTCGGCGCGGAGCTGCACGGCACCGGCTTGGGATGGGCGGACCGCGCTTACGTAGGCGCGGAGCTCGAGGCCGTCACTCGGCAGACCCGGCTCAACCCGCTCGACATCCCGACCGCCGGGTACACGCTGCTCCATCTCTCTGGAGGCTTCGAGCGGCCGCTGCTCGGGCGCATGGCGCGCGTCGACCTGTCGATCCGCAACGCGACGAACGTGAGCTATCGCAGCTTCCTGAGCCGCTACAAGGAGTTCGCGCTCGATCCCGGCCGCAACGTGGTGATTCGCTTGTCGCTCGGGGAGTGAGGAGGTACGTGAAAGCCACCTTCGTCCTCGCCGCCCTGTCGCTCCCCGCGGCCGCCGCGCCAGCTCAGAGCTTCCGCCAGAAGGAGTTCGACGCCTACGTGACCCGCGGGCTCCAGGTGCTCCGGACGCCCGGCGCCGCCGTCGCGGTCGTGAAGGATGGGAGGGTGTTGTTCGCCCGGGGCTACGGCGTCCGCACGCTCGGCGATACCGCGCGCGTGGACGCGCACACGCTGTTCCAGATCGCGTCCAACACCAAAGCGTTCACGACCGCCGCGCTCGCGATACTCGCGGACGACGGCAAGCTCTCGTGGGACGATCCCGTCACGCGATTCCTTCCGGGCTTCCAGCTGTACGACCCCTACGTGACGCGCGAGTTCACGGTGCGCGACCTCGTCACCCATCGGAGCGGCCTCGGCCTCGGCGCCGGCGACCTCTTGTGGTTCCACTCGAGCTACGGCCGCGAAGAGATCGCGCACCGCATCCGCTTCGCGAAGCCCGTCTCGAGCTTCCGCAGCCAGTACGCCTACGACAACGTGCTCTACATCGTCGCGGGCGAGGTGGTGCGGGCCGTCGCGAGCAGGACCTGGGACGACTTCGTGAAGGAGCGCATCTTCGTGCCGCTCGGCATGACCGAGACGGGCACGACGACCGCCGCCTTCACGGGGAGCGGCAACGCGGCCACCCCGCACGGCGTCGACAACGGCAAGCTGCAGGTCGTGCCCATCGATTCCGCGGACAACATCGCGCCCGCGGGCGGGATCGTCTCCAACGTGACCGACCTGGCGAAGTGGGTGCTGTGCCGGCTCGACTCGGGGCGTTATGCCGGCGGTCGGCTGTTCAGCGAGCGTCAGGCCCGGGAGATGTGGGCGGGCCAGACCATCCTGCCGATCGCGGACCCGCCGCCGCCGCTCGCCGCGCTGCGGCCCAGCTTCTCCGAGTACGGGCTGGGCTGGCGGCTGCGAGACTACCGGGGCCGGAAGCTGGTTTCCCACACTGGCGGTCTCGCGGGCATGACGTCGCAGATCACGCTCGTCCCCGCCGAGCGGCTCGGCATCGTCGTCCTCACGAACGGCGAGTCGGACCTGATGGCGGCGCTCACGTACCGCCTGCTCGACGGATTTTTCGGGGGCGGGGCCCGGCCCACGGACTGGATAGCGGCGTTCACCGAGGCGGCCCGCCTGGATCGGGCCCGCGCGGACTCGATCCTGGCGGCGGGGCGCGTCGCGCGGGACTCCCTGTCCAAGCCCTCGCTTCCCCTCGAGAAGTACGCCGGGCGCTACCGCGACGATCTCTACGGCGATGCGACCATCACGCTCGAGAACGGTCGCCTGGTGCTCCGGTTCAGCCACTCCCCCGCGTTCACAGGCGACCTCGAGCACTGGCAGTACGACACGTTCGTCGCGCACTGGCGGGCGTCCCACCTCGAGGACGCGTACGTGACGTTCGCGCTCGACCCCGACGGCTCGATTGAGCGGGTCCGCCTGACCGCTGTGTCGCCGCTCGCGGACTTCAGCTTCGACTTTCAGGACCTGGAGTTCCGGCCCGCCCCCACGCCGCGTTAAGATTCCTTTCGAGGAGGCGCGCGCATGATCGGGGAGCTGCTGCACCGACCCTGGCCCTGGTACGTGACCGGCCCGCTCCTGGGGCTCGTCGCCGTGGGCCTGCTACTGCTCGGCAACAAGCCGTTCGGCATCTCGAGCAACCTGCGGCACCTGTGCGCGGCGTGCCTGCCGGGCGACGTGGCGTACTTCAAGTACGACTGGCGGCAGTCGGGTCTGTGGAACCTCGTCTTCCTTGCGGGCGTCGTGGTCGGCGGCTTCGTGGGCGGCGTGCTGCTCCGGAGCCCACACCCCGTCGCCATCACCTCCCAGGCGCAGGCCTCCCTTGCCGCGATCGGGATCCATGACTTCTCCGGCCTTGTGCCGCGCGAGATTTTCACGTGGCACGTGCTGCTGAGCGTGCGCGGCGTGCTCATGGTAGTGGGCGGCGGCTTCCTCATCGGCTTCGGCACGGCGTACGCGGGCGGGTGCACCTCCGGGCATGGCATCTTCGGCCTCGCTGACCTGCAGCTGCCGTCGGTCCTCGCGGTGGTTTCGTTCTTCGCCGCCGGCGCGGCGGGCAGCTTCCTGCTGCTCCCGCTCCTCATCCCATGACGACCGCGACCGCCACGACTCCCGCCCTGGCTCGACCCCGCGAGCGGCTGTTGCCGGCGTACCTCTTCGGCGGCGTGCTGTTCGGCATCGTGCTGACAAAGGGCGAGCTCGTGTCGTGGTTCCGCATCCAAGAGGCGCTGCGCTTCAAGGGGCCGTACCTCTACGCGGTGTTCGCATCCGCGCTCGCGGTGGCCGCTCCCGCGTTCGCGTGGCTCAAGCGCCACCGCGTGCGCTCGGTCGCCGGCGAGGTGATCGCGATACAGCCCAAGGCGCTCGGCCGCGGCGTCCGCTACGTGTATGGCGGTCTGCTCTTCGGACTCGGTTGGGCACTTGTCGGGGCTTGTCCAGGACCACTCTTCGCGCTGGTCGGGGCGGGCGTCGGCGTGATGGCGGTGGCTTGCCTCGCCGCGGTGGCAGGAACGTGGGTGTACGGGTACCTGCGGCCCCGGCTGCCGCACTAGCCCGCGCGCGACTCGCGGCGGCGGCGGCGGTCCTCGTCGCCGCCGTCTTGCTGCGGTTGTACGACATCCCGCCCTTCCCCACGTGGTTCTATGTCGTGGCGTGGTACCCGACCCTCGTCATTCTCGACCAGACGGTCGTCCTCTTGGGCGGCGAGTCGCTCCTCGCTCGGCCCGGCGCGCTCACCGCGATGCTGTGGTGGTCCGCGATGATCTGGTTTCTGTTCGAGGCGATCAACTTCCGGCTCGAGGACTGGTACTACGTCTTCCTGCCCGCGAACCGGCTGGCGCGCTGGGTCGGGATCACCGTGTCGCTCGCGACGGTCGTACCAGCGGTGCTCCTGCCGGAGCGCCTCCTGGAGCGTTTGGGGGTGTGGCGCGAGCTGCGCGGGCGGCCCGTGCCGCTCCGGCCCGAGCACCTGCGGATCGCGCTCTGGGTCGGGGGTGCGACGCTCGCCCTGGTGCTCGCGCTCCCGCGCTATCTCTATCCGCTCACCTGGGGCGCCGTGTGGCTCATCGCGGAGCCGCTGCTGTACGCCCGCGACCCCGGCCGCTCGCTGTTCGCCGACATCGCCCGCGGCGCCTGGGGCCGCGTCGCGCGGCTCATGGCGGCGGGGCTGTTCGCCGGAGCGTTGTGGGAGTCGTTCAACGGCCTGGCGCGGGGACGGTGGATCTACACCGTGCCGTTCCTCGAGCACTGGAAGGTCTTCGAGATGCCCCTGGTCGGCTTCCTCGGCTTCCCGTTCTTCGCGCTCGAGGTGTGGTCGCTGTACCACCTGCTCGCGACCCGCACGACGCCGCGCACCGTCGCGGCATCCGCGCTAGTCGCGCTGCTGGTCCTCGCCGGCATGGACGCCTGGACGGTGAGCTCGACGATGCCGCGGCTCGCCCAGCTCCCAGGGGTCACGAACGGGGTCATCTACCGGCTGCGGGACGCGGGCTGGACGGACGTTTTCCGGGTGGCGCGGGCGAGCGTAGCGGAACTGGCCTACAGCGCGAACGTAAGTCCCCATGACGCGCGAGCCGCGCATGAAGCCGCGCGGCTCGCGACGCACGAGGGGATCGGCACGGCCCACGCGGCCGTGCTCATCGGGGGCGGCATCGGGACCGTGGAGGCGCTGGCCCGGACCGACCCCGACTCGGTGTGGCGCATCGTGCATCACAGCGCGCGCCCCACGCGCGCCGAGGTGCGGGTGTGGGTGCGGGCGGCTCAGGCGGCGATCGGCTCGCCCACCCCGCTCCACTCCTCCACCAGCTCGTCCACCGTCCGCAACTGACGGGCCGGATCGGTCGCGTACCACGCTTTGAAGTACTCGAGCCCAGCGCGGTGCGCGTCTTCGGTGAACGCCTCCAGCCCGTCCGTTACCCAGACCAGATCGTAGCCTCGCTGGAACGCGTCGCCCGACGCGTGGCGCGCGCAGCAGTCGGTGTGCAGGCCTGTGACGTACAGCCGCGTGATCCCGCGCTCGACGAGCGCCCGCTCGAATGCCGGATTGAGAAAGGGACTGTACGTCTGCTTACCGATGACGACGTCGCCCGGCTGCGGCGCAAGCCCCGGCACGATCTCGGCGTTCCACGTGCCCGCCATGGCGTGCGGCGGCCACTTGCGCAGCTCGCTGTCGTTGGGGGTGTGGGCGTCGGTCGCGTACACGACGGTGACGCCGGCGCGGCGCGCCGCCGCCACCAGCCGCGCGAGCGGCTCGATGATCCGCTGGGCACGCTGCTGGTAGTCGGACCCGCCCGCGTCGGCGATCACGCCGCCGGGGTATACGAAATCGTTCGCCATGTCGATGACGACCACGGCGCTGTGCTGGAGATCGGGGTGTGGCAACGAGGACATACGACGCTCCCATTGTTGAAAGAACCGGCGCCGGGGGGCCGATTGGGCAACGCCTGGATCCGGCGGAGATGCCGGATCGCTCCCGACGCGGGGCGCACTGTTGCTTGCGCCACCGGGAAATATAACCTCAGGGAATCAGCAGCACTTTCCCGGTCGTTTTCCGGCCTTCGAGCTGGCGGTGAGCCTCTGCTGCCTGCGGGAGCGGGAACTCGTGCCCGATACGGACCTTGAGCCGGCCCGTCTTGAGCCACCCCAGCACCTCGCCCGCGCGCGCCTGCAGCTCGTCACCCGTCGCGATGTAGTGCCCCAGCGCGGGCCGGGTGAGAAAGAGCGAGCCCTTCTGGCTCAACAGCTGGGGGTCGAACGGCCCCACCGGCCCGCTCGACTGGCCGTAGAGCACCATCATCCCCCGCCGCGCGAGGCAGTTCAGACCCTTGTCGAAGGTCGTCTTGCCGACGGAGTCGTAGATCACCTGCAGGCCGGCCCCGTCTGTTAAGCGTTTAACTTCGGCCTCGAAGTCCTGCTCGGTGTAGCGGATCACCTCGTCCGCGCCGGCCTCGCGGGCGAGCGCGGCCTTCTCGGGCGTCGACACGGTCCCGATCACCCGGGCGCCGCGCAGCTTGGCGATCTGGCACAGCAGCAAACCCACGCCTCCCGCGGCGGCGTGCACCAGGCAGGTGTCACCGGGTTTGAGTGCGTACGTGGTCGACGCCAGGTAATGCGCCGTGATCCCCTGGAGCACCACGGCGGCCGCTTGCTTGCTGCTCACGCCGTCCGGGAGCACGACGACCCGGTCGGCGGGCACGACGGCGTACTCCGCGTACGCGCCCTGTAGTGCAGCGTAGGCGACGCGGGCCCCGACCTTCACGTCGCTGACCCCCGGCCCGGTCGCCGCTACGGTCCCGGCTGCTTCTTGTCCCAACGTGAGAGGCAGCGGCGCCTTGTACAGCCCGGTGCGATGGTAAAGGTCGATGAAGTTGACCCCGGCAGCCTCGATCCTGACGACCACCTGCCCCGCGCCGGGCGTGGGCTGTGGCACGTCCTCGTAGCGCAGCGCTTCGGGACCGCCCGGGGCGTGTACGCGGATCGCCTTCATGGTGCGGCGCGGACGATGCCTCCATCGAGTTCGCGGAAGCTTGCGTCGTCGAGCTCGAGCAGAGCGGCCTTCGTGTTCTCCTCCAGGTGCCGTACGGTCGACGTGCCGGGTATCGGCAGCATGACCGGCGACCGCCGGAGCAGCCAGGCGATCGCCACCTGCGCCGCGGTAGCCCCGGTCCGTTGAGCGACCCGGGCGACCGGGCCCCGCCGCGCCAGGCTCCCGGCCGCCAGGGGATACCACGGCAGGAAGCCCATTCCTTCACGCTCGCAGTACTCGAGCACGTCCTCGGACTGGCGGTCCGCCACGCTGTAGCGGTTCTGGACCGACACGATCGGGAGGATGGTGCGCGCGTGCTCGATCTGAGCGACGCTGACCTCCGAGAGTCCGACATGCCGGATCTTGCCCTCGGTCCGCAGGTCCTTCAGTGTGCCAAGCTGGTCGCCCACGGGGACGGCCGGGTCGATGCGGTGCAGCTGGTACAGATCGATCCGCTGGACCTTCAGCCGTCGCAGACTCCCTTCGCACGCCCTGCGCAGATGCTCCGGGCGACCGGACTCTACCCATTGATCCGGGCCCGGACGGACCAGCCCCCCCTTCGTCGCGATGGTGAGCCCGTCCGGGTACGGATGGAGCGCCTCGGCGATGAGCCGCTCGCTCACCTCGGGTCCGTAGGAGTCGGCGGTATCGATGAGCGTGATGCCGAGCTCGACGGCCCGGCGCAGTACGGCGATCGCCTCGTCACGGTCGCGCGGTTCTCCCCAGATCCCCGGGCCCGTGATCCGCATCGCGCCGAATCCGAGGCGGCGCACTCGGAGGTCACCGCCGATGACGAACGTTCCGCTCTCTATCACTTCGCCCCCCCGTGGCTCAGCGCGTACACGTAGGCCGTCACGGCGCGGATCTGGACCCGGGTCAGCTGCGCCCCGCCTGACGGCGGCATGACGCCCGCGTGCTCTTTGGGGGTCGGCACGCCCTGCGCGATGGTCCGCTCGATCGACTTGAAGCTGCCATCGCCCCACAACCAGCGGTGGCCGGTGAGATCGGGGCCGAGCGGCGACCCTTTGGCGTCCGGGCCGTGGCAACCGACGCAGGTCCCGCCGCCCACCTGGCCGTGATAGACGCTGTCGCCCAAGGCGATCATCGCGGGGGTGATCCCGGCGGCCGCGAGCGCGCCGGCGTCCGGGTGGATGCCTTCGGGCGGCCCGGGTGCCGCAGCGGGCGTCGCCGGTGGCGGTGCCGCCGCAGGCACGGCGCCCCTGGTCGCGCCGGTGTACGTGACCCGCCAGATCCGACCGTGCGCATCATCCGTGATGTAGAGCGCGCCGTCGGGGCCGACCGCAAGCCCGGTGGGCCGATGGGCGGCCTGTCCCGGCTGCTTCACGGCGCCCGCGAACCCGTCGGCGAAGATCTCGTAGCTCCCCGAGGGCTTCCCGTTCGCGAACGGGACGAACACGACGTTGTAGCCGCCCTGCGGGAAGGGTGCGCGGTTCCACGAGCCGTGAAAGGCGATGAACGCGCCGCCGCCGTAGTGAGCCGGAAACTGGGTGCCGTTGTAGAAGATGAGCGCGTCCGGCGCCCAATGCGCCGGGAACACGGCGACCGGGGCCCGCTTGGTCGCGCACGGGCCGAGGCTCCTGCCTCCGTTGCCGCCGTACTCGGGCGCCAGCACCAGCTTGCCCTGCGCATCGTCGTAATAGCACTCCGGCCACCCGTAATCGGCACCGCGCTCGATGCGGAGCAGCTCCTCCGCCGGAAGGTTCGCCCCCTGCTGCGGCTGGTACAGGCTCGGCCAGTTCTCGGCGAGCTGGTCGCGCCCGTGCTGTGTGGAATAGACGCCACTGCCGGTCGCGTCGACGGCGATGCCCACCGCGTTCCGGATGCCCGTCGCGTACCGCTCGGCAGGCGAGAAGCGCTGCCCGGTGCGGTTGGCGTCGTAGCGCCAGATGCCGCCGCGCGTCTCGAGCTCCGTGCACGGCTTATGGCCGGGGGAAAGGGCGATGCGGTTCTTGAGCTGGCACGAATTCGACGCGGACCCAAGATCCATGTACAACCCGCCGCCGGAGTCGATCGCGAAGGGGTGCATCGGATGGTCGCCGCTGAGCGGCAGGGCTTGCACGATGGTATCGGGGGCGCCGGTCGGCGCCACGGCCCCCGCCGGCAGCGCGTAGCGCAGGATCTTGTCGTTCGCCTCCGCGTACAGCGCCCCATGATACAGCGCGATGCCGGTGCCGCCGGCGCCGCCGCTCTGCACGCTGTCGCCGAACCGAACGATCACGTCTGCCCGGCCGTCGCCCGTCGTGTCCCGGAGCGCGACCAGAAAGCCGCCGGCGGGCGGCTGGTCGTTGCCGTAGTACCGGCCGCTCCACGTGTTGACGTAGACGACGCCGTTGGGCGCGACGGCGATGTGGCGCGGGTGGCCGAGGTTGTCGGCGAACACGGTCGCGCAGAACCCGGCGGGCAGCGTGAGGCCGGCGTTATCGGGCGGGCATTCAGCGCGCGAGGCCCACGGCGCCCACGCGACTGCCGCGACGATCGCGACGGCGCCGAGAGCCGCCTTCAGTCTCTCCATAGAGATCCTCGAGGATGATAATTTGGGGGCACGGGAGGAGGCGAGCCACCGTCGGGGTCTCCTGGCCTGGGCGAGGCGACGCAATCCGCGAGCGGTCAGCTCAAGTCGGCCCGCTCCCCGTCGTGCATCACTCTCAACGCTCCGCGGCGAGGCGCGGTTCCTTCCTCCGCGATGTCTGGTCGCCACTGACTAGACGAGCCGTCGCACTGTCGGCTTCCGGGCAGTTCTGCGGGAACTTCCGCACGTCCCATGCGCTTGTCTCCAGAGAGGGCGAATCTCCGCGAGGGCTCGAACTCTTGGCACCGCGCCCACTTGCGGCAATTGGCGGCGTCGCCAGCCCGTCGGCACACGGCGTGCGTACGGACGGTGTCCGAGAGGACCCATGAGAGCCACGATCACCTTGAGCCTGCCCGAACCTATCTACCTGCGGTGCCTTCGCGTCCTCGGGGCGTGGTGGTGCCTCGGCTCGAGCGCGCTGCAACCGTCGTTGCTAACACGGTACGAGGCGCGCCCGTGAGGACTGCGCCGCTTCACACGACAGCCGCGGCGTTGGGCTTGACGGCCCTGCTCGTGCTACACATCGGGGCGGCCGGCACGGCGGGCGCGGCGTCCATGACGGCGCGCGTGCTGGTCGTTTCCGATCAGGCGCGCCGCTACCTCACGCTGGCATACGGCTCCCTTTCCACGGAGTTCATGGGCTGCATGATCGGCCAAGTCCACGGTCCCGTGGTGTTCGTGCAGCGCATCGCTCCCGCCGACGTGGACCCGGCCCAGTCAACCCGGACGCACGTCGTGCCGCGGGAGACGTGTGAGGAGGCGGGATGGAAGGGGACGGTGGGGATGATCCACAGCCACCCGGGCGGCGACCGCTGCTTCTACTACTTCCCCGGCACCCAGGTCCCCAGTTCGGACGCTGAGTCGTTCGCGCGGCAGCCGTATCCGGTGGACGCCATCATGTGCGGCGACAGCATCGTGTGGATCAGCCGCGACAAGACCCAGCGGCAAGTGCGGCTGGCGGCGGGGCCGATACCGATGGCCGCGGATCAGCGCCCCGGAAATCGAGTGCACACTGGCTCCCTGCTCGCGGCGCGGGGAGAATGACAGCGCTCGCCCGCCGTTGAAGAGCACGCTCGATCGACTCTACCGCATCGGTCTCTGGATCAAGGGTGTCGACGGTGTGCTGGAGATGGCCGGCGGCCTCTTCCTCCTGTTCGTCAGCCAGGCGAAACTCGGGCAGCTGGTGGCATTTCTGACCCAGCGCGAGCTCACCGAAGACCGGAGTGATTGGATCGCGAATCACCTGCGTGATGCGGTGAGCCAGTTGTCACCCAACACGAAACTGTTCGCGAGCATGTATCTACTGGGTCACGGCGTGATCAAGTTGTTCCTGATGGTCGCGCTGTTGCGCAACTGGCCATGGTCATTTCGGCCCGCGATCGCGTTTCTGTTGGTCTTCGTCGGGTATGCCGTGTACCGCATGAGCCTGCACTTCTCGCTCCCGCTGCTCCTGGTCTCCGTGATGGACTCCGTCATCGCGCTGCTGGTGTGGCGGGAGTATAGCAGCACCTACCGAGGAGATGTATGACACAGACGACGCAACACACGGAAAGGGCGGAGGCGGACCTATGAAGGTCGGGTTTATCGGCCTCGGCGGCATGGGGTTGCCCATGGCGCGCCACGTGCTGCAGGCCGGCCACACGGTCACCGTGTACAACCGCACGCGCGCCCGCGCCGATCAGCTCAAGCACCTGAACGCGGGCGTCGCCGACTCGCCCGCCGCCGCCGCGCAGGGCGCCGAAGTGCTGATCACGATGGTCGGCGATGATGCCGCGCTCGAGGAGATCATGCTGGGCGAGCGGGGCGCGCTCGCGGCGCTTCCCAAGGGCGCGATCCACGTCTCGATGAGCACCGTCAGCCCGGGGCTGTCGCGTTGGCTCGCCGAGCGTCACGGCGCGGCCGGGCAGACGCTCGTCGCGGCGCCGGTGTTCGGGCGGCCCGACGCGGCGGAGGCGGGAAAGCTGTGGATCGTGGCGGCGGGACCGGGGGGCGCCATCGAGCGATGCCGCCCGCTGCTCGAGGCGATGGGTCAGGGCGTGATACGCGCGGGCGACGACCCACCTCGCGCGAACGTCATCAAGGTCGCGGGCAATTTCCTGCTCGCGGCGGCGATCGAGGCGCTGGGCGAGGCGTTCGCGCTGGCGCGGAAATACGGCGTCCCGCCGGCTGAGCTGCTGGACGTCGTGAACGGGCGGCTGTTCCGCTCGCCGATCTACGAGAACTACGGCAAGCTGATCGCCGAGGAGCGTTACGAGCCCGCGGGCTTCAAGCTCCGCTACGGACTCAAGGACGTGCGGCTCGCGCTCGAGGCGGCGGACGAGGCGACGGTGCCCATGCCGCTCGCGAGCCTGATGCGAGACCGCTACCTCTCGGCCGTGGCGCGCGGCTGGGGCGACGCCGATTGGGCGGCGCTCGCGCGCGTCGCCGCCGCCGACGCGGGCCTGTGATGCGTCACGACCATCGGGTGGCCCCGCGCCCACCCGAACGTGTGTGGACTCGGACCCGCGCGACTCGTTACACTGCGATCACGATGACACGACGAACCGATTGTTGCCTGGACGGTAATCACAACGCCCGGTCGATCCACCGGAGGCGGGGGGCTCGCACGTAGTCGGCATTCGGGTTCTGGTTGGTCAACGCCCCCACCGTTGTGATGCCGCGACGTGGGGGCGTTGGCTTGTGGAGGCACCGACTCTTGGCAAGGGAGATGTCCTGATGATTCGTTTCGCCGCTCACGAGAGCGTCAGCCGCGTCCTCCGGGCCGGCGTCGTGGCAGCCGGCCTCGCGGGGCTCGCCGCCCTCCCGGCCCCGCGAGCGGCCGCGCAGGCGCCGACCCTGCTGGCGGCGGCCCAGCCCGGCGAAGCTCCCCGGATGCTGATCCTGTCGGATCAGGCGCGCCGGTTCCTCGCGCTGTATCGCGCGTTTCCGACCGAGTTCATGGGGTGCACGATCGGCGAGGTGCGTGGACGGGCGATCGTGGTGGACCGGATCGCGCCGGCCGACGTGGATCCGTCGGAGTCGACCGTGTCCTGGGTCGTGCCCCGTCAGACGTGCGAGGGCGCGGGCTGGAGCGGCACGGTCGGCATGATCCACAGTCATCCGACGGCCGAGCGGTGCTGGTACTTCTTCCCCGGCACCCAGGTGCCGAGCGCCGACGGACAGTCGTTCCGCGCGGCGTCTTATCCGGTGGACGCGATCATGTGCGGGGACCGGGTGGTATGGATCAACCGGGCGATGCAGCAGCAGGACCTGCCGCTCACCCTCCCGCGATCGCCGGGATGACCGTCACCTCGTCGCCGTCCTGCACGGGCGCCGCGAAGCCGCCGCGAAACCGGACGTCCTGGTCGTTCAAGTAGAAGTTCACGAACGGATAGGGCTTCCCTTGGGCGTCGCGCAGCCGGGGGCCCAGGGCCGGGTAGCGCGTCGCCACGTCGGCCACCGCCTCGCCCAGCGTGCGGCCGGTGGCCTCGATCGTGCGCGCCCCACCCGCGTGGGCCGCGAGCACCGACGGCAGATTCACCGTGATCGCCATATCAGCTCCTCTCCACGAGTGCCGCGACCTCGCGCAGCCGCGGGTCAATGACGGGCGCCACGGCGAGCGCGCCGCTCACCGCCTCGAGCGTCTTCAAGCCGTGCCCGGTGATGCACAAAACCAGTTCGTCGTCCGGCCGAAACCGGCCGGCGCGGGCGAGGGCGAGGGCCGCCGCGGTGGTCGCCCCCGCCGCCGTCTCGCCGAACACGCCGACGTCCTCGGCCAGGACGCGGATGCCGGCGACGAGTTCGTCGTCGCTCACCGCCGCCGCCCACCCGCCCGTCTCCCGGATCGCCCGCGCGGCGAAGGCGCCGTCCGCGGGATTGCCAATTGCGAGGGAGCGGCAGATCGTCTGCGGGATCTCGGGCTCGATCTGGCCGCCGCCGCGCTCGACCAGGCGCACGATCGGAGCGCACCCCGCGGCCTGCGCGCCGTACAGGCGCGGCGCCGGACCGCTCACGAGGCCGGCGTCGAGAAACTCCCCGAATCCCTTGCGCAGCTTGGTGAGGAGCGAGCCGCCCGCCATGGGCGCCACGACCGCGCTGGGGAGCCGCCAGCGAAGCTGCTCCACGACTTCGTAGGCGACCGTCTTCGATCCCTCGCCGTAGTAACTGCGGAGATTGACGTTCACCACGCCCCAGCCGAACCGGTCCGCCACCTGGGCGCACAGCCGGTTCACGTCGTCGTAGGTGCCGCGCACCCGCACCAGCCGGGCGCCGTACACGCTCGTGCCGACCACCTTGCCGGCCTCGAGCTCGTCGGGGATGAAGATCCACGCCTTGAGGCCGGCGCGCGCGGCGTGCGCCGCGACCGCGTTCGCGAGGTTGCCGGTGGAGGCGCAGCCGATGGTGTCGAGCCCGAAAGCCGCCGCGGCGTTGATCGCCGCGGCCACGACGCGATCCTTGAACGAGAGCGAGGGGTGGCACACCGTGTCGTTCTTCACCCAGGCGTGCGCCACGCCAAGCCGCCGGGCCAATGCCGGCGCCTCGACGAGCGGCGTGAACCCCGTATCGAGCGACAGCACCGGCTCCCCGTCGAACGGCAGCCATTCCTGGTAGCGCCACAGCGAGGGTGCCCGGCCCGCGATCGTGGCGCGGTCGGGGAGCCGGCGGGTCGGGTCGTATACCGGGTCGAGGGGGCCGAGGCACTGGTCGCAGATCGCGACCGGCGCCGGGGCGCGCTCGGCGCCGCAGTTGCGGCAGCGGAGCGGCCGCGCGGTGATGGAGACGGGAGCAAGCGTAGCCGGTGTGACCGTCATGAGCGCCTCAAACAAAAAAGCCCGGGCAACAATGCCGCGGGCGGTCGCTTTTTAGCACCTTGTTTAACGTGGCGGCAATACGCGGCAAATCACCACGTGACGTCGATTGTTGCCCGTAAGATACCCGGTGACCTCGTACGGTCAAGTAGGGGCACGGCATGCCGTGCCCCTACGTCTACGCCGACACTACGTCTACGCCGACACCGGGGCCAGCGCGTGCACGAACGCGCGAATCCCCGCGAGCGCCCGCTCGAGCTCGGCCGGCTCCGTGGCGTAGCACAGCCGCAGGTGCCCGGTCCCCCCGGGGCCGAAGGCGGTCCCCGCGAGCACGGCGACGTGCTGCTCGGCGAGCAGTCGCTCCGCGAACGATTCGCAGCTCAACCCCGTGCGCTCGAGGGCGCCCCCGATGTCGGGGAAGCAATAGAACGCGCCCACCGGCGTCGCGCAGCTGACGCCGTCGATCGCGTTCAGGCCGCGCACCAGCAGGTCGCGCTTCGCCCGCAGCCCCGAGACCATGCGCGTGACCGGCTCCTGCGACCCGGTGAGCGCGGCGAGCCCCGCGTGCTGCACGAACGTCGCCGTGCAGGAGACGTTGTTGATGACGAGGGTCGTCATCGGCTCGGCGAGCCGGGCGGGCATGATACCGTACCCCAGTCGCCACCCCGTCATCGAGTACCCCTTCGAGAAGCCGTCCACGATCACCGTCCGCTCCGCCATCCCGGGGAGCGCGGCGATGCTGTCGCGGCTGCCGTCGTAGCGGATCTGCCCGTACACCTCGTCGGAGATGACCCACAGGTCGTGCCGCCGAGCCAGCTCGGCGAGCCGCGCGAGATCCTGGGGCTCGGCCACGCCGCCGGTCGGGTTGTGCGGCAGGTTGAGGATCAGCAGGCGGGTGCGCGGCGTGATCCGCTCCGCGATCGCCTCGACGCGCGGCGCGAAGGCGCGTGTCTCGTCGAGCGGGTAGTAGACCGGCCGCCCGCCCGCGAACCGCGCCACCGACTCGTAGATCGGGAAGCCCGGATCGGGCGTGAGCACCTCGTCCCCCCGCTCGATCAGCGCGAGCGCCGCGCAGAACAGCATCGGCTTCGCACCCGGGGTGACGATCACGTTCTCGGGTCCTGCGCGTACCCCGCGCGCCGCGAGCGATCGCGCGATCGCGTCGCGCAGCTCGGGCACCCCGGCGGCGAGCGCGTACCGGGTGAGCCCATCGCGCAGCGCCCGCACCCCGGCCTCCACCACGTGCGGCGGGGTCGGCATGTCGGGCTCGCCGATCTCGAGATGCACGACCTTGTGCCCCGCCGCTTCGAGCCGTCTGGCGGCGGCGAGCACCAGGTAGGCCTGCTCCGTACCGAGCGTGTCGAGTCGTCCGGCCCAGTGCATAGACGATCCTGTCGGGGACAAACGAACCCCGGAGCGACGCCCCGGGGTCGGATGTGGCAAATCTACGTGGGTGGGCGCCCCTGTGAGCTACCCGAATGGGGGGCGGGGGCCGGGGGGCGGGGAGGGGGAGGGGGGGCTATTTCGCGCGCTCTAGGTACACGCCCTCGCGCGGGTCCACCCGCACCTTTTCGCCCTCACTGATGAAGTCTGGCACCTGGACGGTCACGCCGTTCGAGAGCTTCGCGGGCTTGGTGCTCGCGGTCTTGGTGGCGCTCCGCATCACGGGCGAGGTCTCCACGACCGTCAGCTCGACCACCGACGGCAGCTCGATGCCCACGGGGCGACCGTTCAGCCACTCGACCTGGATGTGCATCTCGGGCTGCAGCCAGTCGGCGTGATCCCCCACGGCTTCGTTGTCCAGCGTATACTGCTCGTAGGTGTTGGTGTCCATCACGTGCACGCCGCCCTGATCCCGGTACAGGACCTGAAACTCCTTGGTCTCGAGCGGCGCCTCGTCCACGAAGTCGGTGGCCGCGAGCCGCGTATCGAACGTGTTACCGGTGACGAGATTGCGCAGCCGCACCTGGACGAACGCGCGCAGGTTACCGGGGGTGCGGTGCGTGAACTCCATGACGCGGGAAGGCTGGCCGTCGAGCAGGATGACGTGGCCGCGCCGGATGTCGGTGGCTTTCATCTTATTATAGACCGCCCTTCAAGAGGCCGGAACATAAGCCGATTGAGCGCGGAATCAACGGGGTGGCACCAGGTCGGCAAGCGACAGCGGCCGCGTGAGGTACCCCGCGAAGACCCGGTCCCACCACGCCCCCGTGCGGGCCCGCTCGGCCGGCGTGCTGAAGCGGTAACGGTAGTACGCGAGCCGGACGTACCGGGGCGGCCCCTCCGGGAAGGGATTCTCCGCGAGCAGCGACACGACCTCCGGACTCCCCTGCAGCAGGCGGGCGACGAAGGGGAGCAGCCAGCCCCGTGCGCCGTCCGGGTCGAGCGCGGCGAACCACATCTGCCAGTCGAGCCGCGGCTGATGCGGCGCCACGAACCGTGGCCGGCGGGTCACGTCGCCGGGCTTCCAGCGGAAGCGGTACTCGCGCCACGCCATGGTGTCACGGCTGCCCTCGACCACGATCTCGGGCCGCTCGGTGGTCATGACGCGGAACAGACCGTAGCCGTTGATCGAGCGGAACGGCGCCACGGCGTCGAGCAACGGGTTCTCGAACGGCGCCCGCCCCCGGGCGCCTGGCAGGGTCTGCACGATCTCGCGTACGAACGCGAGCAGCGAGAGCACGGCCACGACGGGCACCAGGACGCGGACCGCGCGTCGCTTCCACACCGGCTCGGGCTCGCCCACCTCGAGCCGGAGCGGCAGCACGCGGCCGAGCGTCGCGTCGTCGACGAGCGGCACGCACAGCACGAGCGCGAGCGCGTTGAAGAACCCGTAGTTGCCTGTGACGGCAATGCCGAGCTGCCCGAGCACGAGCAAGCCGCAGGCCGCGAGCCGCAGCCGGGCGAGCCGCTGGGAGACGAAGATGAGCCACGGCGCGCCCAGCTCCGCCACGAGAACGAGAAGCAGCATGCCGCGGTGCGTCCATTCCGGGAGCCAGTGGGCGTACCACGCCGTCCACGGCGGCAGGGGCTGGGTCCAGAAGTGGTAATCGAGGGCGGTGAGGTCGCGCCACGTCGGGTCGCCGCTCGCGAGCTTGGTGATTCCGGAGAGGAACATCAGGCGGAACAGCAGCCACAACACGACCCAGCGCATCGGCTCGGACGGAGCCCGCTCGCGGCGCCGGCTCGGCACGAGATCGGTGGGCGCATAGAACACCGCGAGCAGGCCCGCCTCGAGCAGCAGCGCGTCCCATTGGAACCAGAGGAACGTCTGCCCCACGACGCTCGTCGACAGATAGAGCAGCCACAGCAGCGCGAGCGCCGGTGCCTGGGCGACGCCGGCCACGACGAGGAGCGCCAGCACTGCGCCGCCCCAGCACAGCGCCCGCAGCATGCCGTCCCCCCCTCCGACGAGCCAGCACAGCGTGGGGAACAGCCGGTAGGCGGCGCCGCCGTACAAGGCGTGTGCCCGCTCGAGGAAGGTCCGGGCCGGAAGGATGCCGTGCTCGCCCACGAGACCGGTGATCTGCAGCGCGAGCGACACGAACGCGATGAGGTAGACGACGCCCAACAGCCGGAGGAACAGCCAGCGCGACAGCAGGTAGGTCGGGCGGGGGGACGGGGGCGGGGGCGGGGGCGGGGGCAGGTCCGTGGCCCGGGGTTCGGTGATGCCCATCGTGGCCCCCCAAGATGGGGGCGGCTAGCATTGATGGGAACACGTGTCCCGTCGTGAACCGCGCCGCGCCCTGCGGGGTAGCACCCTCCGTCGTACGCCGCTGCCACCCGGCAGCCGCGTGAGCCGCGTCACACAAGTCTCGGTAGGAGGTGTCCAGATATGGTTCCCACCAGCCGTCCCGCGGTGAGGGTGGCATGGCTGCCGCTCGCCCTGCTGGTCGCCGCCGGATGCAAGCAGGGTCCCACGCCGGAGGTGCAGGCACGGATGGACAGCCTGTCGCAGGCGTCCAATGACCGCGACCGTCTGATGCAGGAGGTCGCGGAGAACACCCGCCTCGTGAGCGAGATCAGCCGGGAGCTCGCGAAGGCGAGCGTCCCCGCGAAGGCGCTCAAGATCACGGCCGAGTCGCCGCTCCGGGCGTCGCGCGACACGCTGATCCAGAAGATCCGCTACGTCACCACCCGCATGCGTGAGATCGAGCCCCGGCTCAAGGACAGCGAGCAGCGCATCCGGCAGCTCACGACCCTCTCCGACAGCCTGCGGGACCAGCTGGCCGCCACGATGCAAAACCTGCAGGGCGTGATCGACAACCAGAAGGAGACGATCGAAGCACTCACGAACCAGGTGGACCAGCTCTCGACCCAGCTCGCGGCGCTGAAGGACACGATCGAGACCATGGCCACCGAGGCCAACACGGTCTACTATGTGATCGGGACGAAGGACGAGCTCGAGCAGAAGGGGATCGTGCGGGAGATCGGCGGGGCGCGCTTCCTGTTCGTCCTGTGGAAGTCCGGGAAGTCGCTCGTCCCGGCGCGGACCCTCGACCCGAGCGAGTTCACGGTAGCCGATCGGCGCCACTTGAGCGAGCTGCCGCTTCCCGCCGACAACAGGGAGTACCGGATCGTGTCGCGGCAGGACGTGACCGCGCTCGATACGCCGCTGTCCGACGATGGCACGATCACCGGCAAGGTACGGATCGCGGACTCCGCGAGATTCTGGGCGGCCTCGAAGTACCTGATCATCGTGGAGGGGTGAGGCTTGACCGTGCCGGGGGTGGACACTAGCGTCACGAGGTGATCCACCCCTGGCACGATCTCCCAGCGGGGAAACACCCGCCCGACGAGATCACCGCGATCATCGAGATCCCGGGCGGCAGTCGCAACAAGTACGAGCTTGACAAGGAGTCGGGGCTGTTCCGGCTGGACCGCGTGCTGTACTCCGCGGTCCACTATCCGGGGGACTACGGGTTCGTCCCGCGCACGCTGTCCGAAGACGGCGATCCGTGCGACGTGCTCGTGCTGATCCGGGAGCCGACCTTCGTGGGGTGCGAGATCAACGTGCGCCCGATCGGCCTGCTCAAGATGCTCGACCGCGGCGACCCGGACGCCAAGATCGTCGCGGTGCCGGCGCACGATCCCTTTCAAAACGAGTTCTTCGACATCGCCGATCTGCCGCAGCATTCGCTCAGGGAGATCGAGCACTTCTTCCAGATCTACAAGGATCTCGAGGGGAAGCGCGTGGTCACAGTGGGATGGGAGAAGAGCGACGCAGCGATGCGGGAAGTGATGCAGTCGATCGAGCGTTACCGCGAGCGGTACGGCGCTCGGGGGACTGCGAGGTTGACGGCCTCGTAAACGGGGATCCGGCGGCTCCGAGCCCGGGCAACCGGATCTGTGGCTGTTCGACCACATTTTCGTGGTCGTCTCTAAGTGACCGCAGTCACGTGCTCACCGCGACGCGACGGTGGCGTCGGGGCGCGAGACTTGCTACAGCGACCCATTCTGAGGAGGGCTCATGCACGCAATGATCCGACGGTACCGAGTGCGGCTCGGAACGGTCGAGCAGGCAGCCCGCCATGCGGAACGGGGCTTCCTGCCGCTGCTCCGCCAGATCCCGGGGTTCGTGTCCTGCCAGCTGGTGGATGCCGGGAACGACATCCTCACCTGCATGGCGCTGTTCGAGACGCCAGACGGCACCGCGGACGCGGTGCGCGCGTCGCGGGAGTGGTTCCGCGACGAGTGGTCGTCGTTTCGCCCCGTGCCACCCGAGGTCGTGGTGGGAGAGGTCCTGGCGCACGCCACGAGCGACCGGCGCCGGCTGCCGGACCGGCGGCGGGTGGTAGGATCGATCGGCCCGGAGGCCTGGAAGGGCGAGGAGCGCCGGGCCGGCGCGGAGCGGCGCGCCGAAGCCGTGAGCTGGGCGGCGGTGGGCTAGAGCCCCCCCCTCCCCCTCCCCCCTCCCGCGCCTGGCTCTCGCCCGCCGGCTGCTGCTCTCCGCCTCGCGCAGCGCCTGGCTCGCGCGCCAGCTCTCCGAGCGGGCCTTCTTCCGCCGCGCCGTGCGCCGCTTCCTGCCGGGCGAGGAGCTCGGCGCCGCGCTCGACGCCGCAGCCGGGTTCGCCCGCGACGGCATCGGGAGCGTGCTCACCGAGCTCGGCGAGCAGGTGACGACCCGCGCCGAGGGGTCCCGAGTCCGCGACCACTACCTGCAGGTGCTCGACCGCGTGCGGCAGCGCGGGCTCCCCGCCCAGATTTCCGTCAAGCTCACGCACCTGGGCCTCGACGTGGACCGCGCGGCGTGTCTCGAGAACGTGCGCGCGCTCGCCGCCCGCGCGGCCGACGCAGCCTCCTTTCTCTGGATCGACATGGAGGAATCCCGCTACGTGGACGTCACGCTCGAGCTGTTCCGCCGGGCGCGGGCGGCGCACGCCGGCGTCGGCGTGTGCCTCCAAGCGTACCTGCGTCGCACGTCCGCCGATCTCGAGGGGCTCCTGCCGCTCGCTCCCGCCATCCGGCTGGTGAAGGGCGCGTACAATGAGCCGCCCGACGTGGCATTCCCGAAGAAACGAGACGTGGACGAGCGCTACTTCACGCTCGCCGGGCGCCTGCTCGAGCACGCCGCCCGAGGCCAGGCGCGGCCGGTGTTCGGGACGCACGACCTCCGCCTGATCGAGCGGCTGCGCCAGCGCGCGGCCGCCCTCGGCGCCGCGCCCGGCAGCTACGAGGTGCACATGCTGTACGGCATCCGCGCCGCCGCGCAGCGGGCGCTGGCGCGCGACGGCGTGCCGGTGCGCGTGCTCATCAGCTACGGGACCCACTGGTTTCCCTGGTACATGCGGCGCCTCGCCGAGCGGCCCGCGAACGTGTGGTTCGTGATCAGGAATCTCGTCTAGCCCTTTTCCCCGGGCTGAGAGCCCGGGCTCGGCGTCAGCGTGCGCCCTATAAGGGCGCACCCGCGGCCGAGCGCGCCCTCTCAGGGCGCGTTACGTGGGAACATCCCGTCTTGAGTCTCCTAACTCATCCCGCCAGCTTTACCGGAGCGATGCCCACGCGCACCCTAACCGCGACCCCCGGCGCCCTCGACCGCTGGCGCCGCGACACGCCCGGTTGCCGCGACCGGATTCATCTGAACAACGCCGGCGCCGCCCTGATGCCGCAGCCCGTGCTTGAAACGCTCACCCGCCACCTGGAGCGGGAAGCGGCGATCGGGGCGTACGAGGCCGCTGAGGAGGCGGCGGGGCGGGTGGGCGAGACGTACGAGCTGGTCGGCCGGCTCGTGGGCGCGGCGGCCCGTAACATCGCTCTCGTGGAGAACGCCACCGTGGCGTTCTCACAGGCGCTGTCCGCGTTCGACTTCCGCGGGGGCGACCGCATCGTCACCACACGGACGGACTATCCCTCGAACCAGCTGATGTATCTGTCACTGGCGCGGCGCGCGGGCGTCGAAACCGTGCGTGCCGACGACCTGCCCACCGGCGGAGTGGATCCGGAGAGCGTGCGCCGGCTGGCGCGCCACCCGCGCACGCGACTCGTCGCAGTCAGCTGGGTGCCGACCAACTCAGGCCTGGTGCAGAATGCCCGCGCGGTGGGGCTGGTGTGCGCCGAGCTGGGCGTGCCATACCTGGTTGACGCCTGCCAGAGCGTCGGACAGATGGCGGTGGACGTGGCCGAGCTCCAGTGCGACTACCTCGCCGCCACCGGGCGGAAATTCGTGCGCGGCCCCCGCGGCATCGGGTTCCTCTATGTGTCCGACCGCATGCTCGAGCGCGGTGCCTTCCCGTTGTTCATCGACATGCGCGGCGCGGACTGGACCGACCCCGACGCGTTCCGGCTGGCCGACGGCGCCCGCCGCTTCGAGAACTGGGAGTTCGCCCATGCACTCGTGCTGGGGCTGGGCGAGGCGGCGCGCTACGCGCTCGCGGTCGGAAGCGCGGGGGGCGAGCGCGCGTGGGCATTAGCCGCGGAGCTGCGCGAACAACTCGCGGCCCTTCCCGGTGTGCGCGTGCTGGACCGCGGCCGGGAGCGGTGCGCCATCGTCACGATCGATGTCCGCGGACACGATGCCCCGGACTTGAAGCTGCGGCTCCGCGAGCGGGGCGTGAACACGAGCTCTTCGGACCGCGACGACGGCGTGCTCGACATGGACGAGAAGCGTGCAACCACGGTGCTCCGCTTCTCGCCCCACTACTACAACACGGAGGACGAGCTCTCCGCCGCCGTGGAGGTGCTGGCCGGGCTCATCCGGCCATGAGCGTCCCGCGGCCGGGCAAGATCATCGGCATCGGGCGCAACTACCGCGACCACGCCGCCGAGCTCGGCAACACCGTGCCCGCGAAGCCGCTGCTGTTCCTGAAGCCTGCCACCGCGGTGATCGGGCACGGCGCGCCCATTGTGCTGCCGCCCGAATCGGCGCAAGTGGACTTCGAGGGCGAGATCGGGGTGGTGATCGGGAAGCGGCTGCGGCGGGTCGGGGAAGAGGAAGCGGGCCGGTCCATCGCCGGCGTCACGTGCGTCAACGACGTGACGGCGCGCGACCTGCAGCGGAGCGACGAGCAGTGGACGCGAGCGAAGGGCTTCGACACCTTCTGTCCCGTCGGGCCGCGGGTCGTGCGGGTCGACTCGCGTCGGTTCGCCGAGCTCGAGGTGTTCTGTCGCGTGAACGGCGCCGAGCGGCAGCACGGGCGGGCGCGCGACATGGTGTTCTCGATCCCGGCCCTCGTCGCCTACGTCTCGCAGGTGATGACGCTCGAGCAGGGCGATCTCATCGCGACGGGGACGCCCGCCGGGGTGGGACCGCTGCGGGCCGGCGACGTGGTGGAAGTCGAGATCCCCGGCGTCGGCGTGCTCTCGAATCCGGTGACGGTCGAGGCCGGTTAGTCGCGCACCCGCTCGCGGCGCTCGAGCCAGTCCTTGATGAGGAAGCCCAGCGAGGCGCCGAAGCCGGCGCTCGCCACGCCCAAGAGCAGTTTTCCGGTCACCAGCAACACAGTCATGCCGACCTCTCCTCGACAAAACAAACCGACGCCCCCGCAAGGGACTCGATGCGCGGGGGCGTCGGTCTATCAACCACTGCGACGGACGACTAGTTCCCCATCACTGAATTAGCATACCCCGAAGGCGGGAGCAGGGTCAACGATCAATCCTGGTGGGCCCGCCACGCCCGATAGTACAGGTCCGCCTCGTCCAAGAATCCCCCATGGCGCGGCTGCCAGCCGAGCAGGCGGACTGCCTTGCGCGCGTCAATGTGCTGGTTCAGGGCGAGCGCCTCGGCGAAGTCCCCCATGGTCTTGCGGGCCTCGGCGAGCGGGAGGGGGCGGATCTCGCCCCGGTAGCCCGCCGCCCGCGCCGCCGCGCCCGCCATCTCGAGCACGGTGGCGCGGGACCGGTCGCTGATGTCGAAAATTTCGCCACCGAGCCCACTCTCCCCGGCCCGGAGGTAGGCGTCGGCGAGGTCGTCCGCATGCACCATGGCCCAGCGATTCCGGCCGTCGCCCACGACGGTGGGCGGCTTGCCGGCGCTGGGATCGGCGAACCAGGGGGCCGTGAGGCCACCCGGGCCGCCGTACACGCAGCCGGCCCGGATCACGAGCCCGCGTACCCCGGACGCCTGGAGCACCACCTGCTCGTGCGCCGGCCGCCACGCCACCAGCTTGACCGGATTCAGCGGTGTGGTCTCGTCCACCATGCGGTCGCCCGTGTCCCCGTGGACCCACACCCCGCTGGTGAAGATCACGGTCTTGGGCCGCGCGCCGCGGCGCCCCGCCTCGATCAGCGTCTCGATCGCCGTCTTGTCCTTGGCGACGCCGTTGGGCGAGTACTCGAACGCCGCATGGACGAGGACGGCGCACTCGGCCGCGACGTCGGCATAAGCCTTGGGGTCCGCCAGGTCGCCCACGACGGGCTCGATCTCCTGTTGCGCGAGCCGCCGCGCCTTCGCCTGGCTTCGCGTGAGACCCCAGATGTGATGCCCCGCCCGCCGGAACGCCGTGGCCACGCTCGACCCGACGTATCCGGTGGCACCGGTGACGAACACTTGCATTGGAAACTCTCCAGTTGCCGAGGGATGTGTTCCCGATAACGGCGTTCCCGGTTGCCCGGTTTCCGTCAGGTTGAATCCTCGCCCTCGCCCCGTTCCAGGGCCGGCCGGTCGGGGGCGGGATCCGCGCCCGCGATCTGCTCGAGCCGGTCCCGCACGCGACCCGCGTGGCGGGCGCTGTCCTCGAACTTCTTCTGCGCGTTGGCGAGGTGTGTGCCGACGGTCTGATAGGCCGACCAGAAGGCGTCGAATTGCTGTCGCAGCCCGCCCAGCTGGTCCTGGATCTCGCGGGCGCGCTGCTCCACCCGCATGCCCTTCAGGCCGTGGAGAATGACGAGGAGATACGCGTAGAAGCTGTGCGGCGAGACCGGGATCACACTGCGCTGCATCGCGTGGCCCAGGACGCCGCCCCCGTCGTCCGGGTCCACGCTCCGTCCCATCACCGCCTCGTAGTACACGCTTTCGGCAGGGATGTACATCAACGCGAACTCGTAGGTCCCCTCGTCCGGCCGGATGTATTTGTCGGCGATCTCGTCGATCCGGTCCTTGAGCGAGCGCGCGAACGCCCGCCGCTCGCGCTCCTGCTCCGGACCCGAGGTCGCGAGCATGCGCTGGCACGCCTCGAGCGGGAATTTCGCGTCCACCGGGACGAGGCGCTCGCCCAGCCGGAGGACGGCGTCCACGCGCTCGCCCGAGCGGAACTGGTACTGCATCTCGTAGTGGCCGGGGAGGATCTGGCGCAGCAGCTCCTCCAGCCACACCTCGCCGATCGTGCCGCGCAGCCTCGGGACCTGGAGCAGCTGCTGCACCTCGCTCACGGTCTCCCCCATCGTCTCGAGCCGCCGCGTCACCTCGCCGAGCTGCCCCAGGCGCTCGCGCACGTCTTGCAGCACGCGCGCCTGCTCGGCGCTCCCCTGCGCCAGCGCCTTCGGCACCTCGTGCTGCGCGGCGACGAGCTGGTCGAATCGGGCGCGCAGCTCGATGAGCTGCTGTTGGATAAGGCCGGCGGCGCCTTCGGACGCGGGCCGCCGCAGCAGCGCGATCACGAGCAGCGCGGCGAGGATGAGGATCGCGACGACGGCGGCAGTGGGCACATCAGCAACCTATGCAAGCGCCCGACGGCAGTGAAGGCGCGGCTCGAGCCGCAATTCGCCGCTAGATTTGCCTCATGGCCGTCACGGCCCTCGCTCACCGCCTCTCCAAGTCCCGCTACCTCGCCGGCCTCCAGTGTCACAAGCAGCTGTGGTGGCGGGTGCATGAGCCCGACGCGCTGGAGCTCGTTCCCGACGTGGCGCTCCGCAACCGCTTCGCGCAGGGCGCCGAAGTAGACCAGCGCGCCCGCGGTTACGTCCCGGGCGGCGAGCTGATCGACCTGCCGTTCTACGAGTTCGACAACAAGGTGGCGGCGACCCGCGACGCCATCCGACACGACCCGCCGGTGCTGTACCAGCCCTGGTTCCTCGCGGATGAGACCTACGCGGGGGTGGACATCCTGACGCGCGGGCCGCGCGGCTACGACGTGATCGAGGTGAAGGCGGCCAACCGCCTCAAGCCGGAGCACGTTCCCGACGTGGCGGTGCAGGTGCACGTGCTGCGGCAGAGCGGCCTCCCCGTCGAGCGCGCCGAGGTGATGCACCTGAATCCGGAGTGCCGCCATCCCGACCTGTCTAACCTGTTCGTGCGGGAGGACGTGACGGCGGCGGTGGAGGGCGTGCTGGTGGGCCTGCCGGACGAGCTGGCCGCGCAGCGGCGCATGCTCGAGGGGCCGCTCCCCGACGTCGCGATCGGGGACCACTGCACCAGGCCGCACGACTGTCCGTTCCTCGAGCGCTGCTGGCCCAAACTTCCCGACCACCACGTGAGCAAGCTGTACCGCATCGAGCGCAGGCAGCTGCTCGAGTACGAGGCGGACGGCTACGCGAGCATGGCCGACCTGCCGACCGACCTCGAGCTGTCGGCGATCCACGCGCGCCAGGTGAGGGCGGTGCGGAGCGGCGTCATGGTGGTCGAGCCCTCGCTGCGCGCGGTACTGGCCAAGTTCAACTCGCCGCTCGCCTTCCTCGACTTCGAGACCGTCAGCCTAGCGATTCCGCGCTGGCCCGGCTGTCGCCCGTGGCAGCTCGTACCGGTCCAGTTCAGCTGTCACGCCGAGGAGCGGGGCCGGGGATTGGTGCACCACGAGTGGATCGCCGACGGACCGGACGATCCCCGGCTGGCGCTCGCTCAGGCACTGGTCGAGGCGTGCGCCGGCGCCCGCAGAGTGGTGGCCTACTACGCAAGCTTCGAGCGCGACTGCATCCGCCACCTCAAGGCGGCGGTGCCGGGCCTCGAGCGCGAGCTCACCCGCATCGAGCAGCGGCTGGTCGATCTCCTTCCCGCCATCCGCAACCACGTCTACCACCCCGACTTCGGCGGCAGCTTCAGCATCAAGAAGACGCTGCCGGCGCTCGTGCCCGGCGTTTCCTATAGCGACCTGAAAATCGCCGACGGCGAGACGGCCACGGTCGAGCTGCTGCGCCTGATGTTCGAGGGCGCGACCATGCCGCCCGACGAGCGGGCGGCGCTGCGCCGGGCGCTGCTCGCCTACTGCGCGCGCGACAGCTGGGCGATGGTGAAGATGCTGGAGACGCTCAGGACGCTGGTGGCGGAGCAGCTGGAGCTGTTTTGAGGGGGTTATCGTGGATCTATTGACATGCTCACTGCCGCGTCCTAGCGTGGCCCGATAACCCCCTCAGCCCCTCCTCGAGGCTCCGCCGATGCCAGATAGCATTCAAGACAGGCTCGTCGCTGTCGAGCGACTGACGAAGCTCTTTAAGGCCGAGCGCATGGTGCACCTCGGCGTCACCAGTGTAGCGCTCGTGATGTTACTCGCCAGCGCTGCCGTCCTCCTTTCCACGCGCCATGCGGGCCTGCAGGAGCTCTCGGGGCTGTTCGGCTCGTCCGGGCTCATCACCTACTCGGCCAGCCGCCTACTGACCATGTGGAACCAGGCTCTTCGGTTGCTCGCTTCCCAGGAGCTGGAGAAGACCCCATGACGGCCGCGGGTCGATACGACGCGGAGCTGAACCGCCTTGCGCGCACCTCCCGCCGTAACGCGCTTGTGTCGGCCCTCAGCGGAGCGCTCATCCTTTTCTCGTTCTACTACGCCCGAGTGCAGTTCTCCCGTGTTCAAGCCAAGGTGGTTGATGCAGACACGATATTCGCCCGTCTCGTCCGTTCTTCTGACAGCGCTCAACACCACCTCGATTCGCTTAAGGCGGCCGTGGCGGCCGCGCAAGCGTCCCTGGCCGCCGCACAGCGTGACCTGGCCGGCGTGACCGGCGCCCAGTCCGCGCAACGCGCTCTCAGCCGAGCCTCCACTCAGCTGGGCGCAGCGATCAAGCAACCACCGATCTCGACGACGCCGAAGGTGGACACCTTAGAAACGATCAAGAAAGTGATTCCCTTCACCGGCACCCTCAGTCCCGGCAGCCCTGTCGTGGTCTACATCCGGTTGCCATATCGCGCCTCGTTGACCTATCGGCGGTGGATCTCGCAGGACAAGGTCGACACGTTGGGTATCGTCCCCCCCGCCAACCTGGAGCTCGAACTCCCGTACGGAGGGTACCTCTATTTCGAGGCCAGAAACACCGCGACCGGCGAAGTAGCGTCTCGCGCGGCGGACTGCCGGCACCGTTGGTGTAACGTCTCGTTCGAGTAGTCGCCGCTCCGATACGCGGTTACAGCTGGCTCAGGCCGCCGTCCGCGACCAGCTCGGCGCCGACGAAGAACGTCGATTCGTCGGATGCGAGAAACACCGCAGCATGGGCGATCTCGTGCGGGTCGCCGAATCGCTTGAGGGGAACGTTCTGCCGGACGCGGGCCGCGAACTCATCGAGCGCCTCGGGGGTGAGACCCAGCCGGCCGAAGATCGGAGTAGTCACGGGACCGGGACTGATCACGTTGACGCGAATCCCGCGGTCCACGAGGTCGGCCGAGAGGGTGCGGGCCAAGGACCGGAGCGCAGCCTTGCTGGCCGCATAGACGCTGTTATTGGGCATCCCGATCAACCCCGCGATCGAGCTATTGAGGATGATGGACGCGCCGCGAGTGAGCAGCGGCAGCGCCTTCTGCACCGTGAAATAGGCACCCTTCACGTTGGTGTCGAAAATCCGATCGAAGTGCTCTTCCGTCGCCTCGGCGATCGGGAGGAACTGGCCGATGCCGGCGTTCACGAACAGGACGTCGAGCCGGCCGAAGCTTCGCCGCACCTCGCTCATCACGTGATCCAGCTCCTGCGCGACCGTGACGTCCGCCCGCACGGCGACGAGGTGATCGGGCGCGGCCAGCTCGCCGAGGTCCGCGGCGGCGGACCGGAGCGTGGTCGCGTCGCGTCCGGTGATCGCCACCTGGGCGCCGGCGCGGAGGAACTCCTCGGCGGTCGCCAGCCCGATGCCGCTGTTGCCGCCCGTGATCAGGGCGACCTTGCCGGCCAGGCGGCGGGAGGTGGCAGGGGCGTGGGTCGTTGAGGGTGTAGCGGCCAGGGTGGTCATGTTGGAACGCCTCGGAAGTTGAGTGGCGTGGAGCGGTGCATAACTGTGACCATTACAGATACAGTTACCAACGCGGTGAGCGACAGCGAGGTTCCCGGACAGGGATCGACGTCTAGATTCGGTCGAGCACGTCGGCGAGCGTGGCCTCGCCGAGCACGTGAGCCACGGCGTCCTGGACGGCGCCGAACACCGGGGCCAGCGCCCCTTTGATCCCGCAGCTCACGGGGCAGCTCTTGTTCGGGGGCTTGGGATTGAAGGCCAGGACGGTGCCGTCGTCCTCGACAGCGCGGTAGATGTCGAGCAGCGGGATGCGGCGTGGGGAACGGGCCAGCCGGGCGCCGCCGCCCTTCCCCTCCTTCGTCGCGACGACACCAGCGCGAGCGAGCGCCCGGACGATGCGCCGGATCACCACGGGGTTCGTGCGAACGCTCGCCGCCAGCTCCTGCGAGCTCACATACTGCTCGCCCCGAGTCCGCCGGTAGGCCAAGGTGGCGGCCGCGTGTACGGCAACCGCGAAGCGGCTATTGGCGACCAATCACCGCTCCAACCCCGTCACCGTCCCCCCTGTCCCCTTCACGTACCGATCATACCACGCGAGGTAACGCTCCAGCCGATCCTTGAGGTAGGACGGCGTCCGGATGCGGTGCGACTGCCCGGGATAGACCACCAGCTCGGTGGCACGCCCCAGCCGCCGCAGCGCCTGGTACAGCTGCTCCACGTTCTGCACCGGCACGTTCCAGTCCTTGTCGCCGCCCATCAGCAGCGTGGGCGTGACGATGCGCTCGACGGCATTGAAGGGCGAGAGCCGCTCCCACAGCTCGCGGTTCTTCCAGGGGAGCCCGAGCTCCCGCTCCCACTCGTATTGATAGTGATCGTGCCCGTAGTTGGCGGCGTACAGCACCTCGCTCGCGCCCGAGATCGCGGCCGCGAAGCGGTCGGTCTTGGTGATGACGTAGTTGGTGAGGATGCCGCCGTACGACCAGCCGCCGACGCCCAGGCGCTTGGGATCGGCGTACCCGCGCCGCACGGCGTCGTCGACCCCCGCCATGACGTCGTCGTAGTCCTTGTTCCCCCAGTCGGCCCAGATCGCCCGACAGAAATCCTGGCCGTAGCCCGAAGAGCCGCGCGGATTCACGTGGATCACGACATAGCCGCGGGCGGCGAGGAGCTGCGCCTCGAAATTGAAGGCCCAGGTGTACTGCGCCACCGGGCCGCCGTGAATGCGGAGCAGCGCGGGAGCAGGGGGGGGCGTGCCACGGGCAAATCCGGGCGGCGTGTAGACGAAGCCCTCGATCTGGGTGCCATCCCGGCTCGGGAACCGCGTCTTCTCGACGCTCGCGAGACGCAACCCGGCGAGCACGCTGTCGTTGGTGAACGTGACCTGCTTCACCTGGCCGCGCTCGAGCCGGAAGATCTCGCCCGGTCGGGCGGGCGTCGCGATCAATGCCGCCAGCGCGCCGTTCGGCCCCAGCGCGAAGCTGCGCACGTCGAGCTCTCCCGCGATCGGCCGCGACAGGTTCTTCCCGCTCAGCTCGATCCGGGCCACGTCGCGCTCGCCGTGGTCGTCGACCAGGAAGTAGATGGCCTTGCCGTCGGGCGAGAAGCGCGGCCGCGCGAGGTTGCGATCGAGCGTGCGGGTGAGGACCTGAGGTGCCCCCCCGCCCCCCTGCGCCGGCACCACCGCCAGGTGATCGGTTGCGTACCAGATCAGGTCGGGCTCGACCACCGTGACGTACGCGATCCACTGCCCGTCAGGGCTCCAGGCCGGCTGCCCGTCCGGGCCGGGGTTCGTCGTCACCTGGCGCAGGGTCTTGCCCCGATCGGCGTTGTCCGCCACGACGATCCAGATGTTCGTGTCGAGGTTGCCGTCGGGGTTGTCGCTGCGGTTGGAGGCGAACGCGATCGACTTGCCGTCGGGGCGCCACGCCGGCTCCGTGTCGTCGTAGTTCCCCGATGTGATCTGCGTGAGCGCGTTGCTCGCGGGCGTGAACACATAGAGGTGCGTGCGCAGCGTGTCGAGGTAGCCGACCTCGTCGCGCTTGAACTGCAGCCGTGTGATCACCCAGGGACGCGCGGCCTTCGAGCTCGTCCACGTCGGGAACGTGTCGCGGATCACGAGCACGAGCTTCGAGCCGTCGGGGGACCACTCGTACGCCTCGACGCCCTGCGGGACGTGGGTGAGCGGGCGCGCCTCGCCGCCGCGGCGGTCGAGCGCCCAAACCTGGGTCTTGGGCTCGCTGTCTCCGGGCGCGCCGGTCTTCCGGGCCGCGAGGAACGAGACGTAGCGACCGTCGGGGCTCCAGCGCGGCGCGCTTGCCGAGGACCCGGGCACCGTGAGCGGCACGGCCCCCCCCTCGCCGCCGGCGAGCGGCGCCATCCACAGCCGTGACTCGCTCTTCTCGGCCTTGAGGTCGGTCGTCGTCACCGTGTAGGCGACCCAGCGGCCGTCGGGGCTGATCTGCGGCTCGCCGACCTCCTTGAGGGCGAACAGGTCGTCCACGGTGAGGAGTCGCGGCGCCCCCCCCTGCCCCCCCTGCCCCCCCTGCCCCCCCTGTGCCGCCGCCGCGACGGGAACGAGCATGCCGACGGCCACCAGCCAACCTCGGAGCTGTCGCATGACGCTATCCCTTGAGATGGGCCGTTGCGGCCGCGAAATCCTCCGGCGTGTCTACGTCCGCGAGCAAGGCGACCGGGCGGTCCACGTACATCGCTTCGTGCCTGTGCGCCTGCACCACGGCCTTGCCACAGCCCTCCCCCGTCCAGGCGAGCAGCTCGGGGAAGAGCGGCCGCCGGAACAAGAGCGGCGGCGCGGTCACGTCGCCGTAGCGCGAGACGACGAGCGGCGCCTCCGTCCCGCGCGCCGCCGCGACCAGCATCCCGAGCGTCTCCGCGCTCACGCGCACCATGTCGCCCAACATCACGACGACGGCGTCGACGTCCGGCCCGAGTCTGTTCAAGCCTTGATGCAGTGAGCCGCTCGTTGGGCCGGTGAAATCGGGATTCACGGCGAACTCGAGCGGGAGGTCCTTCAGCTCGGTTCGCACCCGGTCGGCTTCGTGCCCGATCACCACCACGACGGGCGCGAGCCCAGCGGCGATGGCGCGCCGGGCCGCCCGGCGGACCAGCGATTCGCCCTCGAGCTCCAGCAGCATCTTGTTCCGTCCCATCCGACGCGACGCGCCGGCGGCGAGAATCACGCCGGCGACGCGCCAGCCCCTCCCCACCCCCTCCCCCTCAGTCGGCCGGGGCATGGATCGGCGCGGCGCGCTCGCGCAACGACCGGGCGCGGCGGCCCGACCGAACGGCGAGGATCTCGGCGATCACGGACAGCGCCACCTGCTCCGCCCCGTCGGTGCCGATGTCGAGCCCGACGGGCCCATACACCCGCCCTTCCTCTATCTGCGTCTCGGCGGCGAGGGTGCGGAGGATGCGCTCAGTGCGCTGGCGCGGCCCGAGCATCCCGATGTACGCCGCCGGCGTCTTGAGGAGCGCCCGTACGTACGCCAGATCGTCCGCGAAGTTGTGGGTCATGACGACGGCGTAGCACGCGGGGTCGAGCGGCAGCACAGCGGCGAGCCCGTCGCCGCGACTCTCGAGCAGCCTCGCGGCGGCGGGGAAGCGCTCACGGGTGAGATAGCCCGGTCGCCGGTCCACCATCACGACCCGGAACCCCACATCAGCCGCGAACCGAGCGAGCGGCCGCGCGTCGTCTCCCGCGCCGAGGATCACGAGCTGGGGCGGCGGCTCGAACACGTCGATGAACACCATGCGACCGGCGAGCTCGTGGATCCCGGAGTCGTCGCTGCCGAGCAGGTCCCGGGCACACGCCACGGTCCCGGCCGTGAGCGCGGGTGATCCGAGGTCCCCCTCGGCGTCGTCCGGCGTGACGATCAGCCTGCTCCCCGCTCCCTGCTCCCCGCTCCCCGGCAGTACCGTACAGACCGCGAATGGCGCGCGCTCGTCGAGCAGCGCCCGCTCCCGCGGCCACGTCTCCCCCACCGGCTCGAACAGCACGTCCACCTGGCCCTCACATCCCACCCCCAGGTCCCACGCCTCGATCTCGTCGGCGCTCGAGCAGTAGCTACGGAGCTCGGCCCGGCCGGTGCGGATGACCTGGAGCGCGACCTCGCGCACGTCCTGCTCGAGGCAGCCGCCGCTCACATTGCCGGCCGTCGTCCCGTCCTCGGCCACGGCCAGCTTGGCGCCTTCGTGACGGTACGCCGAGCCCCGCACCCGCACTACGGTGGCGAGCGCGGCGCGCTGCCCCTCACCCAGGACGAGGGCGAGGAAGTCCAGCACTTCTCGGGTCTCGTGCCAGTGCTTCATGAGCTCGCCTGCAATCTACCTCGACACACCCCGGCCTTGCTTGCGGTGGGACCCGGGGTACCTTCTCCCCTCTTGTCTCGGACCAAAGAAGAGAGGAGGCATCGCGTGAAACACCTCGCATGGTTGCTGATCTTCGCGGCGCTGCCGGCGGCCCTGGTGACGGCCCGCCGCGGCCCCGAAGACGAATCCGTCTTCGTGCACGGCCTCAAGGCCGACCAGCACGAGTCGCTGCTGTACGTGTGGACCAGCGACGCCGACCAGAAGGATCCCGACTTCCTCACGGTGATCGACGTCGACCCGAAGTCACCGGGCTACGGCAAGGTCATCGCGACCGCCCCGACCGGGTCCACGGCCAACGAAGCCCACCACTTCGGCTACACCGTGAACGCCGACCGCATCTTCGCCGGCGGGCTGTTCTCGAACCGGCTGTTCATCTACGACGTCGCGGCCGACCCGAAGCACCCCAAGCTCATCAAGACCGTCCCCGACCTGGCGGCGAGCACCGGCTACTCGGGACCGCACACGTTCTACGCGGTGCCCGGCGGCGTCATGATCGCGATGCTGGGCGCGAAGGGCGGCGGCGCGCCGGGCGGGCTCGTGACGCTCGACAACGACGGCAAGTTCCTCGAGGCGCGGCCCGCACCGGACTACATGTACGACGTCGGGGTGAAGCCCGAGCTGAACCTGATCGTCACCTCGAGCTGGGCGCATCCCCATGCGGTCATGGCAGGCAACACGCCGATGGAGCAGGTGGGCGACGTGGTGGTCGCGTGGGACTACAAGACGGGCAAGGTGCTCCAGGTCGAGCACCTGGACAAGGCGCCGCTCGAGGTGCGCTGGCTGCACGGGGCCGGCGCGCGCGGGGGATTCGTCAACTGCGCGTTCGGGAACAGCGTGTGGCACTGGGAGGTGGGGAAGGACGGCAAGCTCGCCTTCACGCGCGTAATCAAGCTGGCCGACGGGTCGATCCCGGCCGACATGCGGATCTCTTACGACAACCGCTTCCTCTACGTGTCGCTGTTCGGCGGGGGCGCGCTGCAGCAGTACGACATTGCCGATCCGGCGAATCCCAAACTGGTGAGCAGCGTGGCCATCCCCCAGGCGCAGATGCTGAAGCTCACGCCCGACAACAAGCGGCTGTACGTGAGCAACTCGCTGCTCTCGAACCTGGACGGCAAAGTCCCATACCGGGTGCAGCTGGTGAACGTGACCCCGAAGGGCCTGGCGCTCGATTCCAAGTTCGACGTGGACTTCGAGCACCTCGCGACGGGACAGGCCAGGCCGCACGACATGCTGTTGAAATGACGCGCTAGCTTGCGGGGCCCCGATGTTCGCGCCCTGAGAGGGCGCGCTCGGCTCGGTGTGCGTCCTTAAGGACGCTCCCGGGCCGAGCCCGGGCTCTCAGCCCGGGTTCCCACCCGAACTCGTCCGCGAAGATGGTGGCACCGATGGCAAGCGGCCCCGCCTTCCTGTTCGATCTCGACGGCACGCTGGTGGACAGCGTGTACCAGCACGTGCTCGCCTGGCGCGAGGCGCTCGAGAGCGGCGGCATCAAGCTGTCGGTGTGGCGCATCCATCGGCGCATCGGGATGAGCGGCGGGTTGTTCATCAACGCGCTGCTGCGGGAGACGGGCGGCGAGGTGTCACCCGAGCAGGTGAACCGGATCCAGCGCGTCCACGCGGAGGCGTACGCGCGTCTGGTGTCGCAGGTGCGCCCGCTCCCCGGCGCGCGCGAGCTGCTCACGCACCTGACGAAAGTCGGTGTGCCGTGGGCGATCGCCACGAGCGGCCGGCTCGAGAGCGCCCGTCCCAACATCGCGATGCTCGACGTCCCGGCCGGCGTGCCGGTGGTCACGCGCGATCAGGTGGAGCACGCCAAGCCCGATCCCGACCTGTTCCTCGCCGCCGCCGAGCGGCTGGGCGTCCAGATCGGCGACTCCGTCGTCGTGGGGGACAGCGTGTGGGACCTCCTGGCCGCGCGCCGCGCCCGCGCGCTGGCCGTGGGCCTCCTCTCCGGCGGCTACGGTGAAGAAGAGCTGGAGCGCGCGGGGGCGTACCGGGTGTATCAGGACCCTGCGGACCTGCTCCGGCACGTGGACGAGGTCGGTGTGCGCTAATCGTTTGGCTCAGCGGTGTTGCGGCGACGCAACGCCCGACCTCGTAGCGTGTGACGACGATCACCCAGCAGGAACCTGCTTGCCGCTAGAGTGTTACTGACGGCTAAGCTCTAGTCTCTTGGTCAGTAAAGGCCCCGTTGCGCCCGCGATCGGCCGACGGGGTCTTTTGATTTCTTCGTGGCGCAGGAGGGCCGTATGGACTCCAAAGCCTTGCTGGATAACCTGGACGTCGGTGTAGCCGTCATCGCCCCGGACTGGACGATCGGGTATTGGAGTCCGGCGGCGGCCCGCCTCACAGGACGCCCCGCCGATCGGGTGTTGGGGCAGACCTTTTGGACCGCCTTCCCGACGGCGAAGGCGACCCACGTCGAGCGGGTGCTCCAGGACGTGCTGCACGACGGTGAGCCGCGCACCTATCTCGCGCCCGCGCAGGCCCTCGGCTCTACCGGGACGTTCTTCGAGACCCGGGTGACCCTGGGTCCCCAGAACCAGCTGATCCTGCTGCTGCGCGACGTGCGCGCCGAGCTGCCGTCCGAGTCGCGCGCCGCCCAGATCCTCACGGCGTTCGAGGAGGAGCGGCGGCTGTATGCACAGTTGTTCAGCCTGCTCCCGATCCCCGGCCTGGTGCTCAGCGTGGACGGCCAGATCCTCGACGCCAACCCCGAGGCGGGCGCGCTGCTCGGCGCCACGGATATCCACGCGCTGCGGGGGCGACGGCTCGGCGACTGGGCGCCGGCGGCGCAGCGCCCGGCGCTGGCCGCGGCGCTGCGTGACGCCGTCACCACGCGGCAGCGGTTCCGGATGGCGCTGGACTTCGCCGGCGAGTCCGTGCGCGACGTGGACGCGGTGATCGAGAACCTCGATCCGCGGCGCCCAGCGCCCAAGCTGCTGTTTCTCGCGGTCGACTCATCGCGTGAGGTGCTGCTGCAGCGCAAGCTGCTGGAAGCCGACCGGCTGTCGCAGCTCGGCAGCCTCGTATCCGGCGTGGCCCACGAGCTGAACAATCCGCTCGCGGCCATTGCGGCGTTCGCGGAGGTCCTGCGGGCCGACACGGCGAAGGCGCAGCTGAGCGAGGCCGCGGAAGTGATTCAGACCGAGGCGCTGCGGGCCGGGCGGGTGGTCCAGACGCTGCTCGATTTCGCGCGCCAGCGGCCCCACGTGCGCCAGCCGGTGGACGTCAAGGACGTCGTCGCCCGGGTCGTGGCGCTGCACCGCAGCGCGCTCAAGAAGGCGCGCGTGCAGGCGATCGATCTCATCCCGAGCGACGTGCCGGCCGTGACGGGGGACCCCCAGGAGCTGCAGCAGGTGCTGCTGAACGCCTTGGTGAACGCGGAGCAGGCGATCGCGGCCACGGGCCGGCCGGGCAAGGTCGTGTTCTCGTCGCGGCGGACGGACGACCGCCTCGTCATCCTGGTCGAGGACACTGGCCCCGGCGTGGCTCCCGAGATCCTGGACCGCGTGTTCGAGCCCTTCTTCACGACGAAGGGGGACCAGGGCACGGGGCTGGGCCTCGCCATCAGCTACGGGCTGGTGAAGGGCATGGGGGGACGGATGTACATTGTCAACGTGGAGGGCGGCGGCGCGAGCCTGGCGATCGAGCTGCCCGTGGACACGGCACCGACCGAGCCGCGTGCCGCGGCCGCACCCTCCCAGGCGACGCGACCGCTGTCGGTACTGGTCGTCGAGGACGAGGACAGCGTGCGGCGCGGCATCACCCGCATGGTCGAGCGCCTCGGGCACCGTGTGACGGCCGTGGGAGCCTTCTCCGCGGCCCTGGCCCGATTGCAGGATGCCTCGGCGCGCTACGACGCGCTCATCGTGGACGTCCACCTGGAGGAGGCCCACAGCGGCTTCGATGTGTTCGAGACATTGCGGCTCGAGGGGCGGGGCCGAGAGCGACGGTTGGTGTTCACCACGGGCGACTCGATCTCACCCAAGACCCGCGACCTGCTCCAGGTCTCGGAGCGGCCCGTCCTCAAGAAACCCTTTAGTCTCGACGAGCTGCGCGACATCCTCGCCCGCCTGTGATCCGGCCGATCGGCCGGGTTTGACGCCGTGAGCATGTTGCGCGTGCTCATCGTGGAGGACTCGGCGGCGGACACGGAGCTGATACTCCGGTCGCTCCGCGCCGGGGGCTTCACGCCGCTATACGAGCGTGTCGAGACCGCGGAGGCGATGCGGCAGGCGCTCGCACGGCAGCCGTGGGACGTGGTGCTCAGCGATTACTCGATGCCCCACTTCGACGCCCCCGCCGCCCTCGCGCTGCTGCAGGAGCACGCGGTGGACGTCCCGTTCATCGTGGTGTCCGGCAGCGTCGGAGAGGATACCGCCGTCGCCGTGATGAGGGCCGGCGCCACCGACTACCTCATGAAGGACCGCTTGCAGCGGCTGGCGCCGGCGGTCGGCCGGGCCGTGGAGGACGCCGCGGTACGCCACGAGCGCCGGCGGCTCGAGGAACGGCTGCTGTTGTCGCAGAAGCTCGAGGCCGTCGGGCGGCTGGCCGGCGGCGTGGCGCACGACTTCAACAACGTGCTGACGGCGATCATCGGCTCGACCGAGCTGCTCCTCCTCGACACCCCGCCGGGCGCCCCGGACCGCGAGGAGCTCGACATCATTCGGGACGCGGGGGTGCGCGCTCAGGAGCTGATTCGCCAGCTGCTCGCCTTCAGCGCCCGCCAGGTGCTGAACCCGGTGGTGCTGGACCTGAACCGCCTCGTGAAGAACGTCAATAAGATGCTCCGCCGGCTGATCGGCGAGGACGTGAAGCTCGTCACGGCGCTCGCCCCGGATTTGGGTGCCGTGCGGGCCGACCCGGGGCAGATCGAGCAAGCGCTCGTCAATCTCGCCCTGAACGCGCGGGACGCGATGCCCCAAGGCGGGCAGCTCACGATCACGACGCAGAACGTCGACATCGCCGACGGGAGTCCGGCGGTGTCCGTGCCGCCCGGGCGCTACGTGCTGCTCCAGGTGACCGACACGGGCGTCGGGATGGACCGCGAGACGCAGCAGCGCGTGTTCGACCCGTTTTTCACCACCAAGCCGCGCGGCAAGGGGAGCGGGCTCGGCCTTGCCACGGTGCACGGCATCGTGCGCCAAAGCGGCGGCGACGTCACGGTCGAAAGCGCGCCCGGCGCGGGTGCCACGTTCCGGATCTATCTGCCCTGCGTCACGGCCGCGCTCGACGCGGTCGGCGCTCCCGCTGCCGTCACGGCTCCCGCCGCGGGCAGCGAGACCGTGCTGCTCGCCGAGGACGAGGAGCTGGTCCGCGTGCTGGCGCGCAAAGTGCTCGCACAGGCGGGGTATCGGGTGCTCGTCGCGGCGGGGGGGGCGGAGGCGCTCGCGCTCGCCGAGCGCCACGACGGGCCGATCCATCTGCTGCTCACCGACGTCGTGATGCCCGAGATGAGCGGCCGGGAGCTGATGCGCCGGCTCATCGAGCGCCGGCCGGACGTACGGGTGCTCTACATGTCCGGGTACGCGGACGAGGCCATCGCGCGGCACGGCGTGCTCGACCCGGGCACGGCGTTCATGCAGAAGCCGTTCACGCCGGGAGTGCTCGCGCGCCGTGTGCGCGACGTGCTGGACGGCTAGTCTTTAGCCGCGGTGGCCGGGAACAGCGGCAGGTACTGGCCGTACCCCTCCGCCGCCAGCCGCTCCACCGGGATGAAGCGCAGCGCCGCGGAGTTGATGCAGTAGCGCAAGCCCGTCGGCGCCGGGCCGTCGTCGAACACATGGCCCAGGTGGGAATCCGCGTGCGCCGAGCGGACCTCAGTGCGCACCATGAAGAGCGACCGGTCCGTCTTCTCCGTGACGTTCTGGGCCTCGAGCGGCTTGGTGAAGCTCGGCCAGCCGGTGCCGGACTCGAATTTGTCGACCGAGCTGAACAGCGGCTCTCCGGACACGACGTCCACATAGATGCCGGCCCGGTGATTGTCCCAGTACTCGTTCGCGAACGCCCGCTCTGTTCCCTCGTGCTGTGTCACCTCGTACTGTAACGGCGTGAGCGAGCTGCGCAGCTCGGCGTCACTCAGTTTCTTGAAGTGCATCGGATTCCATCCCTTCGTGTGATCCTGTGCAGCCGCCGGTCCACCGATGGCGGCGAGCGCGACGGCGAGCCCCAACAGCCGCGGCAGCTTGGTCATCGTTCGGCCTCCGCGTGCGGCGCCTCCGCGCCCCAGACTTCCTTAAGCCGCCGGTCGCGACCGCAGCCCCAGCGGTAGGCCTGGTAGCTGACCGGATTCTTGCGGTAGTAGTGCTGGTGATACTCCTCCGCCGGGTAGAACCGGCCCGCGGGCGTGATCGCCGTGACGATCGGCTGCTGGAAGCGCGCCTCGAGGCGGCGCTTCGAGGCGTCCGCCGCGCGGTGCTGCGTCGAATCGCGGTAGAACACGGCGGTGTGATACTGCGGCCCGTGGTCGCAGAACTGCCCGTCCGCCTGCGTCGGGTCGATGTTGTGCCAGAAGGCGTCGAGCAGCCGCTCGTAACTCACCTTCCGGGGGTCGTACACGATCTGGACGGACTCGAGGTGCCCCGTCGCGCCCATGGACACCTGCTGGTACGTCGGCTGCGGTTCGCGCCCGCCCGCGTAGCCCACGGTCACGGACACGACGCCGTCGAGCTGGTCGAACGCGCGCTCCATGGACCAGAAGCAGCCGCCGGCGAACGTCGCCGTATCGGTGACCATCAGCGCGGCGATGAGAAGGAGGTTCATGCGGTCAATGTGACGGCGCCGAGCCTCGAGGGGAAGTGCCGGCGGTCGCCATTAGAGGATTGTCATCTTCCTCTCATCGCCTCCCGTGCTAGGTTAGCGGCGTGCAGCTGCTGCTGGTGGAGGACGACCGCGATCTGCGGCGCTTTCTGAGCAAGGCCTTCCGTGAGGAGGGCTACGGCGTCGTCGAGGCGGACTCCGGCGACCAGGCCCTCGACCGCGCCCTCGACGGCGGCCACAGCTGCATCATCCTCGACGTGATGCTGCCCGGCCGGGACGGCTTCAGCGTGGTGGAGGAGCTGCGCCGGCGCGGCGTGTTCACACCCGTGCTGCTGCTCACCGCGAAGGACGAGCTCGAGTCGCGGGTGCGCGGCCTCGAGGGCGGCGCGGACGATTATCTCACGAAGCCGTTCGACCTCTCCGAGCTGATCGCGCGCGTGCACGCGCTCATCCGCCGGGCCGAGCTGCGTCACCAGGACGCGACCCTCAAGGTCGGGACCCTGACGCTCGACCCGCTGGCGCGGCGCGTCACGCAGGACGACCGCGTCGTGGACCTGAGCCCGCGGGAGTTCGCCCTGCTCGAGTTCCTGATGCGGAACGCGGGCCGCACGGTCTCCCGCTCCCGCATCGCCGAGGCGGTGTGGAACTACAAGTTCGACCCCGAGACCAACGTCGTGGACGTGTACGTGAACTACCTGCGGAAGAAGCTCAGTTTCGGGGGGCAGACGCCGCCGATCCGCACCGTGCGCGGCACCGGTTACCGGCTGGAGGCCCCTCCCGCGTGACCGAGCGACGGCTCGCCACCGTCCTCACGCGGCGCTTCAGCCGCGTCGCCTGGACGGCGCTCGCGGGCTATGCCGTGCTCGTCGTCATCGCCTTCGCCGTGGCGGCCGAGATGGTGCTGCGCCGCTCGCTCGAGCATTCCGCCGACGTCATCGAGTCGTTGCTCGGCGCTTACGGCGACTCCACGCAGGGGCGGGGCGGCGTCATGCCGACCGCGCTCGCCGACCAGCTCGTCGGTATGGGCGGCCAGGTCGTGATCACGCGCACCACGACGAGCGCCGGCGGCATGCAGCAGGTGTACTTCCTGTCGCCCGGGATGCCGGCGCGGCGCCTCGAGGGGTTGCCCGCGAGCGCGTCTCCGGACGACGTGCGCCAGGCGCTGCTCGCCGCGATCGCGCAGCGGGCGCGCTGGCGCTATCGCGTGCTGCACCGCGCCATGGGTGCGTTCGATCTCTACGTGGTGGCGAGTCGCGAGCCTTACCTCGTGGCCCTGGGCGCGCTCGCGGCAGCCGCGGCGCTGCTCCTCCCCGTGGCGGCCCTCAGCGCGCGCCGCGGCGCCCGCCACGCCGTCGTCGCGGCGCTCGACCCGCTAGAGCGGGTGGCCGCGGAGACGCGCGCCATCGGCCCGGCGGAGCTGGGCAAGCGGATCGCGAGCCCGACGGGCCAGGCCGAGGTGACCGAGCTCGCGGACAGCATCAACCGGATGCTCGAGCGCGTGGACCGGGCGCACCGGGCGCTCGAAGCCTTCACCGCCGACGCGAGCCACGAGCTCCGCACCCCCCTGACCCACCTGCGCGCCCAGGTGCAGTGGGCGTCGGCCGAGGAGCGCTCCGAGCCGCAGATGCGGGAAGCGCTCATGGCGATGGAGCGCGAGCTCGAGCGCACGACGAAGCTGGTGGACGAGCTGCTGCTCATCGCCCGGGGCGAGAATCGGCAGCTCGCGCTGGCGCATGTCCCGTTCGACCTGCGCATGGTGGTGGACGAGGTGAAGGAGATCACGGAGGCGATGGGGGGGGCGCTGGACCGCACGCTCGCCGTGCGGGTCGAGCCGTCGGAGGCCGTGTGGGCGCTGGGCGACAGCGACCGCACGCGCCACATCCTCTTGAACCTCGCGTCCAACGCGGTCCGCTACACGCCGGGCGGCAGCATCACGTTCGCGCTGCGGCAGAACGGGGATGTGGTCGGGGCGAGCGTGCGAGACACGGGACCCGGCATCGCGCCCGAGCACGTCGAGCGGATCTTCGACCGCTTCTTCCGGATCGACCAGTCCCGCAGCCGCGAGCTGGGCGGCACCGGCCTCGGTCTCGCGATCGCCCGGCTGTTCGCCGAGCTGCAGGGTGGACACATCACCGTCGAGACCGTCCCGGGCGCGGGCAGCACGTTCACCGTGTGGCTGCCGGCGGCGGCACCTCACCCCCTGACCCCCTCTCCGCATGGCGGAGAGGGGGAACGTGGGCGATCCTTGCAATGAGGCCGAGTAAGGTGTTCGCCAGGGAGGAAGTCCTGTTCGTAGCGGCCGTCGTAGTCGGAAGCGTGGCGGGTCTCGTGGCCGCGCAGCTGCTGCGGCACTGGGTGAGCGCCGCCACCGCAGGCAACGTCGCGCTGGCGCTCGCAACGACAGTGACCGGGGCGACGCACGCTCGCCTCGTGCATCGACACTCGATCGGCTCGCTGCTACCGAGCGTAGCGGTGGGCGCGCCGCTGGCCTACGTCGTCATGCGGGTGATCCACGCGTTGGTGGGGTCGTGAGCATAACGTAGGGGCGCGGCATGCCGCGCCCCTACGATCACACAAGGATTACTGCGCCGCGAGCCCCGCGACGGAGCCGGGCATCGCCCCCACCACGCCGAGGGTGGTGAGGTGGCCGTCGTTCTCCACTCGCAACGCCGTGATCGGCCCGCTGCTGCGCAACTGGTACAGATAGCGGCTGTTCGCGCTGACGGCGAGATCGATGTTCCCCGGACCCACCACCGCGGTGGCGCCGCCCGCGTCCAGCAAGCTCAGGGCGCCATCTGTTCCCACCGCGAACCCGGAGATCGTGCCACTGTGTGCGTTGGCGGTATAGGCGAACCGCCCGTTCTGCGTCACCACCAGCCAGCAGGGCGCGCCCTGCTGCGTGGATACCGCGCCACTCACGACCGTGAGACTGCCGCCCGAGCCGAGGAGGTAGGACGATGCCGTCCCGGCGGCCTCGGAGACGAGCAACTCGTCCCGCAGACCGAAGGCGAACCCGAACGGCGTGCCGCCCGCGGACGCATAAGTCGTGGGGCCGGTCGCCGAGCCATCCGGGCCGACGGCGTAGACGTCGATCGAGTTGGTGTTCTTCTCGGTCACGACCAGCGAGCGGCCGTCGCGGCTGAACGCGACCTGCGCCGGTCCGACCGCTGACCCGCTCAGCGCGCGGCGGGACCCCGGAATCGCCGCTGCCCCGCCGTTCGCGTCGAGCGCGAAGCCGGCGATGTTGCCGCTGCCGCCGCCGTTCAGGACGTAGAGCAGGTTGCCGTGAACGGTCGAGCTGACGGGCTGCACTCCACCGGATGGAATTCGGCTAGTGAGAGCCAGGCCCGCGGGGCTGACGCTGAAGATGGAGACATCGTTGCTGCCAGCGTTGACGGCGAACAGCCAGCGCCCGTCGGCGCTCAAGACGACCGCGCCCTGCGACCCGAGGCCGCTGCCCGTTCCCGTGCCGCCCGTCGCGACGGTGCCGGCCGCCGTGAGCGTGCCGTCCGCCGCGCGCGCGAAGATCGCGACCGCATTCCCCGACGTGAGATTCATCAGGGTGTACACCGCGCCCGGCGCGCCATCTGCGGCCGCCGCACTCGCGGCGAGTCGCGCCGCCGTGGCTGCGGCCGGGCCGGTGATCGCTCGATCCTGACTGCAAGCGGCGACGCCGGCGGCGAGCGCCGCGAGGGCGATGTGCCTGTGCATCATGGGGACCTCCCTGGCAGTGAGTGGATGGCTCTACGCTTCCGGGGAGGAACGCCCCCACACGACGTGGCGGATCCGTCGCGGGGCGGGTTATGAGAGGATTCTCATACTCCTCTCACGCGCCGTGCCCGGGCGGCGGAGCGCCGGGGCGCAGCGTCAGCCGGGCCTCCGCGGCTTGGATCGGCCAGCGCGGGGTGCCCGAGTATCCCTGCACCGTTTCTTCGAAGCCGCGCTCCGACTGGGAGACGGTGGCCACGGGGAACCACCACACCTCCGCCCTCGGCGTGAGGTCGACGTCCACCTTTCGAGCGACCGACATCTCGGGGCAAAAGAACGTGTCGCTCGGGAACGCCGCCGGGTCCCAGCGGTAGCTCACCGTGAGATCGCCCGACTGCTCGAACCTCAGGCGCTTCTCGAGCAGTCCCGCCGGCATGGCGCCCGACACCGGGCGCAGCACCAGCTCGACCGCTCGCGGCGAGCTGTCGAGGGTCGCGTCGAACGCGGTCTCCACCCACGACGCCACCGCTCCGAACTCTCCAGCGGAGTAGGCGCTGAGCGTGATCTGTCCGGAGAGGACACGGTCCACGAACAGCGCTCGGTTCGCCGCATCGACCGGCGGCAGCCGCTCCAGGCGGCTGGCACGCTCGAGATCATGAATGCTGGGCGTTCCGTCGGCGGCGCCCCCCCCCTGCGCCGACGCGGCACCGGGCTCCGCGCGCGCCGGCTCGTGATACGCTTCCCGCCGGCGAGTCAGCACGTCCGCGTAGTTGATCCCCGGCTCGAACACCGTGTACTCCTCGAGCACGCCGCCGCGGCGTGGGCTGACGAGCGCGGAGAAGCTCGCGGAATGAATCCAGATCTCCATGGCGCCGTCGCCGTCCAGGTCCAGCTGCTCGGCCACGAGCGCCTCATCGTGGCGCAGCTCGCGTTCCGCCTGGGCCAGATTCCGCCAGATCGCCGACCTCAGGTGTGGCAGGTAGAGGCCACCGAACACGCCGTGCCAGTAAGCGTCGTTGCACTGGGCGCGGCCGATGGCGCGGCGCGCCGCCGGCGGATCCCCTCGGTCGCGGCACAGGGCGGACAGCGCCAGCATCTTCTTGTGCATCCGATTCGCCTCGGGGTACTTGACGAGGAAGTTGCTCCAGTGCCCGCCGCGCAGGAGCGCTCCCTCGGGTCCCGTCATGCGGGTCTCGCCCAGCTCGCGCTCGAGCCGGGCCAACCGGAGGGCCGCCGGCGGCGGCAGGGCCCACGCCTCCATCTCGCGGTACGATGCCGTGGGGAGATAGGCGAGGCCCCCGCTCGGGAGCTGGTCGAGCGCCGCGCCGGGCGTCGTGAGCCGGACCTCTCCCGCGGCGACGAGCGCCCCGATGGCGTCGAGAAACTGCGCCAGCCAGCCGCGCGTGTACACCCATTCTTTGGTTCCGGGCCAGCCGCCGAACTTCTCCCCATCGTCCACGAACACGGCGAGGGGGCGGCCCGCGGCCCGCAATTCGCGGAGGTACGCGGTGATTGCGGCGGGCGGCTTGAAGGGAATGAGATAGCGGAGCCGCTCGTCGATGGGAAACAGCGCGACGCGCTTGCCGCCGCTCTCGGTCCAGAAGGGCGCGTGCAGCTGGTCCCGCTCGAAGCCGCTCACGAGGAAGTGGCGGTCGTCGAGGACGAGATACCGCACGCCCGCGTCGGCCAAGTCCGCCGCCAGGTCGGGCTCCCACACGCGCTCCGTGAGCCACAGTCCCGTGGCCGTGACGCCGAAACGGCGCTGGATCGCCTCGCGCATCCATCCTACCTGCTCGACCCGGTCGGCGGGCGGGAGCGACGCGAGCACCGGCTCGTAGAAGCCGGCCAGCAGGAGCTCGATGTGACCCTCCGCTGCCAACCGACCGATCAGGTCGAGGTAGGGCGCGTCGTGCGCCTCGAGCCACTCGAGCAGCGGCCCCGAGACGTGTAGCGTGAACGGGAAGAAACGACGCTCCGCCAGCCGCTCGATGAGCGGCCGGTAGACATCCCGCAGATGGGCTTCGAAAACGTGGTCGAAGTTCCCCACCGGCTGGTGCAGGTGCACGCCGAATGCGAAGCCGACCGAGGTCACCGCTTCACCCGCGTCAAGTAAAGCTCCCGTCCCGAGCCCACAGAGGGATCGTTGCTCGGCGCCAACGCGAGGCGCTCGAGCAGGCCCGCTTCGAGGCGCGGCGCCTCCGCACCCGCCAGCTCGATAGCACGCGCGGCCGAGCGCAGCACGATCACCGACTCGATCCCGGCGATGTCGTCGAAGAACCAGCCGCACGAGGTAAACATGCGGAGCGCCTGGCGCTCGAGCTCCGGGGGCAGAGCTCGACCCTGGCGCTCGAACACGGCGTGCAGCTCTCCCGAGAGCCAGTCGAGGGCCGCACGCAGCGGCGCGCGCCAGCGCTGCTGCGTGGCGCGCTCCGGCGCGGCGCGACAGCCGCACTCGGCGCGCCAGCGCTCCACCCCGTGGGGACAGCTCCACGAGCTGGGTGCGACGAGCCGCACTTCCTCCTCGGGCTGGTGCCGGGCCAGGAACGTCGCGAAACTCTCGACTCGAACGTCGTCGCGCCGTGCCAGGGTCTCGAGCACCCGGGCGAGGACGACGTCGCCCTCCTTGTGATGGTGCCCGTACGTCTCGCCGTCCGTCGCGACCGCCACCAGCCGGTTGGGCGTGGCGGTCAGGCGCTCGACCCACGCGACGGCGTCGCGTACCAGGGGTCCGAACGCGACGTCGTGCGAGATCGCGCCATCATAGATGAACACGGCGATCCGGCGGCCACCGCCCGTACGATACCAGCCGGGGAGCCCGCCTTCTGGGGCACGCTGCACCTGGTGGGGGGCGAGGATCGTGAAGCGGATCCCTGCAGCGGCCAACACGTCGAGCGTGTCATCGTCCACGGCCGTTTCCGGCAGCCACATGCCCTCCGGCTCCCGCCCGAAGCGGCGTCGGAAATCGGCGATGCCCCACCGCACCTCGGTCACCTTGTCGCGGCGCGCGCTGAGCGGGAGGATCAGGTGATGGTAGGGCATCGCGACCGCGCCTCCGGCGCGGCCCGCGGCGACCACGGCTGCGTACGTCCCGGGGGCGTGCTGCTCCATCCACTCGAGCAGCGTGGGTCCGAAATCGAAGCTCATGGACGCGAGCGACGCGGCCACGCGGGCGTAGCATTCCCGCTCGATGCGCTCGTTCCAATCGTGGAACGGCGCGGCGTTCGGCTCGAGGGGAATGGCTCCGGTCCAGGGGTCGTCACGGGGTGGCTGGTAGAAATGCCCGTGGATCACGATGGACCGCATCAACCGCCGAGCGCTCCCGCCACCTGGGCCAGCACGTTGGGGAACAAGTCGTCACGGCGCGCGAGCTCGTCGGCTATCCGACCGGCGTCCTCGAGCGCTCCGCCGGTGAGCGCCTTGATCAACCGTTCGGCGTCGTCACAGTGCTGGGTGAAGCGACGCTCCGCATAGTCGACGACCGCGCCGGTCGAGATGATGAACTGCCAATCGGAGGCCTGCGCCAGGAGCAGCTCGCGCGCCGCCTGTGCGAGGGCGGGTCGCGCGGCGGCCGAGGCCAGGGCCTTGGGCGCCAGGTCCCAGAACGCTTCTTCCAGCGCCCACAGTCGCCGCCACGTCCAGGCCGTACGGTCGTTGAGCCACATGCTGTGATCGCCGTTCGCTCCCCAGGAGCCTTCCGCCAGGCGCAGCCCCACGCGAGGAGGATGGGCGGCGAGGTGCTGCGACCCCGTGACCGCGCAGACCCGCTGCTGCGGACGATCCCGCAGCGCGCGGTACGCCGCGGCAAGGAAGTCCGCCCCTTCGAACCACCAGTGCCCAAACAGCTCGGTGTCGAACGGCGCCACGATGACGCCTTCACCGCTCTGTGCACCTGCGCGCTGCTCCACCGCGATGCCCTCGAGTAGCTCGACGAAGTGGGAGGCATGGCCCCGGGCGCGCTCGACCGCGGCCGCCGGCTCGTAGGGGCGCTTGGCGCCGAGGTCTACGCTCCCGCCGCTCACCCGCCACAGCTTGAGGCCGCCCGGCCAGCGGATCTTGTGGAACTCGAGGTACGATTCGTCGCCCGGGTAGCCGTGGTGCCGGCTCCAGATCTGCGTGGAGGAGCGGGGGTCCCGCACGAGCGTCGCGACTTGGCCGCGCGCGCTACGACCGGAGACCCGATAAGCGCGATAGGGCGAGCGCGCTGCTTTGCCGGCGCGGTGGAGGGGGGGGGAAACAGGGTCGTGCCGCTCCGCGTCGAACCGCTCCACGCCCAAGGGAACGTCCTCGTATGCGCCGAGCGGGCTGCCGGCGTGGGCGAGATGCGCGTCGGTGAAGAAGAACCGGAACCCGGCGTCCGCGAGGTGCTCCTCGGTGCCGGGGCGAGTCCGGCCCCGCCCGCCCAGCGGGGCCCACCGGCCGCGCGGCCGATAGGCGCACTCCGGCAGCCAGCAACCCGCCGGGGTCGCGCCGAACAGGCGACGGTGTTCTTCCCGGCCCACCGCCAGCTGCAGCCGGATGCTTTCGTCGCGGCCCAGGAGCGGCAGGTAGCCGTGCGTCGCCGCCGATCCAATGATCTCGAGGCGCCCATGCTCCTCGAGGCGGCGGAACGCCGAGATCAAGTCCCGGTCGATCGACCGGAACAACGCCTGCAGGCGATTGAGGCGCGCCCTCCAGAATTCCACCAGTGGCAGCAGGGCGGCGTCGCCGCCCGACGCCAGCGACGCCGCAGCCTCGTCGCACGCGGTCAGCCGCTGCGCGAAGAACGCGTCCATCTCGCGCGCGAACGCGGGGCTCGCCAGCTGGTTCGCGAGCACCGGCGTGAATCCGATCGTCACGGGCGCCGCCGTGCCTTCGGCGGCGAGCTCGGTGAGCCGCTCCAGCAGCGGGAGATAGGTGTCCAGCGCGGCCTCACACAGCCAGTCGCTGCCGTGCGGCCAGCGACCATGATTGAGGACGTACGGGAGGTGACTGTGGAGCGCGAGTACGAAGTCCATCACCGCAGCGCGAGCGCCCGACGATACAGCGCGAGGTACTGTTCGCCGGAGCGATCCCAGCCGAACTGCTGCGCCATCGCCGCCCGCACCAGCCTGCGCCACGCAGTGCGGTCGGCGTAGGCGTCCACCGCCCGGCCCACCGCCTGCGCCAGCGCCGCGGGCGCGTATTCGTCGAACAGAAAGCCGGTGGCGCCGTCCACGATGCTGTCGGTGAGGCCGCCCACTCTGCGGGCGACCGGGACCGTGCCGTAGTGCTGGGCGCGCATCTGCGTGAGCCCGCACGGCTCGTACAACGACGGCATGAGCAGCGCGTCGGCACCGGCCAGCAGGCAGTGCTCGAGGTGATCGGTGAACATGAACTCGACTGCCAGGCGATCGGGGGCGGCCGCGGCGAGGTTGCCCAGCGCCTCATGATAGCGGTGCTCCCCAGCGCCGAGGAAGATGAACTGCGCGTCCGGGATGGAGAGCAGATCGGCGCCGAGGATCAAATCGAGTCCCTTCTGCGCCACCATCCGCGCGCTCATGGCGAAGAGCGGCGCGTGCCCTCCCGCCCGCTGGGCCAAGCCGTACGCCTTCTGCAGCGCCGCCTTGCAGCGCCGCTTCCCGGACAGATCGTCAACCGAATAGGTGTCGGTGATCTCCCGATCGGCCTCCGGGTTCCAGAGATCGGGATCGATGCCGTTCAGGATCCCCGCCAGGCGATCACCCAGCCCGATGAACGTGTCGTGCAGGCCGAACCCGCCATCGGGCGTGCGCAGTTCCCCGGCATGCGTCGGGCTGACGGTCACGGCGACGTCCGAGAACGCCAACCCCCCCTTGAGCATGTTCATCCGGCCGTACCACTCGAACGCGTCGCCGGTGTACAGCTCGGGTGGGAGCCCCAGCTCCGCCATCGTCTCCGGGGGGAAGTGCCCCTGGAACCCGGCGTTGTGCACCGACAGCACGCTCGCCAGCCGGCTGTAAAACGGCTGCCCGGCGAACGCCGTGCGCAGGTACACGGGCGCCAGGGCGGTGTGCCAGTCGTGCGCGTGGAGCAGCTGCGCTTCCGGAGCGATCTCCGGAAGCGCGGTGAGCGCGGCCAAGCAGAAGAACGCGAACCGCCGGGCGTTGTCCGGGTAGTCGGCCCCGTTGTCGCCGTAGATGCCCGCGCGATCGAAGAAGTCGGGATGCTCGATGAAGAACACCTGGGGTCCCGGGCCCGGCGGAGTGCGATAGAGCCAGGCGCGCTCGGTGTGCCCGCCAAGAGTGACGGTGAGCGCCGAGGCCGTGCGCTCGAGGGACGGCGTCGTCTCATGCACCAGCTGATACAGCGGCATCACGACCGTCGTCGGGTGGCCGGCGGCCGCCTGGGTCGTCGCCAAGCCGCTCACCGCCTCACCCAGTCCGCCGGTGCGGGCGAAGGGCCAGTACTCCGCCGTGAGGTGGACGACCCCGACCCGCTCGGCCGGGGCGACCGGCGGCCGTGGCACCGCGCTGCCGGCGGCAGGTCGCCGGGGAGCGATGCGCCGGTGGGACTTCGGCGCTGGTGTCGTCGCGCCCATGGCCCTCTCCTTCAGGCTGTCGGCGGGTCGTCCGCCGACGGCTCGCCCCGCATCGCGGGGAGGTAGTACTCGGTGAGGTATTCCCTCACCATCCGCTGGGCGGTGAACCGCGCCCCCGCCGCGCGGACCGCATGTTTCATCTTCTCCACCCAGCCGCGCGGGACACTCTCGGCATCGCGGTCGTAGAACAGCGGCACCACCTCGGTTTCGAGCAGACGGTACAGCTGCTCGGCATCGGCCGCATCGCCGTCTAGACCCGCCGGCAGGGGGGTGGACGGAATCGCCCAGCCGTTCGGCCCATCGTAACCCTCCGCCCACCACCCGTCCAGCGTGCTGAGCTGCGGCACGCCGTTCAGGGCCGCCTTCATGCCACTCGTGCCGCATGCCTCGAGCGGTGCCCGCGGCACGTTGAGCCAGAGGTCCACGCCCTGCACCAAGCTGTGGGCGAGATGCATGTCGTAGTCCTCGATGAAGGCGATCCGGCCCTCGAACCGGGCTTCCCGCGTGTGGGCGTACACCCGCTGGAGGACCTGTTTGCCGGGCTCGTCGCCCGGATGCGCCTTCCCCGAGAACACGATCTGCACTGGGCGCCAGGGGTTGACGAGCAGCCGCTGCAGCCGGTCGAGATCGCGGAAGATCAGGTCGGCCCGCTTGTACGTCGCGAAGCGGCGGCCGAAGCCGATCGTGAGGGCTTCCTGATCGAGCAGGGTCCCCGCGCCTACGAGGTGCAGGGCCTCCTTCCATTGGTCCGCCCAGCGCCGCCGCGCCTGCTCCCGGATGCTCCGCATCAGATGGGACTTGAGCTCCTTGTGCACGGCCCACAGGGCGATGCCGTCAAGCTCGAGGACCTCGTCCCAGAACGCGGGGTCGTCCACGCGCGCCAGCCAATCCGGCCCGAAATGCGAGTCGAACAGAGTCAGGATCCGGTTCGCCATCCAGGTGGCGACGTGGACGCCGTTCGTGACGTGGCCGATCGGCACGCGCGCGACCTCGCGGTCGGGCCAGAGCGGGGCCCAGATGCGGCGGGACTCTTCCCCATGGCGGCGCGACACTGCGCTGACCCGCGCCGAAAGGCGGATAGCCGCGACGGGCATATGAAAGCGGTCGTGGTCGGCCACCGGATGATGGCCGAGGCGGAAGAAGGCCTCGCGGCTGACCCCCATCTCCTGCCACACCGGGCCGATGCACTGCTCCACCTGCTCGAGCGAGAACGTATCGTGCCCCGCGGGTACCGGCGTGTGGGTCGTGAAGACGCTCGTCGCGCGCACCCGGCGCACGGCTTCCGCGAACGAGGTCCCTCGGGTCACGAGCTCTCGCACCCGCTCGACCAGCATGAAGGCGGCGTGTCCTTCGTTCGCGTGCCAGGCGGCCGGGTCGTATCCCAGGACATGCAGCACTCGCACGCCGCCCACGCCGAGGATCCATTCCTGCCGCAGCCGCAGCTCGGGCCCGCCGGCGTAGAGCCGATGGCAGAGCCCGCGGTCCGCGGGATCGTTTTGCTCGAGGTCGGTATCCAGAAGAAAGATCGGGACGCGGCCCACCATCACACGCCAGGCGCCGACGCTCACGTGGCGCCCGGACATTCGGACTGTGGCGAGGCACGGATCGCCCTTTGCCCCGCGCACCGGCTGCAACGGGGTCGCGGCCCGGTCGAAGCGCTCCTCCGCATCCTCCTGCCATCCGTCGAGCCGTAGTCGCTGGTCCGAGTATCCCTTCGTGTAGAACAGCCCGACGCCGACGAGCGGGACGCCCAGGTCAGACGCCGCCTTGCACTGGTCGCCGGCGAGGACGCCGAGACCCCCGGAGTAGATCGGCACCGAGGCATGCAGCCCGAACTCGGCGCAGAAATACGCGATCGGCCGGTTGACGAGCTCGGGATACGAGGCGGCGAACCAGGTGCCGGCGGACGTCGCGTCGCGCGCGGCCGCAGCGGCGACGGCGTCGTACAGGCGCAGGAACTCGGGGTCCGTTGCGCAGGCGGCGAGCCGCACGGCGTCGACGCGTCGCAGCAGCTCGATGGGATTGTGCCGGGTGAGGTGCCACAGCGCCGCATCGAGCAGGCGGAACAACGCCCGCGCGTTGCGGTTCCAGCTCCACGACAGGTTGGCGGCGACGCCGGCCAGTCCCCCGATCCTTCCGGGGAGGGCTAGGCCGCTGGGGGGGGGGTGGGTCATCCCGCCTGCAAGCTAAGGCGGGGCGGATGTGCCTGGGAAGCGCGCCACGCAGGAGCGGGCCCGCCCCGGCCCAACGGTCGCGCGTTCGAGTGACCCGACACAATGGTCACAGGCTGAGACGCCCGCACGTTACGCCGGCGCGCCGGGCGACGTCTTTACGCAGGGAAGCAGTCCAACCCTCCCTCACAACCGAACGGCACCCAACGTTGCTTGCGACCGCAGCGCGCCCTCGGCTTCACCGGACTCTGGCCGGCGCCGACGTGACGGTCATCGTCCCCGCCTACAACGAGGCGGCGAGCGTGGCCGACACGATCCGCAGCCTCCAGGCCCAAACCGAACGGCCGTTCGAAATCACCGTGGTGGACGACTGCTCCACGGACGGCACCGGCGACGTGGCCCGCGCGCTGGGCGTGACGGTCGTCCGGCCGCCGCACAACACCGGGTCCAAGGCGGGCGCGCAGAGCTTCGGGCTGCGTCGCGTCCGCACACTGCTCACCGTCGCGATCGATGCCGACACGGTGCTCGCGCCGGACGCCCTCGAGCGGCTGCTCCCGGCGTTCGAGCGACCGGAGGTCGCGGCGGCGTGCGGGTTCGTGCTGCCGCAACGCGTGCGCAGCGTGTGGGAGCGGGGGCGCTACATCGAGTACTTGTTCGCCTTCACCTTCTACAAGCAGCTGCAAGAGTACTACGGCAAGCCGCTCATCTCCTCGGGCTGCTTCTCGATGTACCGCACGGCCATCCTGCGGGAGCAGGGCGGTTGGTCCGATCGCACGATGGCCGAGGACATGGACCTGACGTGGAGCCTGTATCAGGGAGGCCACGCGGTGCGCTTCGTGCCCGAGGCGGTGTGCTACCCGATCGAGCCCCGCACCTTCACCTTGATGGCGACGCAGCTGCGCCGCTGGTCGCACGGGTTCGTCCAGAACGTGCGACTGCACTGGCGCGGCCTGCTCACCGTGCCGTATCTCCGCTCCGCTGTGGCCGTAGCGTTCTGGGACGCGACGATCGCCGCCGCCGTGTACCTTCTGCTGCTGCCGCTCCTCGCCGTCGTGCTCCGGAGCCCCTGGATCCTGCTCGGCTACGTGATCGACGCCCCCGCCGTGCTCGTCCCCGTGCTCGCCGGCGCGGCCCGCCGCCGGGAGATCCGCCGCGCGCTAGCGAGCGTCCCCGCGTTCTTCGTGCTGCGCACCGTGAACGCGCTCTTCTTCCTGCGCGCGGTGTGCGCCGAGCTCGTGCTCGGCCGCTCGCTGCGCGTGTACGAGAAGGGGCACTGACGATGTCAGTCGGAATGCCGGGGACAGGGATCGGCGGGATGTTCTACCTGCTGAGCGCGCTCGCGACGCCGCTGTCCGAAGCGTCCCGCCGGATGCGGCGAGGAGCCGCGGAAGCCGACGCCGGCGGTTGGCGCCCGGTGGCCGGCCAGACGGCCCTGGCGGGCGGCATCCTCGCGGGGATGTGGGCGACGGGCTGGCTGCTCGGGGTCGCGCTGCACGCGGCGCACTCGGTCGGGAGGCTGCTGGCCGGACCGCCTCCGAGCAACGCACTCCGCACCGCCGCGCTGCTGCTGTCGTTCGGTACGCTCGCTACAGTGCTGCTCGGCGTCGAGCTGCTGCGGCTCTGGTTCCACCGCAGGCCGGACGAGCGTGCGCGTGCAGCTGAGCCGATCGCGCGCCCCAGCCGGATAGTCGCGGTGGGCGCCGGTCGCCGCCGGACGCGGACGTTCTTTGCGCTGGTGCTGCTCGAGGCGCTCGCGGCGAGCCATCCGCGCCGCGCGACCGGGCAAAGCGGGAGCCCGGCGGCCGTCGCGCTCGCCCGAGCGGATTCGGCGTTCGCCGCGGGCAGCACACGCACTGCGGCGCGGAACTACGGGGCCGTGCTCGCCGCCGACCCCGACAACTCCCGCGCCGTGTTTCGTCTGGCGCAGCTCTCGCGGGGGGACCCGGCCGTGGCGCTGCAGCTGTTCCAGCGCTACGTGAGGCTCGAGCCGTCCGACCCGTGGGGATACATGGCGGTGGGCGACGTGCTGGCGCGCACGGGGCGCTACGCCGACGCGTTACAGTGGTACGACCACGCCCTGCGCCTCGCCCCCGGCGAGCGCGACGCGATCGTGGGGAGGGCGCGCGTCCTTGCCCGCGCGCGGCGGACCGACGCCGCCATCGCGGCGTACGAGCAGTGGCTCGCCGCGCACCCCACGGACGCGGAGGCGTGGCGGGAGCTCGGACGGGAGCGGACACGGGCCGGGCTTCCGGCCGAGGCGGCCCAAGCGTTGGAGCGCGCCCAAGCGCTCGCGCCCGACGGGGCCACGGCCCGGCGGCTCGCCATGGCGCAGGTCGCGGCAGCGCCCGCGCTCGCGCCCCAGGTGAGCGGCAGCCACGACTCGGACGGCAACACGACGCTGCGGCTCGGCAGCGCTGCCGAGCTCGCCGCCTCCGGACCGCTGCGGCTCGGGGTGGCGGCCGGCCGTGAGCAGGTGAGCGACGGCGTGACGACCACCGGTCTGACGGACGCCGCGCTGCGCGCGACGTGGCACCCGCGGGCGACGCTCCAGGTCGAGGCGGCGGCGGGCGCGACGGCGCTCGACGCGCTGAGCGGCGCGAGCGCGACCGTCACGCCCACCGGCCAGCTCCGCGCCCGCTGGCGCGCTCCGGAGGGCGGACCGGCGCTCGATGTCCGGGCGCAGCGCACCGTGCTCGACGCATCGCCGCGCCTCGTGGCGAATCGCGTGACGCGGACCGACCTCCGGGGAATCTTCGAGCTCCCGCTCGCGCCAGCGCTGAAGCTGCGGGGGATCGGGCGCACCACCGCGCTGAGCGACCCAACCGAACAGAACCACCGCACCGCCCTCGGCGGCGTGGTGGCGTTCGCCGCGACGCCGAGCGTCGAGCTGTCGGCGCAGGTCCACGAGATCCGGTATGACCACGCCGACACGGTCGGCTACTTCGCGCCGCAGCGCGCCCAAGTCGTGCAAGCGGCGTCCTACCTCGAATTCGAGACCGCGGGGTCCGCCCTGCTCGCGTTCGATATCGGCGTCGGCGTCCAACGGGTCGCGGACTGGAACTCACCCGCGGGGCCGCCCCCGTTCGCGGGGCCTGCGACCGTAGGGTCCCCGGCCATGGGACCCTGGCGGCGAGCGTTGAGCCTGTACTCCCTCATGGTGCTGCCGCTCGCGCCGGGACGCGACTTGAAGGTCGAGCTCGACCTGGAAGACTCACCGATCGCGAGCGAGGGGGCGACGCCCGGGGGGGCGCAGTGGCGCTACGCGTCTGCGGCGGTGTCGCTGCGGTGGGCGCTGCGCTGATCAAGCGGCCCCCCCCCGCTTCTGCACCACGGCCGTCATCAAACCCCACAGCCAGCTGATCTTGTAGCGGTCCGTGCGCACCGGCCCGATCCCCAGCGCCTCGAGCAACACCCGGCACTCGCGTTCCCGGTACGCGCGGTAGTAGGCGCGGTTGAACAGCCGGAGCACGTAGTCGCAGATGTGGCACGCGAGATAGTCGTCACACCAGTCGGTGATGACCAGCCGCCCGCCCGGCGCGAGCACCCGCGCCATCTCCGCGAGCGCCGCCATGGGTCTTCGCAGGTAGTGAAACACGCTGCAGGAGACGACCACGTCGAACGTCGCGTCGCCGTAGGGGATCTCTTCCGCCCAGCCGACGCGGAGCTCGACCGCCGGCGCGAGCTTGGAGCGCGCTACGGCGAGCATCTCGGGCGACGGGTCGAGCCCCGCGAGCCGGACCCCGAGGGGGGGCTCCGACTGGGCCAGCGCGGCGAGCAGCGCGCCGGTCCCGCACCCCACGTCCAGCACGGCCCCGGCCGGCCGGGCGCCGAGCCGCGCCAGCGTCCCCCGGACCCCTGCCTGGATGTAAGACGACCAGCGGCGGTCGTATCCGGGCGCGAGCCGCGCGTACTCCCGCAGGATCGCTTGGCGCCCGGGCATCGGGAGTCCAGCTCCGGTCATCCGCTGCGTAACATGAGGCGCGCGGGTGAAAACGCAAAGCCCCGCGAGCGCGCCAGCGCCCGCGGGGCTTCATCCGGCGGCGGCTGGGCCTAGGAGCGGGTGACCGTGTACTGCCCGCAGGCCGTGAACTGGATCGTCACGGTCGAGGTAGCGCCGTTCCGGGTGACGGTCAGGTGGAGCGTCCCGGAATCGAACTTCGGCCGGACGGTGCAGCTCGCGTTGTAGTGCAGCACGGGGTCGGTGGACGCCGTCACCGAAAACGTGTTCGCGTCCCGCGCCCACGTGGCCGTGCCGGCGATGCTGAGCGTGCCGCTGGGCAGCGGCTGGTCGGGCTGGATCGAGCCCCGCACGTCGGCCGTGAACGTGACGTTCCAATTGCGATCGGAGCTCGCCGTGTGACCGTCGCCGAACGTGTACACCGTCTGGAAGTTGATCTCGCTCTGCGAGATCACCGTCGCATCGCGTAGGGCTTCGCGCGTACCGTTCAGGACGATGGAGCGCTCCCGGCCGTTCTCCACCTCGATGCGCGTGAAGTCGGTGAACCGGGTTCTCACGGAGCCATCACTGGCGGTCGGCGTGGGATCGACGACGTCGATCGTGCCGCGGATCGTGTCGGCCTCGTCTCCCTCGACGAAGGCGCACCCGGGGAACGAGACGCGGATCGAGTCGGGGACGCGGTCGCCGTCCGCGTTCGTGACGGGCTGTGGGCTGATCGTGGGCGAGCAGCTCGCCGGGTCGGCGCCGAGCGCCGCGGCGGCCACCCCGGGTGCGAACGAGCCGCCGCCCGAGAGCGTGATGCCTTCGAGCTCGCTCTGCGCGTCGGCCGTCATCGCTTCACCCAGGGACTGCGCCTGGGCGGCGGTGAGCGCGGGATTTTGGGGTGCGGTGCCGGTGTCCGTGTGGCACGCGGCCACGACGGCGAGCGCGGCGGTCGCGAGGCCGGCCACGATGCGGTAGCGATAGCGAGAGACAGGCATGACATTTCCTCCTGAGACTCGTCTGGTGAGAGGGTCTGTTACCCTCAAGATTGGAGACCGGCCCCACTCGGTAACGTTAACGGCGCAAAGTGAGACACCGGAGGATTCATGCGCGTTTCCCTCGTCCTGCTCGCCGCCGTCTTCGCGTCCACGGCGCGGGCGCAGCAACCCGCCCCGCCCGCCGCCGACTCGGACTACGCCACGAGCGACGTCATGATCCCGATGCGCGACGGGGTGCGGCTCCACACCGTGATCGTGACCCCGAAGACCGCGACCGCCCCGCTGCCGATCCTCATGGAGCGCACGCCCTACGGGACCGAGGGCTTCGCGGCGAGCGTCCCGCGGCGTGCGAAGCGGCTCGGCCTCGACGGCTACATCCACATCGAGCAGGACATTCGCGGCCGGTTCGGCTCCGAGGGAGCCTTCGACATGAACCGTCCGCCCCACTCCGGCCATGCGGGTACCGACGAGAGCAGCGACACCTACGACACGATCGATTGGCTCGTGAAGAACGTGCCGAACAACAACGGCCGCGTGGGGATCTTCGGGATCTCGTATCCCGGCTGGCTCACCGCAGTCGGGGGGATCGGCGCGCATCCCGCGCTCAAGGCGATCAGCCCCCAGGCGCCGATGGGCGACGCCTGGATGGGGGATGATTTCTTCCATCAGGGCGCGTTCCGGGCGAGCTACGGCCTCGAGTACTCCTGGATGATGGAGGCGTCGTCCGACCTGAGCGTGACGCCGTCACCCGCGCGCTACGACACCTACGAGTGGTACCTGTCGTTCCCGACCCTCGGCGCGCTGGCGCAAGCGGTCGGCGCGGACAAGTGGCCCACGTGGCGCCGCTTCGCCGAGCATCCGGCCTACGACTCGGTGTGGCAGGCCCACGCCCTGCCCCGCTACTTCACCCACACCGCCGTCCCGACCCTCACCGTGGGCGGCTGGTGGGACCAGGAGGACGAGTTCGGCCCGCTCGCGAGCTACGCCGCGCTCGAGCGCACCGACAGCGCCGACCTGAGTCATCTCGTCATGGGCCCGTGGTATCACGGCCAGTGGTTCGCCGACTCCGGCGTCGCCCTCGGCAACTTCCGGTTCGGCCGGGCGACCGGGTTCGACTTCCGCGAGCTACAGTCCCGCTGGTTCGCCTACTGGTTGAAGGGGGAGGGCGACGGCAAGTTCGCCGAGGCGACGGTGTACGACGCCGGCGCGAACGAATGGCGCAGCTTCGATCGCTGGCCCCCCAAGGAGGCGGAGCACCGCCGCCTCTACTTCCGCGCCGGCGGCGTGCTGTCGTTCGACCCGCCGAGCACGGAGGCGGGGGTCGACTCGTTCGTTTCCAATCCCGCGCACCCGGTTCCCTACCGGCCTCGACCGGTGGAGCGGACCTATTCTCCCACGTCGCGGTGGCGCCGCTGGGAGACCGAGGACCAGCGCTTCGTGGACGGCCGGCCCGACGTGCTCACGTGGCAGACGGCGCCGCTCGCGGCGGACGTCACCCTCGCGGGCAACGTCGTCGCCCACCTCTATGCCGCGACCACCGGGTCGGACGCCGACTGGGCGGTGAAGCTCATCGACGTGTACCCGGACACAGTGCCCGACCGCCCGACGATGGGCGGCTACGAGCTGATGGTCACGGGCGACATCATGCGGGGAAGGTATCGCAAGAGCTGGGAGCACCCGACGCCGATCCCACCGAACGCGGTGGAGTCGTACACCGTGGACCTGCACCAGCAAGCGTACACGTTCAGGAAGGGACACCGCATCATGGTGCAGGTGCAGAGCACCTGGTTCCCGCTGTACGACCGGAATCCCCAGACCTTCGTTCCCAACGTCTTCAAGGCGCGGGCGGCGGACTACCGGGCGCGGACCCACCGGGTGTATCGCACGGTGCAGACCCCGTCGCACGTGGAGATCGACGTGGTGAAGTGACTAAAACGGGTCGTCCCAGGCGATCTCGAACACCCCGTTGCACTTGGGACAGCGCATCTCCGTCGGCTGTCCCCGCAGCGGCACGCGGTGCCGGCAGGCGGGGCACACCGCGTAGGTGGCACCCCAGCTGAGTGGCAGGTTCACGGCATCGGCGGGCCGGGCCACCACCGACCAGCGTTGCGGCCGCAGCGGCACGATCTGCAGGAACGAGCGAGCCACGCTCAGCTGCTGCTCGTTGACGTCGACGACGGCCTGCTCCGGGGTGAGGCTCACGACTTCGTACCACGCCCCCCGCCGCAGCCGGATGTTGACGTCACCGCGCACCCGCGCCCATTGCGGCGCTTCAGCCATCGAGCGCTCCCATGAAGCGCATTTCGTTGGTCGGCTCGAAGCCGAGCTGCTCGTACAGCGGCCGGCCCTCGAGGCTGGCGTGGAGGACGAGCCGCCCCACGCCCTGCCCGCGCGCCCACCGGATCACGTGCTCCATCAGGGTGCGCGCCGCGCCCTTCCGGCGCCAGGCGGGCTCGGTGTACACGTTGAGCACGATCGCCTCGGGGCCCTCCCGGATCGCGCCGCGGCCCGCGATGGGCCGGGGCAAGAGCGTCCGCAGCTGGACCCCCGCGCCGGCCACCACCTCGGCGCGTCCCGCGGGAGCGGCGAGCCAGGCGACGTATTCGCCCGCCTGGATCATGCGGGTCACGAGTCGCCGCGTCGCCTCGACGAGCGACGGGTATTGAGCGTCCTCCAGCTCCCCCATGTCCCGGAACATCTGGGCCCGGTGCCGCGCGATGATCGGGACGTCGGCCAGCTCGGCTCGGCGAATCGTGAACGACTCGCTCATGCGCCTCAGCGGCGCCGCTTCGGCTTCGTCTTGCGAGCCGTGGACCGCTTCGCCCGCGCCTTCGTTTTCTTCGCCGGCGCCTTTTTCTTTTTCGCCGGCGGCCTCACCGCTTGGGCCGCCCGCGCGTGCACGGCGAACGCCGCGCCTTGCGGGTCGAGGCCGCCCGCGATGCGGTCGCCCCCGGGGACCTCCATCGGCCCCATCACGATCTTGCCCCCCGCGCGCGCCGCGGTCTCCGCCGCGCGATCGGCGTTGGGTACCAGCACGTAGCACAGCCAGTGAGGCGGCGCCTCGGCCGACTTGTTGTACATCCCGCCCAGCATCGTCGTACCGCCCCCGCGCTTGAACATCCAGTAGGTGTTCCCCGGGCCCATCTCCATCGACGACGAGTGCTCCCAGCCGAACAGCGCGCGGTAGAAGTCCCACGCCCGCTTCCAGTCGGTCGTCACCAGCTCGTGCCAGGAGAACCCGCCGACCTTCACGTCGTCGCTGTCGGGCGGCGGGCTGCCGGCCGGCGCGGGCTTGAAGACGGAGAACGTCGCGCCTTGCGGGTCGGCGAGGACGGCGAACCGGCCCTCGGGGATGTCCTGCGGCGACACGTACACCCGCGCGCCCAAGCCTTGCGCCTGCCGCACCGTCGCGTCCACGTCTGGCACGGCGACGTACGGCATCCAGTGGGGCGGCGCACCCATGCGGCGCGCTTGCTCCGGGAGGCGCATCAGCCCGCCCATCGGCGAGCTCCCGGCCATCCACAGCCGGTAGGCGGAATCGTCCTTCCTGGCTTGGACCTTCCACCCCACGACCTTGGAGTAGAACCCGACCGCCGCGTCGGGGTCGGTCGTCATGAGCTCGTGCCACACGAAGCGGCCGCGCGGGAAGGTTGGTGGGGCGGGCATGACCAAGGTCCTCTCGAAGGGGGTGCCTGAACTTATCACCCGGGCGGGGCGACCGCCCGCTCCTTGAGCATGCGTCGCAGAATCTTGCCCGACGGCGACTTGGGAATCGCGTCGATGAACTCGACGGCGCGGATCTTTTTGTAGGGCGCGACCCGCTCCGCCACATAAGCCATGAGGTCGGCGGCCGAGATGTCGCCCCGCGGTACGACGAAGGCCTTGGGAACCTCGCCGCAGTGCTCGTCGGGCAGCGGGATCACGGCCGCGTCGGCGACGGCGGGATGAGTGCGCAGCACGGCCTCCAGCTCGGCGGGCGGCACCTGGAAGCCCTTGACCTTGATCAGCTCCTTCGCCCGATCGACGATCGTGAAGTAGCCGTCCGCGTCGGCGTGGCCGATGTCGCCGGTGTGCAGCCAGCCGTCGGCGTCGAGCGTGGCCGCGGTCGCCTCCGCGTCGTTCAGGTACCCTCGCATCACTTGCGGGCCGCGGATCAAGAGCTCGCCGTCCTGATTGGGCCCCAAGTCCTCACCGCTCACGACATCCACGACGCGGCACTCGGTGCTCGGCAACAACTGGCCGACCGTACCGGCTCTCGCCTTGCCGGGCTCGTCGCTGTTCGCGTGGGTGACGGGGCTGGCCTCGGTGAGCCCGTAGCCCTGGATGAAGGCGCAGCCCACGCGCCGCGCGCACGCGGTCTCGAGCGCCGCTTCCAGGGGAGCGGCGCCACTCATCATCGCTCGCAGGCAGGACAGGTCGTAGCCGTCCACCGCCGGATGCCTGGCCAGGGCGAGCACCAGCGGCGGGACCACGAACGCCCGAGTGATCCGTTGTCCCTGCAGCAGCGCGAGGAACGGCTCCAGCTCGAACTTCGGCATCGTCACCAGCGTCGCCCCCCGCCGCAGCGCGAGGTTCATCACGACCTGCAACCCGTAGATATGAAAGAAGGGCAGGACCGCGATGACGCGATCCTGCTCGGCGACGTGGTGCACGGCATCGGTCTGAACGAGGTTCGCCACCAGATTGCGATGCGTCAGCATCACGCCCTTCGGGAACCCGGTGGTCCCGCTCGAGTACGGCAGCGCGGCGAGGTCCCGCGCGGGCTCGATGCGCACCGCGGGCGCGGGCGCGTCGGTCGCGAGCAGCGTCGCGAACGGCGTCGTCCCCGCCGCCGCTCCCAAGGCGATCACTTCCGTCACTCCCGCGCTCCGCGCCGCCGGCGCGGCGCGGTCGAGGAACGGCGCCACCGTGACGAGCAACTGGGCCGCCGCGTTGCGGAGCTGATATTCGACGTCCTGCTCGGTCCCAAGGGAATTGACGGTAGTGACGACGCCGCCCGCGGCCAGGGCGCCGTAGAAGGCGAGCGCGAACTCGGGGCAGTTCGGCATGAACAGGCCGAGCACGTCGCCCGTGCCGAAGCCCCGCGCCCCGAGGGCAGCCGCGACCCGTTCGACGCCTCGGGCGAGCTGCCCATAGGTCAGCGTCCGGCCGCTGGGCCCGTCGATCAGGGCGGGCTTGTCGCCGAGCCCGGTCGCCCGCTGCAACACGAGGTGGTGCAAGGGGACGTCGGGCACCGTGATGTCGGGATACGGACTCCGAAAGATCATGGAGCGCCTCACCCCTCCCCGGGCGTTATACTACCGCACCTTTCCCCCGGGGGGAACGCCCGTGCGTTTCAGTACCACCGCCCTGCTCGCCCTGGTCGCGGCCGCACCGCTCGCTGCCCAAGGTCCCCGGTTCGAGATCACGGTGAGCCCGGCTGTCCGCAACACCCCCGTCACCGGGCGCGTGTACGTGTTCGTGAGCCGCCGCAACGACGAGGAGCCCCGGCTCCAGGTGCACCACGAAAGCGACTGCACGCCCTTCTTCGGGGTGGACGTGAGCGCGCTCGCCCCCGATGCGGTGGCCGCGATCGACGGGGCGACCCTCGGCTATCCCGTCGCGAGCCTCAAGGCCATCCCCGCGGGCGACTATTACGTGCAGGCGCTGTTGAGCGTGTACGCCGAGTTCCACCGCGCCGACGGCTACACCCTCTGGCTGCACGACGACCAGTGGGAAGGCCAGCAGTTCAACAAGTCGCCGGGCAACCTGGTGAGCGACGTGCAGCGGGTGCACCTCGACCCGCAGACCGGCTACACGGTGCGCCTGTCGCTCGTGCGCGCGCTGCCGCCGATCGAGCTGCCACCCGACACCCGCTGGGTGAAGCACATCAAGATCCAGAGCAAGCTGCTCTCCGACTGGTGGGGCCATCCGATGTACCTCGGCGCCACCGTGCTGCTGCCGCGCGACTACGATCGCGACACGACGCGCCGCTACCCGACGGTGTACCAGCAGAGCCACTTCACCCTCAACCCGCCGTTCGGGTTCTCGACGGACAGCGTGGAAGAGACGCCGGAGCAGCGTGCGGCGCGGCTGGCCCGCACCATGCGGGAGCCCGGGTTCGAGTTCTACCGTGCGTGGCGCTCCGACGGCTTCCCGCGGATGATCGCGGTCACGTTCCAGCATCCGACGCCCTACTTCGACGACTCCTACGCGGTGAACTCGGCCAACAACGGCCCCTACGGCGACGCGATCATGCGGGAGCTGATTCCGTATCTCGAAGACCACTTCCGCATGATTCGCCAGCCGGGAGCGCGGTTTCTCACGGGGGGCTCGACGGGGGGCTGGGAAGCGCTCGCCCTCCAGGTGTACCACCCGGACTTCTTCGGCGGCACCTGGGTGCTCTACCCCGACCCCGTCGATTTCCGGAGCTACGAGCTGGTGAACATCTACAGCGACACCAATGCGTTCGTGTACCCTGTGAGCGAGTGGATCGGCTACGAAGTGCCCGCCGAGCAGGAGGTCACGGCTCAGGGGCGCATCAGCGTGCGGATGGAGAGCCAGTTCGAGGCGGTGCTCGGCAGCCACGCGCGCTCGGGCGAGCAGTTCGCGATCTGGGAGGCGACCTACGGCCCCGTCGGCGAGGACGGCTATCCCGCGGAGCTCTGGGACCTCGGGACCGGACGCGTCCGGCGCGACGTGGCCGAGTACTTCAAGGCCCACGACTACGACCTGCGGGACTATCTCGAGCGCAACTGGGCCACGCTCGGCCCCAAGCTGCGCGGCAAGATCCACGTGTTCACGGGCGACATGGACACGTTCTATCTGAACCTGGCCGTGTATCGCCTGGAAGAATTCCTCACCCGGGCCCGTCCGGCGGCGGACGCCGAGTTCGTGTACGGGCGGCCGATGAAGCCGCACGGCTGGCAGCCGTGGACCAACGCCGCGCTCATTCGGATCCTGGCGGCGCGGGCGGCCAAGCGCTAGCGGGCGAGACCGACGCGCCGGGTCAGGTCTTGGAACCTGGGATCGGGACGCACACCGTCAAACAGCGGATCGGCAGCGAGGTAGACGAGCCCGGGATCGCGTTGACGATAGGCGAACTGCAGCCACAACAGGGCTCGTTCTGGCTGCGCGTCGGGGACATCTGGAACTCGGACCTCCCGGCTCGCAAGTAGCGGGCCCGCCTATCCCTCCCCACCCGCGCGCCGATGCAGCTCGCGTACGGTGGCGATGGTGTCGGCCATGGCCGGCCCTTTGTCGGGACGGTAGCGCTTGACGCGCGCGAACCGCAGCGCGAGTCCGCCGGGATACTGACGACTCGCCTGGACGTCGTTGAAGGCGACCTCGACGACGAGCTCGGGGCGCACGTACACCGTGTGCCCCCCGTCGTCGCGCCCGACCTCGAGCTCGAGCAGCTTCTGGGTCTGCCACGCGAGCATCTCGTCCGTCATCCCCTTGAACGTCTTGCCGAGCATCACGAACCGGCCGGTGTCGGGGTCGCGGGCGCCCAGGTGGAGGTTCGAGAGCCGGCCGCGGCGGCGCCCGTGGCCCCATTCGGCGGCGAGCACCACGAGGTCGAGCGTCTGGGCCGGCTTCACCTTGAGCCACGCCGCGCCGCGCGCCCCCGCTTCGTAGCGGGCACCGAGCGCCTTGGCCATCAGCCCTTCGTGACCGGCAGCGAGCGCCTGCTGGAAGAACGCCGCCGCCTGCCGCGGGTCGGCGGTCACGATGCGGGGCACGCGCTGCGCCGCGGGCACGACGTCCGCCAGCGCCGCGAACCGCCGGGCGTAGGGCTCGTCCAGGAGCGGTGCGCCGTCGGCATAGAGGATGTCGAAGAAGAACGACGCGAGCGGCAGCTCGACCCTGAGGCGGTCCACGTCGAGCTTGCGGCCGAAGCGGCGCATCGTCACCTGGAACGGCAGCGGCGTGCCGTCGGGGGGGGCCCGGAGCGCGATTGCCTCACCGTCGAGAATCGTCTCGCGCAGGGGAAGCCGGCGCGTCGCCTCCACCACCTCCGGCACGGCTACGGTCACGTCGTTCAGCTGACGCGAGAAGACCCGCACGTCGTCGCCGGCCTTGTGCACCTGGATGCGGGCCCCGTCGAGCTTGTACTCGAACGCGGCCTCGCCGAGCTCGGTCAGGGCTTCGGCGACGTCGGCCGCGGCCTGGGCGAGCATCGGCTGGATCGGCCGGAACAGCTCGATCCGGAAGCGCGCGAGCCCCGCAGCTCCGTCGACGAGCGCGGCCCGCGCCACGGCGGCCAGGTCGCCCGCGAGCATCGCAGCACGGCGCACCAAGTCGGGCTCGAGCCCGGCGGCCCGCGCCACGGCTTCGGTCACGAGTCCCTCGAGCGCCCCCTGGCGCAGCTCGCCGATCAACAACCGGAACAGGAATTCCTGCTCGTCCTGGGTCGCGCGCGCGAACAGCTCGCGCAGCAGGCGGTCCTTCGCCTGGGCCGAGCCCTTGCCGGTGGTGTGGGCGAGGCGCTCGAGCTCGGCGTCGACCTGGGCGAGCTCTACGGTCGGTGTAGCGGCCGCGCGCTCGGCCCGCACAGCCTGGAGGGCGGCGTACCCGACGCCGATCCGTCCCTGCCGGGGGGCGCCCGAGAGAAAGGCGATCGCGGTTTCGATTTCCTCAGGAGCGGCCTGCTTCAGCGAGGTGGCGAGCAGGTCGATCTTCGCGAGCCGGCCGCTCGTCTGGGCGACGCGGCGGGAGGTCTGGACGAGGTCGTCGAGGCGCACGGGTGAAAGATGCACCCCACCCCTGCACACCGCCTCAGCCGGGTGGGAACCCCCGCCGCGAGATCCCGACCCGCTTGGTGAACGGGCTGTCGAACGTCCCCTGCGGGTCCAGCCGCTCGCGGACGCGGAGCCAGTCGTCGAAGCGCGGGTACATCGAGCGGACCAGGTCCCCGGTCAGGTAGTTGACCTGGCCCCAGTGCGGCCGCCCCGACAGCGCGTAGAGCGCCTCCTCGTACGCGCCCAGCAGCTCGAACCCCCCCTCCGTGCCGCCCACCATGATCAGCTCGAGCATCGCCGTGTCGCGCCCTTGCATCATGGAGAGAAACGCGTCCGACGCCCTCACGAACCGCACGGAGACCGGCGCGGTCTCGTACACCTCGCCTACCCGCCGGTGCTGCTCGGCGATCGCCATGACCAGCTCCACGGCCTCGGCCGCCCGGTCCCGCGGCACCGCGATCTCCATCGAGTAGGCCGGGAGCTTGTTCGCGGCGCCGATGTTCAAGACCTTGTAGCTGACGTTCGTGTACTCGTCGTCCACCAGCCCCTCGAGCGCCATCCGATTGATGAACTCGGGCGTGAGCTTCGGCAGCCAGTCGAACAGCACGTGCATGATCTTGGCCGTGATCGGGAGCGACGCGAAGATCTCCGACAGGGGATGCCGCTCGAGCTTGTCTTTGGGCTTCCCGACCGGCTCGGCGGTCTTGTTGCGGGTGGTGACGAGGCACTGGTGCGTGCCGTCGACCTCGTAGGGGTTGAAGAGGAACTCGTAGTGCCGGTTGTCGCGCAGCACGTCGCCCGCGCGGAGATCGGCCCTCACCTCCCGCCAGCTGCGGAGCACGCGCACTTCTTTGAGCCAATACTTCTGCTCGACGGCGAGCGTCGCGGCGTAGATCACGCCCATGCACCCCATCCCGACGACGGTGGCGCTGAGCCAGTCGTCGTCCTGCACCAGCCGGCGCTCGGGGTAGCGCTGGGCGAAGGCCGCCGGGTCGGTCGGGCCGTCGCCGCGCTCGATGTGGTACACCGCTCCGCCCCCCGCCACGAGATCGAGGGAGCGGATCTGCTCGGGCAGCGGACCGAACCCGATCCCCGAGCCGTGCGTGGAGGTGGAGATGACCCCGGCCACGGTCTGCCCGTCGTACCCCCCCATGTTCGAGAGCGCGAGCCCGTGGGCGTCGAGGTGGGCGTTCAGCTCGCGCAGCCGGATGCCCGCCTCGGCGCGGACGAGGCGGGCAGCATCCACGCCCGAGCGGAGCAGCTGCGGCTCGAGATCGAGGATCCGGCTCAGGCCGGAGGTGTCGACGAGAAAGCCCGGCGTGAGGGCCACGTCCGACCACGAGTGCCCCGACCCGACCGCGCGTACGGTGCAGCGCGACCGCTCGGCCTCCCGCACGAGCGCGACGACGTCGTCGAGCGACTCCGGGGCGTACAGCCGCAGCGGCTGGATCGCCTGATTGCCGAGGTGGTTCTTCCAGGTCTTGCGGTGCTGGACGTTCATGCCGCAATGCAATGGCGCCAGGCGTAGTCCGCCAGGGCCATGATGGTCAGCTGGGGATTGATGCCGATGCTCGTGGGAAACACGCTCGCGTCGCACACGAACAGGTTGGCGAATCCGTGCACACGGAACGCGCTGTCCACGACGCCGAGGTCAGGCCGGTCGCTCATCGGGTTGCCGCCCTGCGGGTGCGCGGTGTTGAGGGTCAGGTCTTCGGGGCGGTGCACGATCTCGGCGACGTGCCGCTCGATCGCCGCCCGGTCGATCCGGCCGCCGGGCGCGAAGCGCGCAGCCGACATCTCGTGGTCCACGAACGTCCCCGGGAAGGCGGCCTCGGCGCCGGCGGCGAAGTGGAGCTCGGCGAGGAGCGCGATGCCGCGTTTCAGCGTCTCGAGGTCGGCCGGCGCCAGCCGGAAGTCCACCGGCCCGAGCAGGTCGCGCAGCAGCCCGCAGCGCTTGACCTGTCCGTTCGCCGCCGTCCCCAGAACCACACCGGCGCTCGCGAACCGGTCGTAGGCGCGCATCCGGTCGAAGTGCTTCTCGAACCACCCGGGCAGGATGGCGGCGAACGTCATCGGCGGGTTGAACGTGCTCTCGAGCAGGAAGTCGCGGGCGTCCACGAACGCCGTCATCTGGAGCGACTCGAACGCGTCGAGCCGCTGGGCGAAACGCGCCAGGACCGGCGTCGCGACGTTGCAGGAAAACCGGCTGCCGACGTTGCGTCGGATCCCGCTCTTCAGGAGCAGCACGCTCGAGCCGATGGTGCCGCAGGCCACGACCACGGTGCCGGCGCGCACCTCGATGGCGCGGCCGTCGGCGAGCTCGGCGCGCACGCTCACGGCGCGGTCGCGCTGGGTCACGATCTGCACCGCGTGACACTCGGGGATGAGCCGCGCGCCGCGCGCCGTCGCCTGGGGGAGGTAGGTCTCGAGCACCGAGAGCCGCCGCGCGTACGGGCAGCCGAAGTTGCAGTAGCCGCACGAGAGGCAGCGATCGAAGTTCACCCGGAAGAGACCGGTCTGGAACGCCGGGTCGCCGAGGCGCTGCCCGAGCAGCGCCTGCCAGCCGTCGAGCAGCTCCTTGCCGTTCGGCCCGCCGGGCGTCCCCGGCGGGACCACGACGTCCGCCACGAGGGCGTCGCCCAGCGGCTTCACCCCGACCATGCGCTCCACCGCCTGGTAGGAAGCGTCGAGCCGGGCGCGATCGAGCCGGGCGCCGAGCGTCGCCCATTCTCCCAGGACATCGCGGCCGCGCGTCAGCGCCGCGTCGCCGAGCCGGAAGCAGATCGCGTTGTTGATGACCGTGGTGCCGCCCAGCGCGCGGCCCTGGAGGATGGTCATCTCGAGATCGACCGTGGCCTGCAGCCCGCTCTCCTTGTACAGCAGCGCCGACATCGCCGGCTCGCTGTGCGTGATCTCGCCGGTGCGCACGTGGCGCCCTTCCTCGAGCACGACGACGCGCGCGCCCGACGCCGCGGCGTGGTAGGCGACCACGGCTCCGCCCGCGCCTGAGCCGATCACGCACACGTCCGTCACGATCGTGGCCTCGCCGACGGCGGGCGGCGCGACGGCCGGCGTGGGCGGGTCCAGGGGACGCAGGTCACCGGGCCGGTAGCGGCCCTGCTCGGGAGGCGGCTTGAAGTGGATGCTCGGGTACACGCGGGGGTCGCCGTAGTACGCGAGCAGAAACAGCGTCCGGATCTTCGCGAGGTTGCGCAGCAGCCGCCCCGCCCGCGGTCCGATGAGGTACCGCTCGATGATGCGGCGCCGCGTGCGGGGGCTCTGCTTCGAGAACGGCCCGCGCAGCGCGAGCAGCGGGACGATGTACTCGATCACGAACAGCACGAGCCGCACGCTCGCCTTGCGCTTGGACCGCACGCGCACGAGGTGCGCGTCCAGGTTGTCGGCGATCTCGCGGGGCGTGAGCGCCTCGCCCTGCCCCGCGATGAACACCTCGGCGAACGCCTCGACCGTGCGACGCTCGCGCGGCGACAGGAAGCCCTTCCGAGCGTCATCGGTCACAGAGCACCCTCCCGGTGCTTTAAGGTGTGGCGCTGTGGCCCCATCCTCTAGGGTGTTTTTGCGGCAGCGAGGGCCGGAGACGCGACACGCGTCCCGAATGTTTGCCGAACGAGTTCATTGACGGACGCGTCCTGCGGGTGATACTTGGCGGTCATGCCCCCACCACGGGCGCGCGGTGAGAGCGGCTTCCGCAGCTTGCGCAGCCTGCAGGGCGTGAGGCGCTCGGCCTTCCACTCCTTTTACCGCAAGGGATTGGAAGCCGTGGGCGTCACGCCCGACGAGTCCTTTCCCAAGAAGCTCGCCTCGCTGCTGCCGCGGAACTGGTGGCCCTGGGTCTGGAGCTACGTGCGCCACGTCTTTCAGGCCAAACACGAGTTCCCGGGCTACGACCTCCGTGGGGCCGGGACGCCGGGGGTATACCCGCTCCAGGCCGACCTTGCGGACGCGACGAGCGCGGACCGCCCGATCCGCCTGAGCCTCGCCGGCGACTGGGCCGCAGGGACCGTCGAGTCGTATTGGGTCGCGGAGCAGATGCGCGCGTTCGACCCTCACTACACGATCCACTTGGGTGACGTGTACTACGTCGGCGATCGGGAGGAGGTCGACGAGAATTGCCTCGGCACCGCTCCGTCCGACGGCGCGGCGGTCACGTGGCCCCTGGGATCGAACGGCAGCTTCGCCCTGAACGGCAACCACGAGATGTACGCGAACGGGAACGCGTACTTCGACCAGTTCCTGCCGCGGCTCGGCATCCTGGATCCCGTCACCCGTCGACCGCGCGGGCAGCGGGCCAGCTTCTTCTGCTTGCTCAACAGATATTGGGCGATGGTCGGCCTGGACACCGGATACAACTCCAAGGGGTTCCCGGTCCTGAGCCAGGTTCCCCTCCTCAGGCAGCTCCCCGGGATCAAGCCGACGTGTCCGCTGGAAGATCGGCTGCTCGAGTGGTTCCGCGTCGTCGTCGCTCCGCTCCTGGCCGACCGTGGTGTCGTGTTGCTCGCCCACCACCAGTACTACTCCGCGTTCGACGACGGCTATGAGAACCCGGCGCGACAGCTGCGCGCCTACGTATCGAAGCCCGTCCTGTGGCTCTGGGGACACGAGCATCGCCTCGCCATCTACGGCCGGCACGGCGTGGCGGGGGGCATCGAGGCGTACGGCCGCTGTCTCGGCAACGGCGGGATGCCGGTGGAGCGGGGGGAGCCCGACGCGAAGAAGGGCCCGATTCCCCTTTTG